>Ga0209541_10008632_pt1 | contig 16734 bp, 15 predicted proteins | sample RifCSPlowO2_01_FD_184027 | JGI IMG/M metagenome (GOLD analysis project Ga0209541, IMG submission 184027) | Groundwater microbial communities from Rifle, Colorado - Rifle CSP2_plank lowO2_0.1 (SPAdes) (version 2) | ecosystem: Environmental > Aquatic > Deep subsurface > Groundwater | place...
TAATTTCAAAGGCTACCAAAGAAGCTTTTAATAAATCTGTCCACTTAATCTTTTTACCTTCTTTATATGTTCTCGGCTTGTATGATATAGGGACCTCTCTAATTTCATAACCCCTTACTCCCAATTTTGCTATTAGTTCGGAATCAATTTCGAATCCGGTTGACTTTAAGTTCAATTCCTTCCAAATTTTCCTGGGAATAAGTTTGTAACAAGTATAACTGTCTTCTAGACGGTAGTTAAATAGTATATTAAACATTAGGCTTAAATAATAATTTCCCAGCAATGCAAGAAAATAACTCTTTCGTTTATTATGTCCTCTGGATCCAAAGACGATTTTATCTTCCGAGCGATTGGCTTCAATGAGAAGGTTTTTGACATCCTCAGGTGAGTATTCAAGATCTGCGTCTTGAATCATTACATATTCTCCGTTCACGTACTTTAATCCGGTTTTGATGGCGGCACCTTTCCCCGAATTTAATGTATGGTGGACTATAAACAACTCGACACTTTTGTGTCTTCTTGATTCCTTTATCTTTTCTAAAATTTCTTTTGTGTTGTCCGTTGATCCGTCGTTTACAACGACTATTTGCTTTACATAATCAAGGCTAAAGCATCTATCGAGTATTGATTTGATAGTTTTTTCTTCGTTGAAGGCCGGAATTATTAGGGAAACCTCTTTTGTTTTTTTGACAGGCATGTTAGCTAGTAAATAGATTATATTTGATAATTTCAAAGAGGGCTTTGACACCGTCTTTCCATGTAATCTTTTTTCCTTCTTTGTAGGTTCTGCCGGAATACGAAATTCCCACCTCGTAAATCTTAATTTGGCTTATTTTTGATATTCTTGCAGTTATTTCAGGTTCAAAACCAAACCTTTTACTCTCGAGTTTAATTGCAAGCTCCCTTATTAGTTCTCCCCTGAAAACTTTGTAGCCTGTTTCCATATCTGTGAGGTTAAGGTTGGTTAACACGTTTGAAAAACTAGTCAGAAATTTGTTTGCGAGATAGTGCCAGTAGTATAGAACCCTATGTGGTGCCGCCGTAACAAGTCTTGATCCATAAACTACGTCTGCTTGTCCTGAAATAATTGGCATAAGAAGATTTGAATAGTTATTAGGATTGTATTCCAAGTCGGCATCTTGCACCAAAACAATGTCTCCCGAAGTATTTTTGAATCCGTCCTTGAGAGCTGCACCTTTCCCTTCATTTTTTTTCTTGAGGATGAGTACTAGATTATTTTTTACAGATTTATTCTTAATTTTCTTGAGAATTAAGGTAGTGGAATCAGTACTACCATCGTCTACAACAACAATTTCCTTTTTTAGTCCCAGAGAATTTGCCCCAACTACTTCCTTGATGGTCTTTTCAATGAAGCCTTCTTCATTGTATACAGGGATAACAATCGAAAGAGTTTTTGGTGTTTTCATTTGAAGAGAAAGTATACACCCAGGATGATTAATAGCATTCCGGCGATTTTGAAAGAATTAATCGGCTCTTTTAAAAGAAAAACACTTAGGATTACTACAACTACGTAGGTTAAAGAAAGAGCAGGGTAGGCAACAGAGAGGGGAAATTTTTGAAGAACAAAAAGCCAAAGGATTGCAGAAATACCGTATACGACAAAACCCAAGAAAACAATTGGAGAAAAAACAGTTTTAAGAAACGAGCCGATGCTGGGAACGAGAGTTGAGGCAATAACTCCTTTTTTAAGGAGAAATTGTCCTAATATTGCTAAAATCATAGAGCTACCGAGTAGGAAGAATTTCATATTTAGGTAATTATACTATCAAACGGTTAAGGACGGCGAACAGGAATCTTGCATAAAACAATAATTTAGCTTTTTGATAAAGCCTGGCACCTTCTCTGTTAAGGTTTCTAATCCTTTTCCTTTCTTCGCGGCTTGTATTATACATTTCGTTTTTCTTGTTGGGATTAACGTTGTCGTAATGAATGTTAAGTTTTTTGATACCCATCGAACTTTTAAATAAAAACATACTCATGTAATAATGTTCGACTATCCCAAAAAATTTAAAATCTGTTAAATTGAGTGGCTTGATTAGATATGGTTGCATATCTCTGACTTCTGGCATACCGGCAAATTCTAAAAGGCTAAACTTTTTTTCGAGCATTTTCACACACGTCGAGTTTTTATAATCAGGTTTTCTTTTCCAAAAGTAATAAAGAGAGACAATTCTTTCTACCGGATCCCGAAACCAAGTGATAAATTGCGCGTGTGGATATTTTTTTAGATATTTTTCAGCCTGAAAGTGACCATGAATAATGGTAGTGTAATTTTTTATTTTTGGGTATTTTTCAAAATTTCTTCTCAAATATTCAATAGAGCCTATTTTATCCTGATAGTCGGTTTGCAAACGGTTTTTATAAATATCTTTAAGGGTTAAATAGAAACTTACCCCAGCGTTTTTAGGTATGTGAATTGAGATGATCACTTTTGGTAATTATATAACTAAATGCTAAAATCTTTGAGGATGAGAAGTTTGGTTGACTTGTTCTTTCTAAGCTCGGTTGTGGTTTTTCTTGTACTTTTGGCCAGGAATCCTTATTCTCAAAGGACCCTTATACCAAATCTTGAACCCTATCCCGACTCCATGCATTATGTTGTGCCGGCTAGAAGTATGGTAAGTGGCGGACTATTCAAAATAATAAGAGAGGAGAGGGTAATTAACCCCAGCGTACCGCCGCTATATTCGGCTTTTCTTGCCCCTTTCTACTTAGTGAATAACGACCCGAGAACCTATTATTTTGCCAATGTGACACTTGCCTTGCTTTCGATCTACCTGTTATTTCTGATTCTTAAACTGGCCATAAAGGACAAATGGATTATCGGCGTAAGTCTTTTTCTATTTACCACTAATTTCTATATGTATTGGTACCCCCAGTGGGCTATGGCGGAAAATCTTATTTTACCGATATTTCTTTTTGCTGTTCTTCTTCTGATAAAACCTGTTAGTAACACAAATATAATTTTTGCTTCGATAATTCCATTTTTGTCCTATTCAACAAAGTACGCGTACCTACCCCTTGCCGGCACTTTTGTCGCCCTTTACGTTTTGAAGGTGATATGGGAAAAGAAGACCGATAGAGTTAGGCTGGGGATCTTATTTATTCTTCTGAGTTCAATATTATTTCTTCCTATTCTGATTTATCAATCATATATGCAAGAAATTAATCCCCTGATTCGATACTTTAATATTTTGGTTGGAACTTTTTCCTTCGGAAATGCCAATTTGGTTATTGGAAGTGATAAATTTGTTGGTTCCGGAGGATGGTTTTCAGAACTTTTTTTTCAAAAAAATTTTCCTATTTACGTAAGGGGACTCTTGGGAGAAAAAGCCCGGTTTTTGTGGGATTACACACCCCTGTTGCCCAAATATCTAATATTTCCTGCGTGGACAGGTATGTTTATGGGGCTTTTCAAAAAAGGGGTGAGATATTTTTCGTTTTCTCTTATGCTCCTGTTGGCTCTTCCCCTAATATTTATTTCGACATTTAGTACACAAGACATGAGATATGTCTACCATTCCGTTCCGACACTGATATTGGGGATTTCTCTTTTTTTGTTTTGTGTTAAGGATTTTCTCAGTAAGAAAAAGTTATATGCAGTTTTCGTATTAGGTATTTTTATAATCGGGGGGCTTTATATTTTTAAGAATTTTCAAAGACTTAGATATCAAACCGCACTTAATCTCAAATATGCGGAAACCCCGTGGTATTACATTTCGGTATTAAAATTAAATGATTATTTTACCAAGGATAAATTCTTGGGTGATAAAATTCCATATGTTATTTCACCTATGCCTCCTTATTACATAGATTTTTATTCCAATGGTAATTACAGACTTTTACCGTTGGATAAAGACCAAGAGTTTAGACAAAGCAAGGAGGCGGCCTGGGGATACGAGGATTATTCAGACTTTCATGGTATTTACAAAAAATATCTATTGGAAGGATATCCTGTTTATGTCTCAACATACGGCTTGGGGAATGAATTTTATTTGCATGAAGCTTTTGACGAATTAAGTAAAGACTTTAAACTTACCGAGGTTCAGAATGAATGTTATACGCAATGCAAGATATATAAATTGGAATTTAAAAATGCTAAAAGTATTTAAATCTTTTGCAATCTGGAGATTGCTCCTTTTTGTTCCCGTTTTTTTAGCAGGATATTTTATAATATTTAGGACAGGCTACCTTTCTATTAACCCCTGGGCAAACTTTGACGGAGTTCATTATCTTTCCATCGCAGCAAACGGTTATGTAAATCAAGCTGCATTTTTTCCTCTTTTCCCTCTTCTAATAAAAATATTTTCGTTTGGAGACCAAGTGTTTTTCTCCGGCTTTTTAATATCAAACATCTCCTTTTTTGTTTCTCTTTTTTATTTTTATAAACTTCTGAGACTTGACTACAAAGAGGGAGGAAGTTGGGAAATTTTATTAATTCTTCTTTTCTTTCCTTCATCCTTTTTCTTTGGCGCCGTTTATTCCGAAAGTCTGTTTTTTCTTCTTTTAATATTATCTCTATACTTTGCCAGAAAAGGAATGTGGTTTTGGGCATCTGTTTTTGGAATGCTTCTTTCTGCAACCCGTCTGATCGGTATTTTTATCCTTCCCGCTCTTGTCTATGAGTGTTACGTGCAGAAGAAAAAGTTTAATTATTGGTTACTAATTACCCCCATTTGCTTATTTGCATATTCATTTTTTAATTTTAGGAAATGGGGTGATTGGCTTTACTTTATTCATGCCCATTCGGAATTGGGGAATGGAAGAGTAACAAACGGGGTCGTTCTTTTTCCACAGACTGTCTATCGATATTTCAAAATCTTTCTGAGTCTTCCTGTTGGTCAATATGAATGGTGGATTGCAATTCTAGAGCTGTCCGTTTTTGTTGGCGTTTCCCTTCTTCTTTATTTGGCCTGGAAGAAGAAAGTCAGAACCTCTTATCTTATTTTTTCCATCCTTGCATTTTTACTACCCGTATCAAGCGGTACTTTCTCCGGACTCCCGAGGTACGCGATTGTTCTTTTCCCCATTTTTATCGCTTTGAGCTTCCTTGGAGAAAGGGCAAAACGGACATGGTTGTTCATTTCGGGGATACTTTTATTTATTCTTACAATGTTTTTTGCCGGAGGATACTTTGTGGCCTGAATATGAAGAATTTTGTAAAATGTCATAAAGATCGTTTGTTCGTGATTATTATTTTAATATTTGCTATTTTTATTAGGTTTTACAACTTTCCGAACCGAATAACTTTTTGGTCAGAGCAAGCGAGAACTTTAATGGTTTCAGCTAATTACATTCGGGAAAAACCCTCTTTTTTGGGACAGGAGTATTTTAATAGACACGATTCAAACGGTCACGTGCTCTATTCTGGCGCTTTATTCAACTATATTCTGGTTCCGATTCTTCTCGCATCAAATGACCCTGTTGTTATCACCGTCTTTTTTGCCTTATTGAATATCGCAACGGGTTTTTTAATTTATTGGGTTACAAAAAGGATTCTTAACGCTTGGGTTGGGATTTTATCTTCTATAGTTTTTCTTTTTAGCGATTTAATGATTTACCACTCTCTTTTTATATGGATTTACAATTTTTTACCACTCGTGGGGGTGGCAACTGTATATTTATTGTATCTTTACAAAAGAAAACAAAATGCTGTGATCATATTTGGTCTTGGTTTGGTAAGCGGTTTTGGGTTTAGTCTTCAAATACTTTATTTACCTATTGCGGCGGTTGTAATAGCCATTGCCCTTTGGAAAAAGATGAAAAAGTTTGTGCACACATTGATTTTTGCTTTTGGATTTTCAGTGGTGAATCTTCCAATGATTATATTCGATCTCCGACACGACCTTTATCATATTAGGACTCTTTATCAATATCTAATTGATACAATAATGGGTAAAAGTAACGCAGGTATTTCTTATTATTATTTTCTTCCGCTCTGGCCCATTTTGGCGATTTTACTAGGGTGGCTCTTATTTAGAGCCTTTAGATTTAACAGAGCACTTGGGGTAGTTTTGCTTGCCGTCTATTTATTTTTAAACCTGACATCAGTAAAAGTTAACCTGAATGCCCCGTCAGGAATGCCTTCAGGAATGAAATCTTCAGATGTTGATCTTGCTGCAAGGGCTATTGCAAATGATGCAGATAATACCTTCAATGTCGCTGAAGTTTTAGATTTTGACAAGAGAGCTTATGTTTTGCGATATTTTGTTCAATTTAAATACGGAAAAACGCCATTGGGTGTGGAAGAATACCAAAATCCCGGAAGGTTGTATGTTTTGAGTACGAAAGACTATAATTTTGCCAATAGCAATGTTTGGGAACTAACGGCCGGAGCTCCTTACAAAGTGAGCTTATTGACTGATATTGACGGTGGTTACACGGTTTATAAGTTGGAGAAATGAAAAAACAAACAATACTGCTTTGTATTTGCCTGGTTTTTGCCCTAAGTGTTCGGGTTATTCTTTTGGATCGTTTTCCGATTGGGATTACCCATGATGAATTAAATTATGTATTTACGGCCAAGTCATTGTTTTTGACACACAAATTTCCCCCGGGAACAGCTCCGGCGATTCTACCTACGGCCATGTCTAACTTTACCGTTACGGTAGCCGAGGTTCCAAGTGTAATCCTATCCTTTTTAATCGGATCCCTATCCATGTCGCTTTTTGGCAGTAGAGTTGTTGGGGCAATCTTTAGCGTTTCAATTATTTGGGCGGTCTACTTGATAACGCTTCACATAACTCGAAAGCGTACCACTGCCCTGATATCGGCCGCTCTCATGGCAATCAATCCATGGAGCTTCTTGATGGGAAGAACTGTTTTTGAGGTAAACTTCTTTGTTGCGTTCTTTCTTTGGGGTTTTTTTGTTTTAGTTAAATCAAAAGGTTGGAAGATATTTTATGCACTCCCGCTTTATTTGCTGGGTTTTTTTAGTTACACGGGTGGGCAGATATCGTTCTGCTTCTTTATCCTAATTACGCTTCTCTATCATTATTTTGCTGTTGGTAAAAATAAAAAAGAGCTAATAATATACGCTATTTTTATTGGTATATTTTCTTTTGTGTTCGCCGGTTATGTTTTTGCGGTTACACATAATCAATCTTATATATCCAGAGGAGCGGAACTATATTTACCAGACCTACCGGAAATTTCATCGATGGTTGATGTTGAAAGAAAGCTAGCAGTTCCAGACCCTTATAATAAGTTGTTTATTAATAAGGCAACGGTGTATGTGAATGGATTTATCAGAAAATATCTGAACACTTTTTCGGTAAATACTTTGTTTTTAGACGGAGAGGTACGAGCAGCTTTTTCTTATCAAAAACACGGAACATTCTATTTAATTGATTTTATTTTTGTACTAATCGGAATTTCATCTTTACTTATTGTTAACAAAAAGGCTTGGATTTTATTTCTGACTGTTATACTTGGCGCCTCTCTCACTTCCGGTCTTTCGACTGTGGAGAACTCATATAGCCAAAGGGTTGGACTAATTTTTCCGTTTCTGGTTATTCTTTCGGCTGTTGGTGTGGATTTTGTTCTCGCTTCTGTAAAACCAAATACAAAAAAAATATTGTTTGTAGTTATTGCGGGAATATATCTAATTTCTTTCGCTGGCTTAGCACATTTATATTTTTTGCGCTTTCCTGTTTACGCATCAGACGGTTGGTTTTTCCAGGATAGAGTACTTTCCACGTACATTAAGAAAACACAGGAGGCTTTTCCTAAACAGAAAGTTATTGTTTATACTTCTGAGCCTAAAATTATTTTTGAAGAATACCTTTTTTATACCGATTCCTACAACAGAGACAATGCCGAGTTGATTAATGATGGTTTAAACCGTGTTGACTATTCTATTAATAATAAGCTGCTGTTTACGGACATATGCCCAGGTAAGAATCCTGATAACGACTCAGTTGTAATATTCGATGGGTCTATCACTTGCAGTAATTTGTTAAAACTGAGCAATTTGGTGCGAATAACGCGACTCAGGGATGTGTTTGAGAATTATCTTATTTATAATGACAAACTTTGCAATAATTTTGACCCTAATCGATATGTTGACCCCTCTGCCTATCGGAATTTTTCGATAGAAAAGCAAAATTCGAAAGAATTTTGCCATAATTGGATAACCAGAATTGAATAATTATAGCAAAATATGTATCTGATCTTGTTGGTTGCGCTTGTTCTGCGATTGGTTTCTTTGAATCAATCTCTTTGGTTGGATGAAGCAACGAGCGCTTTGGTTGCAAAGATGCCGGTAGCAGACATTTTTTCAAAATTTCTCCCCGGAGATTTTCATCCGCCTCTCTATTATTTAATTCTTGATGGGTGGGTATCTTTATTCGGAAGCGGTGAATTGGCCATTAGAGTGCCATCCATCATATTTGGAATTCTGACGGTTTATGTTGTTTATAAAATTGCTTTATCTGTCACCAGTTACAAATCACAAGCCACTGCGGTAATCGCCTCAGTTCTGTTGGCCACATCCGGGCTTCATGTTTATTATTCTCAGGAAGCAAGAATGTATGCGATGGCAACATTCTTAGTCGCTTGGATGTTCTACTCCTTTATTAAGAAAAAATGGGCGGTGTTTTCAATTTTACTTACAGCAGTTGCCATGACCGACTATGTTTCACTATTTATTATTCCTGTTTTTTGGACTATCGGTTGGAAAGATAGGAAAAAGTTAGCATTAAGTCACATTCCCTTGATGACCGTCTTTGGCATTTGGTTGCCGACATTTTTTAAACAATTGGGAGTAGGGTTAGGGCTAAAAACAACTTATTGGTGGCAAATACTTGGGGTGGCAAATATCAAAAACGTGGCACTGATCCCTATTAAGTTTATGATCGGTAGAATTAGTTTTGATGATAAAGTTGTTTATGCCACAGTTGTAGGTTTGACCGCCTTGCTTTTTGGATACTTGGTATATAAAGCCGGGAAAAATTCCAAATTGTTTTTGTTATGGCTGATTATCCCTATTCTAATCGGAATAATCGTTGGTTATAAAATTCCGACCCTTTCGTATTTTAGGTTTCTTTTTGTTCTTCCGGCATTTTATATTTTAGTCGCGAAGGGCGTTGAAAATATGGGGAAGTATAGGAGATTGTTCTTGTGTTTGATTTTGGGTATTAATTTAATAAGTACTATGTATTATTTGTTAACTCCCAAATTTCAGAGAGAAGACTGGAGGGGGGCGGCTTATGCGCTCGGAGCAGACAAAATAGTATTTCCTGCGGCTACCCAAAAGGAAGCGCTTATTTATTACGGAAAAGGTGAACAGATAATTAACCCTTCTCAAATAACACCCAAAGACAAAGAGATCTGGCTATCAAGGTATGTCTGGGAGATATTTGATTCAGGAGACTCCACAAGGAAAAGTGTGGAAGCGTTAGGCTATAATAAGGCCTCGGAATACAATTTTAACGGAGTAGTCCTTTGGAGGTACACAAAATGAAAATCGCAATTGACGTCAGCCAAATAGTCTATGGTACAGGGGTTTCCCAGTACACAATCGAGCTGGTCAAAAACTTACTTAGGATTGATAAAGAAAACGAATATATCCTTTTTGCTGGAGCTTTTCGTAGGAAAAGTGACCTTTTGAAGATTTTTCCCCAAACAAAAGTTTTTCCAATCCCGCCAGTTATGCTGGATATTGTCTGGAATAGATTTCATACCTTACCGATAGAGAAGTTGATTGGAAAAGTTGACGTGATTCATACCTCAGACTGGGCGGAGCCCCCTAGCTCTACTTTTAAAGTAACTACCGTACACGATCTCGCACCGTTTCTTTACCCCAGCTTGTTTCCGAGAGATATGATTCGAAACATTGTTGATGCTCACAAGGCAAAACTGAAATTGGTAGAGAAAGAGTCGGATAGAATTCTCGTCCCCGCCACGGCAACCAAAAAAGATCTGGTTAAGTTGGGTTTTAAGGAATCTATTATTAGGGTAACACCAGAAAGTGTCTCGGGTATTTTTAAAAGACCAACTGAAGTGCGAATAGAGGAGGTAAAAAGAAAACATAAAATTTTTGGAGATTATATTCTTTGCGTTGGTGTTGACCCCCGTAAGAACACAGAGAGAACCATTAAAGCTTTTGAACACGCTTCGACAGGAAAAGAACTAAAGCTCGTTTTTGTAGGAATACCTAAATACATGACAGTAAAAGAATCGAGAAATGTCAGGATGATTGGCAGGGGAGCGGCAGATGAGATGCCAGCCCTTTATTCCGGAGCAAAAGCTTTGGTTTACGCATCGCTTTATGAAGGTTTTGGTTTGCCAATTTTGGAAGCGTTCGCTTGCGGAACGCCGGTTGTAACGTCCAATATCTCCTCGATGCCTGAAGTCGCCGGAGGAGCTGCGGTACTCGTTGACCCATACGATGTAAATTCGATTGCAGAGGGCATTAAAAAGGCTCTTGATGGCCCCAAGGGCTTAATTGAAAAGGGAATAGCCCGAGTGAAAGATTTTTCTTGGGAAAAGACGGCCAGGATGACGCTTGAGGTATACAAGGAGGCTAATGGCAAATAATAATGTAGAAGTAGAAATTAAAACAAGAGTCATGAAAAGTGATTTTGTCCGTGTCGAAAAATACATTAAAAATAAGTTTGAATTTGTAAAATCATCTCATCAGGTTGATACTTATTATTCACCCGCAAAGAAATTATTCTTAAAGCCCAAATATCCATATGAATGGCTTTCAATTAGAAAAAGGGACGATAAAATAGTACTTAACTATAAACATTGGTATCCGGAAGGGCATAAAGTAACAACACATTGCGACGAATATGAATCAAAATTTGAAAATAGTGAACAACTGGAGATAATCTTAAAAGTTTTAAATTTTGAAAAACTGGTAACGGTAGAAAAAACTAGGAATGTATATAAAAATGGAGATTTTGAAATAGCCTTGGATAATGTTAAAGGCCTAGGTTATTTTATTGAGATTGAATCTATTAACAATATTGGAGGAGTCAAAAGAGCACACAAGAATATTCTTAACTTTGCGAAACTACTTAATATTGATACAAGCGTGTTTGTGCCAGGCGGATACGCAGCAGAGATGATGAGAAGAAAGGGGCTAATGAAATTAAGATGATTATTGGTATTGACGGAAACGAGGCAAATATTGAAAGAAGAGTGGGTGTAAATCAATATGGATTTGAACTTTTGTGGAATTTGCGGAAATTGGAGAGTGAGTGGAGTAAAAAACATAATCTTATAGTTTATCTTAAGGAAAAACCTCGGAAGGATATGCCCGGTGAAACGAAAAACTTTAAATATAAGGTTATTTCAGGTGGCAGGTTATGGATACTAACACGTCTTATGCCAAATTTATTTTTTTGTAAACCCAGACCGGATGTTTTTTTCTCCCCAAGTCATTACACAGTCCCCATTGCTCCGATGCCGCGAGTATGTTCAATTATGGACCTCGGATACCTCGAATCTTCGGGACAATTTACAAAAAACGTGTTTTGGCAGTTAAAATGGTGGAGTGCTATCTCAATTATTGTATCAAAACGGATCATTGCAATATCAAGTAGTACAAAATCCGACATTGTACGACACTATCAGTTCGTAAAGAACAAAATTTACGTTACACAACTGGCGTACAATAAGGACAAATTTAATCGATTTGTTTCATTGGAGGATGTGCGACGTGTCAAAAATAGGTACTCCATAGTTACGGACTATATACTTTTCTTGAGTACTCTAAAACCAAGCAAGAATGTTGAGGGTCTTATTGACGCTTTTTCGGAAGTGGTTAGAGAGTACCCGAAAATTAAGTTGGTCATTGCAGGTAAAAAAGGTTGGCTTTTTGAAACTATATTTAAAAAGGTCGAAAACATGGGATTAAAGGATAAAATTGTGTTTACTGATTATTTCCCCGAGACGGACAGGCAGGCCCTTTTAGCGGGCGCAAAACTTTACATACTTCCTTCCTTTTGGGAAGGATTTGGAATGGAAGTTTTAAACGCAATGGCCTGCGGAGTACCCGTTGTTGTTTCAAACGCGGGCAGTTTACCTGAAGTGGTGGGGGATGCAGGAATTTTGGTAGATCCGTATGATGTCGATAGTATTGCGGGGGGCATTAAAGAAGTTCTTTCTGCAAGCAATTCGAAGTATAATAACTTAGTTGAGAGAGGTTTGGCACGGGTTGAAGAATTTTCCTGGGAGAAAACCACCAGGGAGACATTAAAAATAGTGACTAGTGTCTAGTGTCTAGTGAATGGTGAATAGTGGCTAAAGATAAAACAATGTTTAAGGACAAAGAAGGAAAAAAATTAACGCCAATCAAAGCGATGGAGAAGATTTCCAATAGGCTTTATAACTATTGGCTGGATTTTGAACTTATGCTTTTAAGATGGGTGGGGCACTTGCCATCGCATTCAATCCGCAAGCTTGAATACAAATTTTTTGGGATTAAAATTGGCAAAGATTCGGTAATTCATATGTGGGCGAACTTTTTTGATCCAAAGAATATTAAAATCGGTGACGATACAATTATTGGAGACCATGCGTTTCTGGATGGACGGGCAAAACTTTCAATAGGAAACCATGTGGATATAGCCTCGAGTGTAATGATTTTTAATTCCGAACACGATCTTTCAAAAAATAATTTTTCAGCAATTGTCGAACCAGTTGAGATCGGTGATTATGTTTTTATAGGACCAAGGGTTATAATTTTACCCGGTGTTAAGATTGGAAAAGGAGCCGTAGTGGCCGCGGGAGCAGTTGTAACAAAAGACGTTTCTGACTTTACAATTGTTGGCGGGATACCGGCAAAAGTAATTGGGGAGCGTAAAAACAAGAACCCTGACTACAAATTGGGTCGTGCCAGACTTTTTCAGTAATGAAAGATATTATATTCAGGGTCGCATTAATCACATTTGGAATTTTTCTTCTTGTATATCTCGGTTTACCCAATGTCGATTTTCCTATTTCCCTTCCCGGATCCTTACAATCGGACGAGCCTGCTGACACAGAAACACCCTTAAGACGCGGTTACTATACCGACATGACAAGAGCAGAGGTAATGGATTGGTATAGAAGCCAATTTAAGTGGGGGATAGTTTTAAATTACCCTCCCGAAAATGCCCAAATCTTGGTTCGTGACCAGACAAAAAGCACGTTTTTGCAGGAAGTAGTACATCCGTTTCGCGAAAGCATTTACATCAATGGCTTTGAACCAAAGGATGCCCAATATGAAATTAACATAAACGGCGTACATTACCGTCAAAAGGTTATAGTCAGGTTTGTTAAAAGCTCTACGTGGATACGCCTTGTTGTTGGAGCTGCAACATTGGGACTTACATATTTGCTATACATGGAGTTTAGAAAAATATACACACATTTATAAAATACGCACATATATAATATGAAAGACATATCTGTCATTATTGTTTCGTTTAATACTGAGAAGTTAACTGTTGATGCAGTTAATTCTGTTATTAATAAAACCAAAGGTATGTCTTTTGAAATTATAGTTGTTGACAATAACTCCCAAGACGGAAGCGTGAGCGCCTTAAGAAAATTAGTGGAATCTAACAAAAACATAACCTTGGTTCTTAACAGAAAAAATGTGGGTTTTGGGCAAGCAAATAATCAGGGGATTAAAAAGGCGAAAGGGAAATATATATTACTACTTAATTCGGATACGTTGATAACGGACAATGTAATAGGGGACATGGTTGGGTGGATGGATAAAAACTTAAAAATAGGAATAGCGAGCTGTAGCTTAAAAAATAAAGACGGAAGTGTTCAGGCAACCGGGGGGTTTTTCCCGACACTGCCTAGAGTTTTTGCCTGGATGACGTTTTTGGATGATTTGCCGGGAATGGGGAAGATTTTAAAACCATTTCACCCCATGCATGATCTCTCGCCCTTTGGGGGGAATACCGGTTTTTATAATAAAGACCATTCGATGGACTGGGTTACCGGCGCTTTTTTTATGATGAGGAGAGAAGTGGTTCGGGACGTTGGTTATCTCGACAGGGACTATTTTATGTATATGGAGGAAGTTGATTATTGTTTCAGGGCAAAACGTCTCGGTTGGGAAGTTATATATTTACCAAGGTGGAGCATAATCCACTTTGGAGGGGCAAGTTCTGTAAAGGAATTTTCGATCATTAACGAGTTTAAAGGCTTGAAAATTTTTTATAAAAAACACATGGCTAGTTGGCAGTTCCCCATCCTGAGATTTCTTTTAAAAGTTGGAGCCCTGATCCGTATTCCGATTTTCGGAAAAACATATGCAAAAATATTTGTCTTGGCTTAGAACGCCTTACTGGCTAAATAATTTCCCAAAATATTTATTGGCGGCAGTTTTGATTATTGTTTGCCTTTACCCTAAATTTCCTTTTATTCGCATTTCCGGAACGTATGTTTCTATAAGAGCCGAAGATTTTGTCATTTTAGTTTTGGGGATTTTCACCTTGGCTAAAGTTTTTTTAGACCTAAGAAGATTTTTGAATGACAAAATCATTATTGCCTTCTTGCTTTTTTTTGGAGCAGGTCTCTTGTCTTTAACGTCCGGTGTTTTTATAAGTCATACAGTAACTCCGTCGATAGCCTTATTACACTTTCTTAGACGCATTGAGTACGCCGTTCCGCTTTTTGCGCTTCTGGCTTTAAACAATAAGGATGCAAGAAATAATTTAGATTATTATATAAAGATTTTGATGATAGTTACTGTTGTTATATTTCTTTATGGGTTTGGACAAAGATTTTACAATTTTCCCGTAGTTGATACGCAAAATAGTGAATATTCAAAAGGGATAGCTTTACGATGGACTCCGGGGGCACACATTAATTCGACATTTGCGGGACATTACGATCTGGCATCGTATGTTGTTCTGGTTTTACCTATTTTTACGACGCTTTTTTTTCTGACTGACAAACGGAAATTAAAGCTTTGGCTTCTTTGTGCAATCGTTCCCGGCCTTTGGCTTTTAGGAGCATCGCTCTCCAGAGTTTCGCTTGCGTCTTGGGTTTTGGCATCATGTCTTTCCTTGGTCTTGGTCAAAAAATATAAAGAAACACTTGCGATTATCGCCGCCGCGGTGCTTATTGTCCTGGCCTTTCCAAGTTTTTTGGGAAGATACCAGCAGTTACTGAAGATAGTCGATACTTCACTCTTTAAGATGGAGGTGATGGCGGTTTCTTCGGATGTTTCGCCGGTTGCCCCGGTGTCGGAGGATAGATCGACCTCAATCAGATTGTATGTTGAGTGGCCAAGGGCAATTATGGCTTTTTATAAAAATCCCGCGCTCGGAACAGGGTATTCTTCAATCGGACTGGCAACAGATAATGATTACCTAAGGACTTTGGGAGAAGTTGGTCTTTTGGGACTTACCGCGTTTAGCTTGATATTTTGCCGAATAGGTAAGGTTTTCTGGAAGTTTATTAAAAATAGGAAAGATTTTGACACTTTAGAAACGTCTTATATAGCGGGAATAATTGGCGCAGTGGTTGGCACTTTTTTAACGGCAATTTTCATAGACGTTTTTGAGGCGTCTAAATTTGCAACCATCTACTGGTTATTGATAGGGTATGCTGTTATCTTAGTTAGGAATGAAGCTCCCCAACCTAACGGTCGGGGTATCTTCTCCCAAGCTTCGTCAGGAGCGGAATCCCTCCGAAGCGAGGCCTCTTCGCTACAATCCGCGAGCTCACGCTCCCGGTGTTTCGCGAAGGGGGATAAACAATATGAACCGTAAATTTGAGTTATTTTTGTTACTCTTGATTCTAGTTGGAGGTTTTGCTGTAAGGTTGTATAAAATAGATAACCCCATTGCGGACTGGCATTCTTGGAGACAGGCAGATACCGCTTCTGTGTCAAAAACTTATTTGGAAAAAGGGGTAAACTTTCTCTACCCGCGCTACCATGATATAAGCAGTATTCAAACCGGAATTTTTAACCCCGAAGGCTACCGGTTTGTAGAGTTTCCTGTTTATAATGCAATTAATGCGGTTCTTGCGGGAACGTTTGACAATTTTTCTATCGAGGTTTGGGCAAGACTAATTACCATATCTTCTGCACTGGTTACAGGTTTATTTCTTTATCTTATCGGGAAAAAATATTTAGGTTCTTGGGGGGGCATCCTTTCGGCATTCTTCTATCTATTTATTCCTTATAATATTTATTTTACCCGTGTGATTTTGCCCGATCCCTTTGGGGCAATGTGTGCAGTAATCGGGCTTTATGGTTTTACAAAGTTCATAGACACAGAGAAATACTTCTACCTTTATCTTTCCGGAATAGTTATGGCCTTGGCACTATTGATAAAGCCGTTTTATGGTTTTTATTTAGTTCCACTGATTTATTTAACTGACCAAAAATTCGGTTTAAAAAAGATACTAATCAATAACAAACTTCTGACAAAGTTTGTTGCCTATGCCCTAGTTATGTTAGTGCCCCTTCTTCTTTGGAGATATTGGGAAGGACGCCACCCTGAAGGTATCCCATTTTTTAAATGGGCTTTTAATGGAGATGAAATCCGTTTCCGTCCAGCATTTTGGCGCTGGATATTTGAGGAAAGGCTGGAGAGGCTTATCCTAGGAGGCTGGGGTCTTATACTGTTTATTTTTGGAGTTCTTAGACCTAAAGAGAAAAATCTGTTTATCAAATATTTTATATTCGCGATGCTTTTATACGTGACAATTGTGGCAACGGCAAATGTACGGCATGCCTATTATCAGATC
>Ga0209541_10008633_pt1 | contig 16733 bp, 21 predicted proteins | sample RifCSPlowO2_01_FD_184027 | JGI IMG/M metagenome (GOLD analysis project Ga0209541, IMG submission 184027) | Groundwater microbial communities from Rifle, Colorado - Rifle CSP2_plank lowO2_0.1 (SPAdes) (version 2) | ecosystem: Environmental > Aquatic > Deep subsurface > Groundwater | place...
GATTCGTTTTTAATCTTTAGACTTGAGGATATTATTTCTAAATCTTTTTTAATATTATTTAATATTAATATTTCATTTTCTATTTTTTTAATTTCAGTTTTGGATAATTCTATGTTCTTATTATAATCCACAATTTTTAATTCAAACTCATTTAATTTTAATTTTAATTCATTATTTTTAATTCGATTATTGTTTAGCTTATCTTTTTTTTGTTCAAGATCATAAATAAAAGCAGCAGATTCTTTCTTTTTATTCTTTAATTCAGAAGAGATTATTTTACAGTTTTCTTTTATTCTTTTATATTTATCCATATTAAATACCTTTCTTAAAGTTTCTAATCTTAGTTCTTTTTCACCTGAAAGTATGGATTTCATATCTTCTTGTGGTGTATAAACAGTATATCTATACACCATTGATTTTTTTGTTAATGTGTCTGCAGGATAATTTATTAATTCCAGTATTTTTTGCTTGATCTCTGTAGAAGTAAATTGTTGCGTAACATCATTTACAGTTAAAAAACATTGATCCTGTAATATAACTGAATTTGTTTTTTTTAAGCTTCTCTTTATAGAAATAAACTTATTATTTAATTCAAAATCCAGTACAACATATCCAGAGTCTTTTCCATTTCTTAACAATGTTGAACCAGATAAATCTCCCCTTAATAAACCAAATAAAGCAAACTCAATTGAGATCAGTATAGTAGATTTTCCGCACCCTATATTTCCGGATAATAAATTGATCCCTCTATTAAACTTTATCTCCTCTTCTTCATAACTTCTTATATTCTTTAATTTTATTTTTTTTATTAGCATTTTATAATTTTATCAGATTAGTTAAATCTTTTATAATCCTCAATTCAAAATCTGAATTTTTCTCACCATCAAATTTTTCTTTATCTAAATTTTGCATCATTTCTTTTATAAATTCCAGACTGAATTTTGATTTTAAAGAAAATTCTTGTAAGATTTTGGTTTCTATTTCATCAGCATTATTATATTCTAATTCAATTTCCTGAAATTCTTTAGTTGTAAGTTTATTTGTATTCTTTAACAAGCAATATGATTCACTAAATCTTTCTTTAATCAGATTAAAATTTATATCCGATGTTTTGCCAGATATTAAACAGCCTTCTATCCTTAATGTTATTATTTTGTCTTTAAAATCCCTGACTTTATTTAAAATTTCTTCCTCAACTTCTTTTGGATCTTTGTTTTCAGCATTAATAAAATATGAATCTGTATGTATAACTTCTAATTTCAAATGTTTAATTTTTAACTCTGATCCATCATTTTTTTCTATTATATACAGTCCACCGTGTTTTAATTCTTCTAATTCCTGAAAATTATTTGGAAATATTGGTCCAGGATAAGCTATAATACCATAATTTTTTATATATTCATTATGGATAAAATGTGGATGTCCTCCTGCATAATATGTAAAATTTTTAGGTAATAAACTCAATGATAATCCATCAATTAATTCAAATTTGTTGTTTTTAATTTCATTTAAAATACTGTGAAACATAAATATCTTTAATCCATTCTCATTTTCTAAATGTTCCTTGATTAATTTTTCATATTCTGAAGTTTCTAAACCTCCCCTTTTTCCATAAAAACCAGTTATTTTAGTTCCAGTCCTGTCAACAGTGAAGTTTAATTTGTTTTCAGATTCAAATTTCATAACATTGTGGACTAAACCTGCATTTTCTAAAACATCAAGCATTGTCTTACCAGATGCAGAAAAATCATGGCTTCCAGGTATTATATAAACAGGAATATCATAATTCTTTAATTTGCTTAACAATAAAGCAGTTTCTTTTATTATATCTATTGAAGGCAATGCAGTATCAAATAAATCCCCAGAAATCAAAACAAAGCCTACATATTCTTCTATACATACTTCAATAGCCTTTTGAAAGCTTTTTAAGTTTATATCTCTTAAACTTGATTCATGCCAGCCACCTATATGACAGTCTGATAAATGTGCAAATTTCATTTTAAATTATAAGAAATTAAATTATTTTTATATATGCCTATAGTAGAATAGTTATTTTTGTGAGAAGGATTTAAGAATTTTTCTATAACCCTATTAATATGGAAAGAAGATTACCAGGATTAGAACCAATATTAACAACAGATGTATGGATAAGACCTGTATTGCCTGGTAAAGACTATAACCTTATAGATTTAGTTAAAAATAAACCAAATAAAGTGCTTAAATATAATACAGTTAGGATGCTTGTAAACCTTATTAGAGAATACCTATTAGAGAGAGCAGAAATAGTTTATATTGATATAAAAGACAACCTATCTGAAAATGCAGATAATTTTAATATATATAAGGCAGATTTATTCATTCCCCACCATAAAGAACATTTGTGCCCTGGAGCAAGATTTATAATTGACTATTCAAAAATAACAATAAGAAAGTTAGACTTTGAAGATGGCCAGTACCAAAGAGAATTAATGGGAGATGATTTTATTGAATTTTTAATAGAAAAAAATATTGATATTACCAATGACTAAAGTTTAACATCAGCTAGTTTTACTTCTATATGTTTTATTTTCTTATTTCTTTTAACAAGATAAACAATTAGTAATACAATTAAAATAAAAGCTATTACAGAAATAATAACTATTAATTTCTTTTTAGTTGGTTTTAAAAATGATAATTTCTCTTTAATATTTAATTTAGAAGTAGAATTTTCTTCTTTTGCAATAACATTTGTTTTATTAGACTCTTCCTTCTTATTAAAAAAAGACAGTTTAGAAAATAAGGACTTAAATGAAAAACTTGTTTTATTACTCTCTGTTAAATTTTTTTCCGAATTGTCATTTTTCGTTTGATCAATATTCTCAGGTTCTTCAATAACCGGCTGCGACAATTTAGTTCTTAAGTCTATAGGTAAAGCCTTACTAAATGTAAATCCTTCCCCAAACTGTGTTTCATAACTTCCGGAAGCAAATAAAGGATAAGTAATAGTAGGCCTGGAATCAAATTCCTTAAGAGTAATATCCATTATTACTTTCCCTCCAGGAGCAATATAAGAAAATGTCCTGCCTAAATCCAAATTTTGGTAATTGCTTTTTAAATTAATTTTCAAATTTGATATTGCTCTATTGCTGTTTATATTTTGTATATGGATTTTTAATTTTGTATCACTTATTCTTTGTAAGGTTATATCTGGCCTTATAGAAGCAACATCTATTTTTTTTGTTATTAATTCCCCTTTAAAACCTTGTAAAGTTAAAGCCCTTGAATTTATTATGAAACTATTATCTATATTTGTAACATTAAATTCAAACTTAAATTCCATTGAACTTTCAGGAGGTATATCCACATCTCTTAAATTAAAATATCCTTTGCCGCCAGCATTAAATCTTTGCGGTAAATTAATCAAAGTCATTCCAGAAGGAGTTACATCTACATTCTCAAGTTTGCTTATTTCCTTGAATAAATTATTGAACTTGATAGTTACCTCTGCTTTTTCACCAATCTCATAAATCTGCTTGTTTGTTATCACATCAATCTTTAATCCTTGATCTTTGACATCAAATGCACTGCTTTTTTCTATCTTTTTATTTTCTGTACCATCAAAAAAAGTCATAACAGCTTTTCTGTTATAATCTCCAGATTTAAGAAGTTTTACTCTATAACTGCAGGAAGTAATATCTTTTCCTCTGATAGTATAATTAAATACAATTTTGTCCCCATCTTTATAGCATAAATTATCAATTCTTGTAATCTCCATATCTGCAATATCATCAATAATTGAAAAATCTAAACTTAATTCTCCATCATTTTTTACTTCAAGTTTAATTACAACAGGATCTCCCAAAGCAAAATCACTTGTAGCAGGATCTTTCTTTTTTTCAAATAAAATATCTAAGCCTTTTGGATTTAATGAAAACTCTGTAAATAAATCTTCTTCTGTTTTTCTTACACAAAATTCATAATACCCATTATCTGAACATTTATTTACATAAGCAACTATTTTATGTGTTCCATAAGTAACAGAAGCCCTGTTAAACGCACTTGAAACTTTTAATGTCTGGCCATTTATCTCTTTTGGTTCATCATCATATAATCTGCCATCAAAAACAGATGTAGAAAATGCAAATGGTAATATTAGTAAAAATACTAATAATATTATTCCTGTCCTTTTCATAAATAATTTAAGTTCTATTTTACTTATAAATTTAGTGGTAAGAACCCTTCAGAATAAATTAAGGTTTTCACAAAACTCAATTAAGAATTAATCTTTCTCCATCTTTAAGCAAATGTACATTTTTATTAAGTTTATAACCTTCTTCCTCGCTTATTTTAACTAATGCATCTAATTGGAAAGATTCTCCTTGGGATGGAATTAAATGTTTAGGCTTTAGTAATTTAATAATATCTCTTAAATCCTCAGCAGATGCATGGCCGGATGAATGAATATCCCTATATATCTTAACTCTATTAACATCTAAAATTTTTTCTAATCTTTCCCTGTTTGCCCTGTTTATTGGTTGAGGTATTACACTGCATGAAAATATAACTAAATCTCCTTCTTTAAATATAAAAGGTAATTGTTTATTGACAATCTTATCTAATATTGATCCTGGCTCACCTTGTCCGCCAGTGCATACAACAAGAAATTTCTCCCTTGATTCATTTAATTCTTTTAACAATCTCTTCCTTTGAGAGCCATATTCTCCAATTTCTATTGATTTAGAAAATTTAATTAGTCCAGCATTTTCTCCTGCACGAATATATTTTGCCATGCTTCTTCCTAAAACCATGACTTTTCTCTTTATTTTTTCACCAGCTTCAATTGCACTTTTTATTCTTGCTATATGTGATGAAAACATTGTAACAAAAATTGCTTTCTCTTTATCAGCTTCATTTACTATAGTATCAATTAACATATCTTTGGCTTTTAATTCATCTGGTGTATGTCCTGGTCTGTGTGCATACATTGATTCAACAATTAAAGCTATTACTTTTCCAGAATTTCCTATTTCTTTTAATCTTAAAAAATTAGTTGTCTTTCCAAGAACAGGATTTGCATCAAATTTGAAATCATTGCCATAAACAATATCTCCAATTTCAGTATGTAATACAACAATAGAACATTGAAGTGTTGAATGCGTTACTGTAACAAATTCTAAAATTATATTCTCAGAAAGTTTCATTTTAGAATCTGGATCAATTTTTATAAACCTGTTCGGAAGCCTAATTTCATCATCACGTAAAGTAGCTTTTAATACCTCAATTGTATAAGGTGTGCCTATTATTGGGCATTTATATTTTGAAGCAAGATAACGGACAGCAGCAATATGATCTAAATGACAGTGTCCAAGAACTATTGCTTTGACTTTGCTTTTCCAGTCTTCTATTTTTTTATCATCAGGAACTGCGCCTATTGAAATTAATTGTTCTGTTGATAATAATTTACCATTTCCTTCTTCAGTTTCATGTAAGGCCATCATTCCTATATCCATACCCATATCAATAATTATTACCTCATCATCCACACGTATGGCTGACATATTTCTTGTAACTTGAGTATATCCAGAAACTGCACATAATTCTATTTCCATTTCTAATAATTTTAAGAATAATTCCTATTTAAATATGTTTTTGATTAATATTTAGGTTGTATTGTTTAAATATTTCATAAGTTTTTATATTTTTAAATATTAATCAATTAAACTTTATATACATCACCAATATTTTTTGCAAGATCTGTAATTATTAGGAATATTTTTTGTTGATTTTTATCAACTCTGAATTTTACGTTTACAGGATTAACATCTACTCCATGTATGCCACTTTGAGATTGGATAAACTCATTAATTCTATCATAAAAGAACATGTTAAAACATCGAGCAATAGTTAGCTGTTGTTCATTATTAGCTTAATTAGACCAACATAATGAAGATCCATCTATGAATGGACTAATTGTGTAAATATATTTCATACTATTTCCTTTAATGCTAAATAAATTTTCACCACATTCCTCAACTAAATTGACACGAACTTCTACCTTATAAGGTATAATCTCAGGTTCTATATCTTCTATAAAAGGAGATCTATCTAGACATGATGCAGCAGCATTAACACATTGAACATAAGTTAGTACTCTACTAAAAGAGATACTTTTATTATAAATATGTATTGCACGATCGGTTTGATTATTTCTAAATACTACTGAATCTTGACCCAGATATACTTTATGATCCATAGAAAGACCATCCAGAGCAAGACATCTAGCCTCTAAAGGTTGTTCATCAAAAGGTATTACTTTCATTTAGTTAGGAAAACTTTTCCCTTTATAAAATAATCACTTATCAGAAGTTAAAAAATACTCTCCAAGAAATTTACAATTTTTCTTTCTATGAAAGGATGAGTAACATATAAGATTTAATTAAAAACTAGCTTTGCACAATAAATTCAAATCGCAATGAGAATTAATTAATTCTGCACGAAAATAAAAATTACACTAAATACTTCAATGATAATAATATATAATTAGATTTAAAATATTATCCAATATAAGTTTGTTTTTCTTCTCCAACCTGTTGATTTCCACCCTTAGATTTTACAATCATACTTTTAAGTAATTTTAATTTTTCTTCAAACTTTTTCGCTTCTTCCAATAAAGGTTTATAGTCTATTTTTATTCCTAAATAAATATTTAATGCATCAACAACTTTTGCTGCTGCTTCAGAATCAGGAAATTCAGAATGTGCTTCAGAAAATATGCATGTAACTGGAAGAGTCTTTGCTTTAAGCAACAATGCTGCTGTAGTTCCCATTACTATTCCTTCAGTCAGGGGTTTTAATTTTAATTTATTTGATTTTATTGTTGAATAATAATATAAATTAACTTCTTTTTCATGAGTAGGCATACTTTCTACTACAATAATCTCTTTTGCTGCTAAAGTCTTTCCCAACTCCATGAAAGTCTGTGCTAAATCCCATTCATGACCAGCAACTTCTGTTAATGCCTGCAATATTAAAAGATTATATTTTTTATTATAATAGATAGTTATAGGATGAACAATCTTTGATTTATGTATTGCTGTTAATGGCAATAAATACTTTGATTCTATGCATCCTATTTCCTCAACTTCCAAATGTTCTATTAAGAATTTAGTAGTTATTGTACTTACCAAACCAACACTTGGAAAACCATAAATCATTGTTGGACTTTTAGGCTTTTTTGTTAAGATTAATTTCATAACATTTTCCTGTTAGTTTAGACTTATTAGGATTATGTGAACTCTTATTAGTAGTAATCTTGAAACATATTTTTTATCCCAGAAATTTATAAAAACATGCTGAACAATTTTTATATTGATGAAGCTAAACCCCTATTGTATAATTGCAATTTTTGCTGGTTGGTATATTGGAAACGCCTTTGCTGAATTAGAAAATAAAAGGGAAAAAGCCAAAGTTATTTGTAGAATAGAAGAGAGGGATGCTAAAAATATCAGGAATTTTGTTAATAATGAATCATTAAAGGAAATATCAGATATAATTTTAGAACATATAAAAACAGGATCTGAAAAAGGCGGAGAAGTTAATTTTCATAACAGGCTAATATTTTACCAAAACCCAAATATTGGAGATACGCAGATAAACAAAATTGATGCATGGATAGAGTGTATTAAGAAACATGGAAAACAGGAGTTTAATTGTAAGGGATATAATTTAGATAAAATTATAGATGAAATGAAAAGCACAATGCAATATAACTTTGAAGAAAGCGAATGCAGCATTAGCGTTTCTGATATTGGGTGGAAAGAGCATATTAATAAAATAAATAATTTACTTAATAAAACAGAAACAACTAAGGACTATAATTATTTAGTTGAGGCATTAAAACAATATAAAACCTTATTTTCATCAACTTATTTTCAGGATAATAGCTCAAAAAACACTATAGGCTATAATATAGGGGGGATGCATACACACAGTAATGACACCAATTTTTCAAATACAGATAAATGCTTGTCTAAGAAAAACCCATCAATCTTTTATTTTCTTGCAAGTTTCAAAGATGAAAATGAATTTAATTTAATTGCAATGTGTAATGGTGAAAGCAAGCTAATTGGAAAATATAATATAATCAGATAAGATATCAAATTTCTTAAATTTTAAGTTTACCATTTTGCCAGTCCTGTATAACCCGTCTTGACGTTATATCGATATTAGGTCTTCCACCTTTAACTAACCAGTTAAATTTTAAAGCAATCATTTCTAATACTTCTTGTGGATTTGAAGTCTCTATTTTAATATTATATAAAGTTTCAAGTGCTTTTTTATCTTTATGTAAAAATTCAGTTATGATTCTATGTACAATTACATCAGGATCTTTTAAAGTTGTAACATCTTTAATATTTAATAACATATGTTTCATCAGATTGTTTTCTCTTTGCGGTATAACTCCGGGAGTATCAAATAAATAAATTCCTTCCATAATTTTTATTTTCTGCATTCCTCTTGTAAAACCTGGTTTTGGACTTGTTTTCGCAGATTTTCTTTGTTTTAATACATTAATTAATGAAGATTTCCCAGTATTCGGATATCCAACTATGCCAATTTGTACAGGCTTTTTTTCTATCAATGAAATAATTAATTTCCTTAATTTTGTAGTTCCTAGATTTTTTTTAGAAGAAACAAAAACATAAGGTTCAAAATCCAATTGAATGTCATCAATAAATCCATCTATTAAGTCAGATTTATTTAAAACATAAATTAATTTTTTATGCCTGTTCTTTATATTTTTTTCAACTTCCTTATTCCTTGATTCATATGGAAATCTTGCATCCAATACTTCTATTACAATATCTGATTGTTTTATTACTTCTTCAACAATTTCATTATACTTATCCATAAAAACAATAAATTTAACATTATATATAAGACTTGCTAGAATATGGGCATTACATTCATAGTTTCTTATCTTAAAATATAATCGGAGCTCCGCCCTCTTTTTTTCGGCCTAAGTATAAAATATTCAGGTTATTTATAAAGATTTATTGAGGGGGAATAAAGTTTTAGCAAAGTAACTTTTTGAATATAATTTTACTAATTAGAAATTTTAATTATATTGTTAAATAATATATTAGTTTATATTTTCATTGTAAAAAGTTGTTACTTTAAAGTAGCGAAAGATTTATAAATATATAGATACACCTTATTTTATGAAATTTTTAAATTATATAACAACCACAGGAATTGAAGAATAAAATGACAAGACTTTATACAGAAGAACAGGAAAAGAATGTTAACACATGGGTTAGATCAATAATGCTCAACAAATATATTCCTAAAATAATAGGAATAGATGCGCAAAGAATATTAGATATTGAGGAAAGTTTACTTAATAATGCACCTTCGCCTTTAGGTAAAAAACTTGATAATCATGATTTAGAAGAATTATTAAGAGTTTGTGATTATTTTGAAAATACTTTACTAAGACTGTGTGCACCCTTTGGTATGGGCATTGTTACTGTAGCAGGCGTTTTATCACAAGCTGAAGAATTAGGATATTCTGTTAGTTTACTTGATGAAATAACTAGCAATATAATTAAAGAAGATATAGCAAATTCTACTTCTTATCTTTTATATATAGAAGAGAGAAAACAAGAACAAAATCAATTTTTTGAAATAATGAAATCAATTGGAAAAGATACAGGCATGAAACAAAGTAATCCTGATTTTCAACCTATTGCAGTATTGGAAGGGTATAATAAAAAAATGCCTCTTTTGTTCGAAACTACATCTATGACAGGAAATAATCAAATAATAGCCTATAGAAATGGAGAAATAAAATTTGTTACAGATATTGTCCAGGTTTATCGCCCAAAAATAGAAGCATTATTAGATACTTAATTTTTCATCCATGGAGTTTTTAATTCATCAATTCTCCAGTTAGGATTAATATCTGCAGATTCAATTTCCTTTCCAGTTTTATAAACATTATAATCTGAATTATATTGCAATAATCCTGCAATTGCTATTTGTATGCCATTATCACCAGAATATTTTAATGGGCATGCATAAGCTTTTGCATTTCTTTCTTTGCACATTATATTTAACATTTCAATAAATCTTTGATTAGCCGCAACACCCCCTATTAACAAGGCTTCTTTTTTCCCAGTATGTGCTAAAGCTCGTTCTGTTACTTCTATTAGCATAGCAAATCCTGTTTCTTGTAAACTATAACATAAATCTTCAATTGGAATTCCTTTTTTATATAACTGGATACAATGAGTAACTATTCCTGAAAATTCTACATCCATTCCTTTAACAACATAAGGTAGTTCAACATATTTTCCCTCTTTAGCTAATTTTTCAATCTTAGATCCTGATGGAAATCCTAAATTAACTTCTCTTCCAAATTTATCTAATGCATTTCCTAAACCAACAGACAATGCTTCTCCAAATATTCTATATTTGCCTGCTTCATATGCGATTATTTGCGTATTTGCTCCAGAAACAAAAACAAAAACAGGATCTTTTGCTTCTGTAAAAAATTTTCCTTCTTCTAAATGGCCGCATAAATGGTTAACTCCAACTAAAGGTTTTTGATATTTTATAGATAAATATTTCGCAAAATCTTTTCCTACAATTAAAGAAGGAGATAAACCAGGACCTTGAGAAAAGGCAATAATATCAATATCATCGATTTTTAGTTTGGCTTCTTCCAATGCTTTATTTAAAATATTCTCTTTATTTTCAAAATGAAACTTAGCAGCCTCCATTGGAATTATTCCGCCTCTTTCAGTTGTATAATTATTTCTAACATCAGCTAAAACATTTTTCTTGCTGTCTATTATTCCTACAGCAAATGTATGCGCAGTTGATTCTATTCCTAAACAAATTATATTTTTCATTAATATTTTGAAACACAATAATACTTATAAACTTTTATTTCTTAATAGGAAACATGAATCCAGAACAATTAGAAGGAATGGTAAAATATGGGGTAATATGGACTAGAGAATTTAAAAGAACTAGTGATTATCTTAGTATGATTCATGATATAGAATTTATGGAATGGCTAAAAAAACAAGATATAAAATATTTAGAAGATCCAATAAGTGATAAAAGATCAACTTTATATATAGAAAAAGATAAAATTGATATTTTAAAAGCTAAACGTAAAGAAATAAGAGAAAAAGATTATAGGGATACATGCGAATTATATTTAGCAGAACCACAACCGCCATGTGTCTTACTTCCATGGACTCGCTGATTTTGATTTGTAGTATTTTATCTCATTAAATTTTTGAATCACTTAATTGTAAAATTTTATAAACAGCAAGTTTTAGAATGATTACGTTTTTTAATAAAAAGAAAATTCATTATATGAAAAAATAAATTAAATGAAGTTACTATAACAAACCTTATTAATCTAAAACAAACTAATAATCTATGTTTGAAAGAATATTAAAGAAAATAAAACCAGATAAAAAAGAACAATTAGAAGTAACTAGAAAAGTAAAAGAATTTCTTTCTAAATTAAAATTGGAAGATGCAGATTATTTTTTAGGCGGAAGTTATGCAAAAAATACATGGCTTAAAGGCAAACATGATATTGATATTTTTATCAGATTCGATAATGAAGAAAATATTTCAGATAAATTAGAAAAATTTATTAAAAAATCATTTAAAAAATACGAAAGAATCCATGGAAGCAGAGATTATTTTTTAATTAAATTTAAAAATACAGATTTTGAATTAGTTCCTGTTTTAAAAATTAATAATTATAAAGAAGCAAAAAATATTACAGATGTAAGTCCATTGCATGTAAAATGGGTTAGAGAAAATTTAAATTCTGATCAATGTGATGATGCGAGGCTAGCAAAGCAATTTTTGAAAGCAGCTGGTTGTTATGGCGCTGAGACATATATTAAGGGTTTTTCAGGATATTTAATTGAAATACTAATAAAATATTATAGTTCATTTTTAAAATTTATAGAAAATGCTGGAAATTGGAAATATGGCGAAACAATTGATATAATGAAAAATTCAACATTTCAGACAGATCAAAAGTTCCCATTAACTGTTATAGATCCTGTTCAGCCAAATAGAAATGTTGCTTCTGCATTAAGTTATGAAAAATTTAATTTATTTTTAGGATATTGTAATGAATTTTTAAGATCAGATAAAAATGAAATATATTTTAAAGAAAGAAAATTTAGCATAGAGGGATTTGACTTAATAATTGCAGCAATACCATTAGAAGGAAGTAAGGATGTTGCAGGAACAAAATTACTTAAAGTTTATGAAAAAATTCTTGAAGAAATAAATAATCAGAATTTTAATGTTATATATTCAGGATGGAATTGGAATAAAAAAGCTTTATTTTGTTATAAAGTTGGAAATGAAAAATTAGATAAACTTGAAAAATATTTTGGCCCCCCATTAGATATGAAAGAAGATGTTAAAAATTTTAAAACTAAATATAAAGGATTACAATTTGGAAATGAAAATAATAAGATATTTGTAATAAAACCTAGAAAATTTAATGATGTTAGGCAATTAATTAAACATTTAATTAGAAATGATGAAAATATTAAAAAGAGAGTAAAATCAATTTCTTTAAAATAGTTAGAATTATAAATCTATCTTGATTCAGTTTCAAATGGCAGGTTTAGAAAATTTAAGTTTAAATGATTTGAAAAAATGCAGTGCTTATGGATTATATACAAATTTACAAGATCCAAAATTATTAGAAGGTATATCAGGCATTAATTATATTGGGCAAACAGGCAGAAAAGAAATTTTAGAAGAAACAGAATGTCGCGTAAAGATAAGTCTTAAGGAGGATAACAAAATATTTTACACTATTGCTGAAAAAATATTAAATAGTGGAAGCAAAATTCTTGCATATTTAGATGGAAATCCAATATTATTTGAAAATAAAAATGGAATAATAAAAGGTAGGAAAATAGGAAATAATTTTTAATGACCTCTCAATATTTTGACAATTGGGCTAGAATTTTATTAGAAAAAGAAGCATCAATGAGAAAATATCTAATCCCTGAACCTATAAGTATAATAATATCCTGGAGAAATAAAATTTACATAGGACATATACAAATTATAGTTCAGGATTATTCAAACGAAATTGTATGTTTAAATAAATCTTCTAAACCATTGATAGATGGATTATACAGGGCCATAATTAATATTGATAAGGAAAGACTAAATCTAGTTGCTGATAATATTTTAGATTTAACTGATAGACAACATGTTCTAAGAAGATTAGAGAATAAATTAACATATATGACTCCTGAACAAACAAGATATATTGCCGTTAATATGCCTGAAATTATAGAATTATAATCTAAAAGTTAGGATTATAAGTTTTCTTCAATTATAATTTTATGATTAAATTAACGAGCACTCATTTAAAAAATAATTAATTGTTTGAACAAGCCATCTAAGACTGTTTCCTTTTTTTATGCATACCAATTGGGCAATGTATTGACAGTGCATACTTTACTGAAAATCTAATTTATGTTTTAGACTAACTAACAGAACTTAATAATTTGTTTTAAAAATTCAGTGAAAAGAAAAGAGGTTCTAAAATACAGTTTTTATTTATGATCTGCAATAAGTTCATTTTTTATAAATTCTACTAAAGGAAAAAAACAACTTTTTGCAATGGAGACTGCATCTTCAGCTTCAGTTTTATTTGGAATATAACCATAATAATTAATATTGTGTCTAAGTTTTCTTAAAGTATCAATTATTCTTATTGGTCTTTGTGTTACTACAGGTATATTCTCAAGTTCTTTTATCTGGGTTACATGGTCTTGAGAAATAAACCCTTTTGATACTAGTCGAGAATCGCCAAGCATACGAAAACATTCGTAGATATTTCTAATGATGTTAAAAGCAGATTCATCATTAATTTGCAAATTAAGAGTGTAACTCATCTCTCTTTCAGCAGCTTGTAGTATACTTAAAGCATTTTTCTTATCTGGATGTTTCACTCTTTCATTCATGGTTTAACCTCAAGAAATCCATCTAAAATTATCCCATTAGCAATATTAGCAAATAAATTTAAATCTATTTTATTCCTAGAAAAAATATGCAGGTTAACTATTACATTTTTTCTGTATCCAAGAGCACCAATAGTTCCAAGTTGGTTAATTTGAAGTTCTTTATTATCTAAAGTTTCAACTGCTATGTCTATATCACTTGTTTCAATATCATTCCCCCACCTATAACTACCGAATAAAATAATTGTTCTTGCTTGAGGTACTGCTTTATAGACTGCTTCGATAATTCCTGATTCATAGATTTTACTTAGATGATATGGCATTTTTTTAGTAATTATATACTGATGTCGTTGATTTACTGATAAAATCCAAGATTTTCCTATTATTTCTCTAGATAAAAATGTTTCTTTTATCAAAGATTCTACAGCAAGTTTAGTAGCTGTTTTAGAAGAATTAATATATTTTGTTAGATCATTTAAGCCAATTCTACTATTTGGAAATGCATAAAACCATACAAGACATTTATCATAAGATCTTTCAAATTCATTTACATTTACATCTTTCAAAATTTGCTTTTTTGAAGCCATGTAAATAGTAGTATAAAGAACTATATAAACTTTTCTAGTACCATGTGGTTCTTAAAAAGCTTAAGTGAACTTTATTAGAACCAATGATTTAATGTTTACTTCGTCCCAATCTTCCATAGTTCTTTGAAGTATCTTTTTTGGTTTTCTGCCATTTCTTCGTTTTCTATCATTACTGCAAATGGTTCTTTTGTCCAATTTTGAAGTACTACTTTGTTTGAATAGATTAATGTTGATGTTGGTGATTGTAAGTCTATTGACATGAATTTATAGTTTGTAAGTTTCATTGATTCTTGTTTTTTCTTTACTTTTTCTCTTGCTTCTTTTGTATTATTGTATAATATTTTCATTACTACTTTCTTTTTTATTCTTTCTTTGTGCCATTCTTCCATGAATGCAGGTATTATTTCAAATGATGATCTTGAACTTCCATATGCTAAGAATTCTGCAACTTTTGATCTTAGTATATCATTCATTACTGTTTTCATTCCTTCTTTTCCTTCGTATACTTCTACTTTTGGTCTTTTTGTTCCTTTGATTTTTTGTAGTTTTTGTAGTTCAGGCATTATTGAAATTAGTGATTCTTTTTTTTCTTTTACTAATCTTATCAATTCTTTTGGGTCTGCTGCTTGGAAATATTTTATGTTATTTCTTAAGGCATATGATATTATCCCTAAATCAATTAATCTTTCAAGAAGATCATATACTAACGTTCTAGGTAGATTACTTTTTAATGAAATATCACTAGCTAAAGAATCTCCTAATTCCAAACATGCAAGGTATACTTTTGATTCTTTTTCTGATAATCCAAATTTTTGTAAATTTTCTATTATTTCCATAGTCGTAAATTATTTACAGCAAATATTTAAATATTTCGTTTGCAAACACTTTAGTAGTCAAAATGGGTTATATTAGTATTTACAATGAGGGCAATGGGTGGTGTAGATTAGATGTTGATACTACTACTATAAAAACCAAGCATAGATCAACTAAAGATTTTGACGAATTGGTTGATGGATTGCTTAAATATTTAGACTCTGAAGGTTGTAGAAGATGCAAGTATAAACTAAATGTAAGTCCTTATGTAGAAATAACTAAATCTCAACGGAGTATCCTTGAGCGTATAACTAAAATGCAGAATAAATTTGCAGATATTTCAAAAATAATAGGTGATTAATATTAAGGAACAAAATGAGAAATATTAGTAGAAGAAAACAATATGCAGAATTTACATCAGTTGGAAAACCATTGCTTATTTCTAGGCAAGTATTTTTTACCGCAACACCATTGGAAACCGTCAATGATCTAGTGGATGGAGAGATTAAGAAAAGAGGTTTGGAAGATACATGTGATTCTTTCGTTATTTCAAATGTGCACTCAAGAAGTAATTATCATGGAATTATTATTGTCCCTGAACTTGGTTTTGATGAGTCTGATAGGCGTGCATACTTTAAATTAGACAGATATAGTAAGACAGAATTCTACGCAATCCAATTATATAAGAGGAAAAAATAAATGGAATATGAAGATTTAGATCCAAGAATACCAGTCCTAAATCATCCAGGTTATGGTATGCCTATTGCAGGTTTTTGTTTATGTGTGCTAAACAATTCAAATAGTATTGGTGGAAAAGAATTAGTATTTGTTGTAGGTAAGATGGGTTCTATAGAAAGAGTTTGTTGTGCAGATATGACTTTTGGTCTTGATATTGATTCATCTTATAATTATTATACAAGAAAAGGGGTAGGACAAATACTTTTATATTATCCAAAAGATAGAAGAGAAAATAAAGACAAAAAACCAGAATTCTTTCATTTAAGAGGTTTAGAAAAATGTATTTGGTTAGAAGAAACTAAAACTCAGTCTGCTAGTCTTCAGCAGCCACGTTGATTTTAAATAAAGGTTTAATCATTATAATACTCAGGAGCAATACAATAAGGGTAAACTAAATAAAATATGAAGGAGTGAATAATAAAACATAGTTTATTTATAAATAGTTTAAAAAATAACACGAGCCTGGAGGGATTCGAACCCCCATCCCATGGTTTCAACTTAATAAAACCGTAGCCACGTGTTCTATCCAGGTTATACTACAGGCCCATAAAATTTTGTTATTGATTAACTTTATAATTAT
>Ga0209541_10008635_pt1 | contig 16730 bp, 18 predicted proteins | sample RifCSPlowO2_01_FD_184027 | JGI IMG/M metagenome (GOLD analysis project Ga0209541, IMG submission 184027) | Groundwater microbial communities from Rifle, Colorado - Rifle CSP2_plank lowO2_0.1 (SPAdes) (version 2) | ecosystem: Environmental > Aquatic > Deep subsurface > Groundwater | place...
GCTAGTACTTCATCTACTGTTTTTTCAAAGCAGTATTCAGGGGTGAGCGTTAAGCGAAATCTGACGTCCTCAATATTCAATTCAGGATGGAATTGGGTGGTGAAGATGTTAGTTTTTATTTTGTAGCTTTGGATGTAACAGGTAGGGGAGATGGCGAGAAGTTGGGCACCAGAAGGAAGTTCCATTACGCTATCTTTATGGCCGTTGCAGGCGTGGAAAGAAGGGATTAAAGATTGGTAGAGTGGTGAGGTTTGGCCAAGGTGGGTGAGAAGAATGTGAGTGCTGCCGGTTTCGGCGCGGGTGGGATTGCGTTCAACATAGCCGCCGTACATTTTGGCGAGAAGTTGATGGCCAAAACAAAGTGCTAAGAAGGGAAAGTCTTGGTTGATTATTTCGTCCATCAATGGATATGTTTTCGCGATTGCGGTTTGTACTGCGGTTGACCAATCGGTGACGTTGAATTGGCCAGATGCACCGCTGATGACGCCCTGATAGTTGTGGAGTTCTTGTGTTGTGGGTAAGGGTTGTTCACGGATGACGTTGCGAATGTCGAGATTGTCAAGGGTGACGCCAAGTTTATTTGCGATACAGTGCTGTTCGTGGGATTCTGATTCGTCGGTGCGGTATTGGAGGAGGAGGATGGGTTTCATTGAGGTATGGTTGCAATATGTAGTGTTTTTTTTGTTTCAATCGCATTCATATATCTTTTATATAGTTCTTCTGAAATTCTTGGGTCAAATTGGAGCATCCAATTCATGAAATCGTCTAAATCATAACGTGTTTTTTCTCTTTGAAGATTAAATGGGTGTTCTTGTTTATGCGTAAGATAGCAGGATGTTGCCTGCGCTACAATTTCTTTATAACAAATATCTTTAATTTCGGTCCAAAGTGATGGAAAAAAATTATCAAGTGCGTTATAATATTGTTGGAGTGGGATTTTAAAATCAAGTGCTCGATTTGAAGCAAAATCTAGTTCAGTATCCTCTTTTCTTGTGTCTAGAGTGATCAATGTTTCCCAGTCGACAAGGAGGAGTGTATCATTTAAAATATAAAAATTTGAAAAATGGGGCTGTAAGTGAGCATAGCCAAGATCATGAAGTTCACGTAATGCTGTAGGAAGAAGGGTGAAACATTTTTTCATTTCTGTCCTAAATAATTCTGCTGGTTTTTTTGGGTTATCGTACATCATCTTTTTGAATAGTCCATCATAAAATCTTTTTGCAGATGTACTTGGGGCGTTAAGTAGTATAAAACCAAAAGGGGCACCATCTTTGGATAAATTGGGATCGAGATAACGTCCATATGCTTCAATAGTTGGGACAACAAAATGTTTAGGGCTGTATGTTGCTATATGGCAGGTATTTTTTATTTTTGTTTCTAATTCTCTTTGTAGGTATGTTCCATATGGAAGGTAGGAAGATCTCTTATCAATAATCTGGTTTCCTTTTGCGTAACTATATCCTCCTGCTCTTTGTGAAAGACCTTCTAGGAAATTATGTGATGTTGGAGGATAGAATGTCTTATCAACTACATGAACAGTTCCTTCTTGATCTGTCTGTTTAAATTTTTGATAACCAATTCCGCTTAGTTGCAAAGCGTTAAACGCAATCTTGCCTCTGTTAAAAGGTTTTTCACGGTTGATGAGGATGGAGCGGCCGCCTTCGTAGCCTTCGGCAATTGTCTGGGGGTGTTGTTCCCAACTGGCAAGGGTGAGAATTTTATCGATGTCTGAAGTGGTGATGGTTGCATCATTGAATACTTCTAATTGAATCTGATATTTTCCTTTGTAAGGGATTAGAGTTACATCTGGGAAAAGAGGTGGAAGAGAAGTCATGTTTTATTTCCACATCTCCAGCATTTCTTGTTCGATAAAGTGTAATTTTTTGGCGGGGATGATGAGGCAGTAGGGTGGGGGGCCAAAGTCGATGGTTTTTATTTCTTGTATTGTGCCGGCTTTGATGAGTTGGGTTGCGGTGCCGAGGCGTGCGCAGGCGATTACTTGAAGTTCGCTTGTGATGATGTTTTCTTGTAATCGTTTTTCGATGTGTTCTAATATTTCTAATGCTTGTATTGGGGTCATGAATTTGTTGAGGTTTGGTTTCAAATCTAATAAGCAAAGGGTGTGGGATTCTAATAAGAGGTTTTCGCGGATGATGTGATAGGGTGTTTCTAATTGGGGTACATCTTCTAGGAAGGGAATAGAGATAGTGCGGCCGAATTTGTATAATTGCAATCCGGTGATGCCGATGGCGGTGAGGATGGAGGCGTTATGGATGATATGAACGCTGATATTTTGTTGTTTGGCTTGTTTGAATAATTCGATGTGGGTGGTTGCGGCGATGGGATCGCCGACGATGAGGAAGGCGACGTTTTGTGTTTTGGCTTGGGTTAGAATTTCTGAATCGAAGTTTTCGGATTGGGTGCGGTCAGCGATGGTGATTGGTTTTTGGTATAAAGTTTCGAGATCTTCTTTGGTGCATTGAAGTAGAGAGGTGTAGTTTTCCAAATAGATTTTATCACAGGAGCGGATGAGGTTTAATCCTTTGAGTGAGATGTCGTATTGGTTTTCAAGGCCGAGGCCGATTAGGTAGAGGGTCATGGTTCATTCTTTTAATTCTTTGTGCAATTATGAGTTACTGCGGTTGTTCGATATGTTTGCAGATCTTGTGCCATGGCTTTTTTAAATCGTTGGTAGAGGGCGTGATGTGAGGATGTAGGAGCTCGTTGTTCAATTAAAGTGTATGCTTCGTTGCCTAGGCCTTGTTTTTCAAATCTATCGATAGCAGAAAGATATTGTTGTTTGGCACCTGTGCAAGTCAATTGTTTATTCCCACTCATTAATTCTTGGCATCGAGGTGATGGTTCTATTTTTTCTCCCGTAAGAACTTTGTCTAAATTGTGTAAAGGCTTAATAATACAATCGCTCATATCTAATGCTTCTTGCGCTTGCTGTTTTGACCAATATGCGGGAAAACCTTCGTTTAACCAATATTCTGTCTTTAAAAAATTGGAAATACCTCTCATAGCACTGCGTATGACATAATCCTGACAGGCGGTACTTGCGCTGTGAAATACTTGGGGGTTATGTTCTGCTTTCATAAATAGTGTTTCACAGGATTTTACTTGTTGTGGAGAAAGGGAACGATAAGAAGTGGGGTCATTATTTTCTGTTAAGGTTTTGGGGGTAGGTTGCACTTGCGGTGCAGAACTGCAGCCAATGAGTGCGGTTACAATAATAGGAAAGAGGTTGTATTTCATGTAAGGATAAAAAGAAGTCTTATTTATAAAGTTTACTACTAATTAGTTAAAATTATGGAAATATTTATAAATAACGTATTATTTTGAGGGATAATGACAACATACGTACCTCAATTGATAGCTGGTTTAATGGGAATTACGGCACTTACGGGTTGTGGAAAAAGTAGCCCTTTAGAAGATGTATTAGGAGGAAAACTGGAAATTTTAGCCTCCGGTTTCACCGCTTCACATAATGTTAAAGAGGATAAAGTACATGATAGTTTTTTAGTAGGACAGGGGATGTATGTTGTTTTCAAAGATTTAGATGGTGATGGCAAATTAGGAATGGATGATTATTGTTCTGTGAATAAATTTATGTTGTGTGAGGAAAGTCCGACGTGGCGTGTGCCTCAAAAGAAAAACCCTAAAAACTGTGCGGTAAATAGTTGTGCTACGCATTATCAAAGTACGTTCAATTCATCGATGCCTTCACCGGTTAAACCTGCTGATTCGTTGAGTTCAAACTTGCAAACATATAGTACGCAAGAAATGAAGGATCGCAGATCAATTGCACCAATGAGCGCTGAAGATATTAAAAAGTGTCCGATTGTTTGCGCTGCTTATTTTAGTGGGTCGCACATTTTACTCATTGATCCTAAGTTAGTTGAATAATAGGGGTGGATTGTTATAAAAATTATTGATGATGGTTTTTTGCGAATCAATACGTTTCTAATTTGAGTCCTTTGATGCGTTGGAAGTGTTTGGTGTTTCTTGTGAGAAGCGCTTGGTTGTGGTGTAAAGCGATGCCGGCGATGAGGCAGTCTTCGGGATCGATCATTTGGCCTTGTTTTTGCAGGGTGCCGTTAATTAAGCCGGCTTGCTGGGCAGATTCTGAGGTTAGATCAAAAATAGATTGATTTTCAAGGATTAATCTTATTTTTTGTTTTTCTTTTTCAGGCTGATTACCATAGGCAACACCTGTCCATAATTCAAAGAGGGTTGGAGTTGTAATAATAATATTTTCTTGGCGTTGATGAAGTTGTTCCATTTTGGCAACAGCTTGGGGCAATTCTTCCATCAAATCAATAATAAAAGTTGTATCTAAGATCATTTGAACCTCTGAGATATACGGTTCATACGAGCATTAGAGCGTTTACGAGACTCAGCAATGGCTTTACGCATGGTAGTTGCGTCTTCGTGGGTTAGTATCCCTGCCAATTCCAATAAAGAATGTTTAGGGAAATGTTTGACTATGACGTCGCTAAAGCTGTCATTGCCCTCTTTATGTGCCGCTAAGCGTTCATATGCATCTTCTGTGATAGTTAGCGTTTTAGTTGCCATACACGTACATACACGTACGTGTAGTATATAAATGTTGCGGAGGGATTTTCTTCATTTGAGTTTTGGTCGTAACCTTTTTAAATAAAATGCATTCCTGAGAAATATGGCACGAGAAATAGTATATTTAGAACATGACTCTTATCAATTTAAGTTTGGATTAGAGGATTTTGGATTGTATGGGAATGTGAGTGTTATTGAAACGGAGCATGATTATAGGCAGCATATTGATAATTTAGTGCTAGGGAAAGGTTTATGGCCGTCATTAGTTGTTTTGGATTGGAGAGTGCCTTGGACTAGACCTGCTCGTGAAATGGTTCCTGCACCAGAGGATGTAAAGAGTGATGGTTATTTTGAAAATGCGGGAGCGCGTTGTTTGGATTATTTACGAAAAGCGGAGTTGGCAGTTGGACGAGTGACGCCGGTGCTGTTTTATTCTGTACTTGATGAAGAAGAGATTTTTGCGCGATTGAGGGAACGAGGGTATACGCCGCAAGAGGGGAAGTTTGGTTATTTGAATAAAGATTTAGAATCGAATTCTCGGTCTTTGAATGAAGTTGTTCGAGGATTGCTGCGGAATTAATTTCTAAACATATTAGCATACAACTCAAAAAGAGGGAATTTACTGTGACGTTGTTGACAATCAAGATATAACGCAGTAGCTAGTTCGTCAAATATTTTATCTGGGTCAATGATTTTAAGTTTACGCAGTCTATGTTCTGCGAGCTGAAACCATTGGCCACTATATCTTTTTAAGTATTCTTTTTGATAGTAGTCCATATTTTTTATTTTTAGTTGTTCTATTTGTTGTTGATATTTTTCGTGCTGAGGGGTATTTGGTTTTGGTTCAAAGACGCCCCATTCTTGTTCAAGCCGTTCAATGAATTGGCTTTTTTGTTCACCTTGTAACTGGGCGTGATCGCAAATTATGCCAGCACCGATATCTTCATATTCCTGTTCTTCACTTTCATAAAAATTGCAAGTATTATCTGGATTCGTTCTACTTAGAAATATACATGTGTCTAAAGGATAGAGATCATCACTACAATCCATATCAAAATAACTAGCCCACGAATGGAGTCTCTTATTTGGTTCTTGTTTGGGTGTGAGTCTGAGAAGATTAGAACGAAAATGTTCAAATGCATATGGTAATTCAAGGAGATGTTTGGGCGGTAGACTTATATTGCTGTATATAGCTTCTAATGGATAAAAGATGTTATGTTTGTTATCGGTGATATACTCTTCTCCGGAGGTTGTTTTGTAGAGGCGAATGGTGTCTTGTGCGGGTGTGATTTGGGGTGTGGGTGTTGGGAACATGTTTTGGGATTTTTATTTTTATTTTTGATGTGGTCAAATTCTGATAGTTTATTTATAAGTATTATGAATTGGTGTATTTTAGAGTGATAGCTCTTTGATCATATACGGCCCTTCTTGGTGATATCCTATTTTTTTGTAGTATTCTCTAACGCCGACGCCGGAAATGACGACGATTTTGTTTTTTTGGTGTTGTTGTGCGATTTCTTCGGCTTTGTGCATTAATTTTTTTCCAAAGCCTTTGTGTTGGATCATGCCTTCGTCACCAATGGCGGTGGCGGTGCCGTAGACGTGGAGTTCGCGGATTAATGCGGATTGTGCGGTGATTTCTTCGCGGAGGAATTGGGAGGGGAAGCGTAAGCGACAAAAGCCGATGAGGATGTCGTGTTGGGGGTCTTCGGCGCTGATGAAGAATTCGGTGCCGTTGGAGGCTTGATATTCTTGAACTTTGATTATGATGTTATCCCAATTGACATCTTTACCTTGCGGTTCACGGCAGCGGATGCAACGGCATATAGGGTTGTATTTTTGGAAGATGTATTGGCGGAAATTGGTTAAAGCGACGCCGGCGGTCCAATATTTTGTTGGTACGTCGCGTTGGATGCGTTGGATGCGGCAGTATTCGGGGACGTTCTTTTTCCATTCGACAATTATTTCTGCGGCTTGATCGGTTGTAAGAGGGGTGAATTTACCCAGTTTGTGTTGCTGAAATAAGGCGGTACCGGGGGCGACCATGCAGGGGTAGATTTTAATCATGTCTGGCTTATAGCCTTGGTCAGTGAAGAGTTGATTCATGCCGGCGATGTCGCGTTCTTTGTCGGTTAATGGAAGTCCGGGCATGTAATGGAAATTTATTTTAAAGCCGAGGTCGCGTAAGATTTGGATGGAAGTTTTACTGTCTTGGGCGGTGTGTCCGCGATGGGTTACTTTGAGGACGTCGTCATAGACGGATTCGATGCCGAGTTCTACGCGAGTGCAGCCTTGGTCGAGCATACGATTGCCGTGGTCGAGAAATCCCCAATCTGGTTTTGTTTCAATGCAGAGGGCGACGCAGCGGATGTTTGAGGTTTCGTTTTTTTGTTGTTCTTGTTCTATGGTTGAGGTAGTTTGGGATTTTAGTTGGAGGAGTTTTTTTTGGATGGAAGCTGAGCGTTGTTCATCTTGGATGCTTCCGGGAAGTTCAAAGAAGGTTTTGAATTTTTCGTAGTTGAAGTTGTGTTGTTGGTCGAAGAATAAATCTGAAAAATCATTCATGGCTTTGAATGTGCCGTAGATAAATTCGTCTTGATAGATTTGTGGACGAGCGGTAAATGTGCCGCCCATAACGATGATTTCAATTTTATCAAACGTATGGCCCATTAAGACGTATTGTTCAAGACGATTAATTACTTGCAGATAGGCGTCGTAGTTGTTGCGCATGCCTCTCATGGTGGCAGGTTCATGTCCGGTATATGATTGTGGTACATCACCCCAGGGAGAGTTTATGCCACCAGGACAAAAAGTGCATTTGCCATGCGGGCAATTAGCAGGAGAGGTCATGATGGCGACAGGTGAGACGCCTGAGATTGTTCTCACGGGTTTACTGAGAAGTTTATGTTTGATTAATGGAAGATCTTGTTCGCTTGTGTGGATAAAAATTTCGATGTTAGTTGGAATGGTGTTGAGTTTGTGTTTTGCAGCTAATTCTCGTTTGTGTTTAGTCCATTGATTAGGTGTGAATGATTTGGTTTTGAGTTCGGTGATGATTTCTTGGTAAAAGTCTGGCATGGTGGAATAGAATTTAGGGGGATTTTTTATAAGGGTTTCGGGGGGAAAAAGGCGGCTATGAAGAATTACATCAATTCAATAGAAATATCAGCGATTTTTGGATATGTTTTAAACGAATCTCCTATATCAGTTATTCCTATTTTAGCTGCGTCTGTAATATCATATAAACCACTAGAGTCTACTTTTAATTGATGTTGAAAGTATGATACGTTGGCTTGATTTAAAATATCATATAATTCTTGTTCTTTTATTTTTATTAGTGCATTAAGTTCATTACGATTAATACCTTCTCCTTTTTGGCTGGCATTGTAGTAAATTGAACTTGACATAGAGGAAATTAATCCTCCACTATAAGCGCCTATCTCTTTTTTAGTAAATTCTTTTAAGTTTGGCACCGTTTTCTCTAATTTCTCTATCAATTCAAAATCCATACTATATAAAATCTTATTGAATTCTTCTACTTTTTGTTCTAGTTGTTGGTAAGAATCATGTCTTCCTTCTATTCGTTGTATATCTGCGTGATATTTTTCGTCAATACCGGCAACGCGTTGTACGGTTAGAGGACGAGTGGCAAAGGCGCCAAAGTATTGTGGTGTTCCTGAAGCGGGTTCTATTCTTACTTGTACTGCGCAGCCGTTTTCTACTTCGAATTGGCGTAGTAGTTCTGTTAGTAAAGCGTTATCAACCATTTTAGGAAATGAATAGAGGGCTATTTATAAATGTTTCTCTTGAAAGTAGTTAAAATTTATAATTTTTATTTCACAAATTGTGCTTGTTCTTGCAGTGTGCGTTCTTGATAAGAGGAGTAGGCGTTATTGGTTAAGTCGTAGTGGAATGATTTAGGGTCAGATGTACAGTTGGGCCAAGAGATGTCTTGAATGATGTTTTCAAGAGTTTGTTTGAGTGAGTTATAGAAGTCTGTAACGGTGCCTAAATTTGTTTGCGGCAAGTCAGCATAACAGTTGGTGATTTCCCAGCGTTCGTTATCGAGTTTGTTGAGATGGGAACGAAGTTGTGTTGTTACAGTTGATGATGTGTGTAAAGCTTTTTTTTGTGCAAGACAATAGGAGATGTAGTCGGATTTGAGGTCGGGCTGGGTGGTTAGTTCGTATAATAATGGAATTTTGACGCCGTAGAGTTTTTCGAGGTAGAGGGAGGCGAGGGCTTTTTCTTCTTTATCGAGAATATTTTGCAGCTGCATTGCGGTTTGCAGAGGAGAGAGGGTATTATGTACATATTGATGCAGAATTTGTTGGCGTTGTTTTTTTGTTGAGGGGAGTACGAGTATATCATCAGGGAGAAGGAGTTGGGTGTGGGGGGAGATTGGTGTTGCAGAGGGTAGTTGAGATATATGAGAGAGGTTGGTTGTAGGGGATGAGCAGGCGAGAAGAGTGGTGCAGATGAGAGTTGTGAATGTGGATTTGGTCATGGGGTTACTTTATGTTATTTATATCTGCTTCAAATTCGTTGCTGTCGCAGTAGGGGCGGTCTAGACTGCGGCTGAGTGCGTTTAACGTGTCGTGAAAGTGTTGTTTTTCAAGTTGGTAATTAGGGGATGATTTTATCCAAGGGAATGGGTTTTCGGTTTTTGCAGCTGCGTCTTGGTAGATTTGCCAGAGAGTTGGGATTAGATCATAGGATTGTTTCATTTTTTCTTTTTGGGTTTTACAGAGTTCATCAAGATAGGGTTGATTGGGATTGTTTTCGTATTGAAGGATGCTTTCTTGATATCTTTCTACCATTTTTTTACGCAAGGCGATCATTTTTTCTTGGGCGGCTTTTTGGGTTGCAAATTCGTAGCATTCGGTTGTGGTTGTGGGTTTGAAGCGGGTGGATGCGCGGTAGAGATCGTCGTCAAAGAGATAAGGTTGGAAGGATTGCCAGCATTCGGTAGTTGAGAAAGGGGTGGAGGAGGTGTTTTGAATGGAAGGGGTTTGATTTGGTGTATTTTGAGTTATGGATTGGGGGGAAGAGCAGGCGAGGGTGAGAAGAGTTACTACTGAAGTTAGAGAGGTGCGCATGTGGAAGCGGTTTATAAATGGTATTTATAAATCTTTCGGTTTTGTCACTACTTTTTAGGGGTTTTATTGGAAATATTTATAAATCAGATGTATTTTTAATAGTCTATGTCAGATGTTGTACTTATAGATAGATTAGGGGATATTACGTTTGGATTGCCAGAGGATTTAGCACCGCATATAAAACCGTGGGCGTATTATGAGATTCTTGGAGTGGAACGGTCTGCGAGTACAGGGGATATCAAAAAAGCGGTTAGGAGATTGAGTGTGGATAATCACCCGGATAGATATGCAACAAAAGGGGCTGAGATTCTGAAAAAAGCGGGAGAGCGGCAACAGTTAATCAATACGATTGGAGATATTTTAACAGATGATGGCGGGGAGTTAGGAGAGGAGTGGAGCAGACGAAAATTATATGATCGAATTTCTGGGTATGGAGAATTTTTTGGCGCGGCGCATATTGAATACAAAGGGAAGCGAACAGTCACCGTTGCGGAGAATTTACTTGATTTGTTAGAGTTGAAAAAAAAACATGTTGAAGCAGCGTATGAATTTAAAACGCAGAATCCGGAGATTGTAAAGTTGGCTGAGCAAGTTACCTTGGCATTGAAAGAAGGACAGAATTCTGAGGCAGAAAGAGTGCGTCATTCCATTTCTGAGATATTGGCAGCAAAAGAAGAGGCGTTAGTTGCGGAATTAGCAGCAAAAGAAGGTGTATCTGTTGCGGAGTTTGAGCAAAAGCAGAATGAAGTAAGTGAAGAACGGAAAAAAAGAGCAGGAGAGGAGAGGCAGAAGGCAGAGAAAAAATTGGAAGCTCTTTTGGAAGATAGAACAGCATTAACGCATACATTATTTGATATTTGGTATAATGGAAAGAAGAATAGTTCTTCAGTTGTTAGGTTTGATACTTCTGGCAGATGTATTATTCCCCTGGCAGGATTTAAAGATTTAGGCGAGGTTGTAGGGTTAGGATTATGTGAGAGTCCGGTGTTGGTAGGATTGCGAAAAGTGCATTTCAAAGCGGAATATGCGAACGTACTTCTGAAAGATGCGTATTTGGACGGGGTTTTTCAAGTTGTGCATGGGCAGGTAAAAGCGGAGTATGATGGGAGTTCATATGGGTCGGTGATACGAGTGAGAGCGCCGAAAGTTACTGTTGGTTCGGAGTTTGAACGCAAGGGTGATTTATACATTCCAAAACGTTTTGCGGTTGCGGGCTGGGAGACAAAAAAACCTGCAGTTGATATTGCGGTGTTTGATGGGAGTGTGGAGTTGGTGTTGAAACGTGCGGAGATGCAAGAGATGTATTATACTATTCCATATAATGAACGAGTAGGTTATAATAAAGGTAGTATTGATGATATTACTTATAGTATGCGTGATAAGTTTAAAAAAATGTTTTAGGGAAAAATGACTTTTGATAATAAATGAAACAACAAGATATTCGCCAGATTATTGAAACGTATGAGTTGCCACCAAAGTTAGAAGAGAGGATATTACATATTGCACTACGGCAGTTTGATGAGGAGGGGTTTGCGGGTTTTACAGAGGCGTATAACAGAATTTCTCATTTAATTGATATATTTGAATTACATGGCACAGAAAAAAGAAAAGAGAAGAATTTTTTACGTCTAGATCAGATTCCCGAGGGTGAAAAGTCTTTGCATGAACGGATTGGTGGAGAGGATAGTTCTTTAGTGAATGTGTTGGAAGGTGATGCTCTTGTTGCTGATAAGGGAACATCAACTCTTGGGCAGGTAGTGGATATATTTCAAGAGCAGATTGCTCAGACAACATTTGAGCGAATGAAATTGTTATTTACGCAGTATTTTGAGATGCATTTGGGATTGAGTTCTGAAGAAATTGTTGGTTCAAAAGAGGTACTTGAAACGCGAATGAATGAGGTATTTTCCACATATGTAAAAGATGGGAAGGTAGTGTTGCCGCCACGGCCAATTAAACGAATTACATTTACGCCGGAGTTGAGAATAGAGTTTGGGCGGAGAGAATATGGATCTTTGAGCGAGAATCCATTACAATTCTTTCGCGATAATATTGATTATTATGCTGGGATGGGGAGATATGAGTTATATAAAGTGGATAGAGATCTCTATTTAGCTCTGAGAAAAAAAAGGCAATTGGTACAGGCGGTTCCAATATTTAAAACATATAGTAGTCTAGGTGGTCAACGAGTATACAGAGGATTTGAAAGTCCTTTAGCGTATTATTTGGCTCACCCTGAATTGCATTCGTTAGGTCGAACAGAATTGTATCAAAAAGATGCAGGATTGAAAGATGCGTTATGGCGATGGGAACAACTTGATGAGGCTATTCCTATCTTTTATCGTGGTTTTAAAAGTCCACTTGCGTATTATCAAGCACATACTGAATTACATTCGTTGAATAAAACACAACTCCGTAAAAAAGATCCAGGATTATATGATACTTTAAGAGCGTGGAAGCAATTGGATAAAGTTAGACCTTATTCTTATCGTGGGTATTCTAATGCTTTAGCTTACTATCAAGCACATCCAGAATTACATTCGTTAGGTCGAACAGAACTTGCAGAAAAAGATAGAGGACTCTATTGTACTTTAAATAAATTTGAATTCCTTGATCAAGCAATCCCCCCCTCTGCTCATTTTTTTAGAGAACATGAAAGTCCTTTAGCATATTTTAAAGCGCATGGTGAATTACATTCATGGAGTAAAACTGAACTTTCTCAGAAAGATAGACAGTTATATTATGCGTTACGTAAATTCAAACAGTTGAATCAAGCGATTGCGACAGATTTGCGGTTCAACTAGGGGAGGAAAAAAAAATGAATTTTAATAACAACGCATCAAATGTACAATTTATTGGGAATAGGGTTTTAGAGGAGGTTATTGCGTCTGATATGAAAGAGTTGCAGGAGGTGGGAGGTTCGTTTGAGGCGATTGCGAAAAGGATGAAATATTTTCGGAACTTTTGTTATGATGAGGGGGAAACGGATTATATGATAGATGGTTTTGGTTCAGGAATCGATATGTCTAACCCCGATAGAGTATTTTTAGATTGTATGTTCGATAATCTTTCTGAAACAAGACATCAATTTGCAGCACAAGAATATGAAGCAGAAAGGTTAATTGAAAAAAAATATAGGGTGTGGAATAATAGTTTTTTGAACGGACCACAATACTGTCCTTTTTCTGACTGTAACAAGATGGGCGGTTGTGATGTGGTTGTGGCAAACATGCAGACGAATAGAGTGTTATTGATGAATGATGTGACGATTCATTTGGTTGTGAAACATCAATTATTAGAGAAAGATAATGCGTATGGCATTACGGCGAAAGAGTTTTATGAAGAGTTTATGTGAGATTTTTTATAGTACAAGGTTCAATACACTATTTTCCCTGCGCAATAGCCAATAGAGGAGGCTTTGTTTGGTGTTAGGAAAATTGTCTTTTTTAAGATGTTATGTAACTGAAGAATAAAAATTTAAAAAATATCTAGAATTTGTTAAGAAAAATGTTCTGATGAATCCATTAAAATGGAGGTAAGCTTTATAAAGAAACTATGAAAATTAACTATAGTTAACAATATTTATAAAGAGATAAAATACCTAGTAGATATAACCATAAGAGAGATAATGATCAAAACAACCACTCACAAAACCCTGTTACATCCACAAGAGATTGAGACGTTTTATGTCTTGCCGACGTTACGTAGATATATCGCGCTTGGATTGAAAGAACGAGGGATGAAGCAGAAGGATATTGCGCAAATGCTTGGAATTAGCAGTGCGAGTATTAGTCAATATACGAGTACGAAGCGAGGGCATCAGATTCAATTTCCGCAAGAGATTATTGAGGAAATAAAGAAAGCAGTGGGATTGATTATAGATAGGTTTACGTATTTTCAGCAGACGCAGCATTTGTTGCATGTGATTCGTGAGCAGAAAGTGTTATGTCAGATTCATATGCAGTTTTCAGATGTGCCGGCGTTGTGTGATCCTTTACTTATTGGTTGTCATCGTAAGAAAATAGTCCATACGGAGAGTATACTTCACCAAAATAAAATTCCAGTCGTTACAGGGGCAAATTAGCACTATGGTACAACCAACAAACGTAAACATAAGTAAGACAATGTTTGAGAAAGCAGATACTGATACGTCTAAGTATACTGCGAAGCCGGGAATTAATGAGGAAGTTGTACGAATGATTTCGAAGACGAAGAATGAACCGCAATGGATGTTGGATAAGCGGTTGAAAGCGTTGAAATTATTTGAAGAAACTAAGATTCCAATGTGGGGGCCGGATTTAGCACAATTAGATTTGAATTCTATTGTGTATTTTATTGATCCAAATGCTACAGAAACGGATAATTGGGATGAGGTGCCCGCAGAGATTAAAAATACGTTTGATCGGTTGGGAATTCCAGAAGCGGAGAAAACGGTATTAGCTGGAGTGGGTGCGCAATATGATAGTTCCGTTGTGTATCATAGTATTCAAAAGTCGCTGCAGGATAAGGGTGTTATTTTTGAAAATATGGATGTGGCGATACAGAGGTATCCTGAGCTTGTGCAGAAATATTTTATGACGAGTTGCATTCCTATCAATGATCATAAATTTATCATGTTACATGCAGCGGTGTGGAGCGGAGGGACGTTTATTTATGTACCTAAGAATGTGAAAGTGGATTTACCATTGCAGGCGTATTTTCGGATGAATGCGCAAAAAGGTGGACAGTTTGAACATACGTTGATTATTCTTGATGAGGGGGCGGAATTGCATTATATTGAAGGCTGCAGTTCTCCTCGATATGCGCAAAGTTCACTTCATGCAGGGTGTGTGGAAGTGCATGTGATGAAAGATGCAATCATGAGATATACTTCAATTGAAAATTGGAGTAAGAATGTGTATAATCTGAATACGAAACGAGCGCTTGTTCATGAGAATGCGAAAATGATTTGGACAAATGGCAATATGGGTAGTGCTCGGACAATGTTATATCCATGTTCGGTGTTAGTTGGCAGAGGGGCAAAGACGGAGAGTATTGGGATTGCATTTGCAGGAAAAAATCAAAATCAGGATACCGGTACAAAAGTAATTCATGCGGCGTCAGATACAAGTTCATTTATTCAATCGAAGAGTATCAGTAAAGACGGGGGGATATCGAGTTATCGAGGGTTAGTGAAGATTGTTCCTGCGGCGATGAATTGTAAATCACGAGTGCAATGTGATGCGTTGATGATGGATGGGGAATCTGTCTCAAATACGTATCCGTTTATGAAAATTGATAATGCGACGGCGCAAGTGTCACATGAGGCAACGGTTGGAAAAATTACGGATGATCAGATATTTTATTTGATGTCGCGAGGATTGAACGAGGCGGAAGCGACGAAACTGATAATATCTGGTTTTATTGAGCCGATTGTAAAAGCGCTGCCATTGGAATATGCGGTGGAGTTGAATAAATTAATTGAACTTGAAGTTGAGGGGATGTAATGCAATTAACTCCTATTAAATATGGACTTGGGATTTCTCCTTCGTTTAAAGATTTTTCTACGGAAAAATTTTTGGTGATGAGAACAGAATTTAGCTGCGAAGTTGTTGCAGATGTACCGGCAGGTGTGAAATATTATACATTAGAAACATTGCCTGCTGATTTAAAGAAAAAATATTTTTTAAAACTAGTTACAACTGATTATACAAATTTTTTTTCGTATCATTATGAGTCTGTTACCAAACCTGTTTATGTTTATATTCCTGAAAACATGAGTTGCAGTGTTCCTATCACTTTGAAAACAATTCATGAACAAGGGGCGGGGGCGGTTCATTATATTATTGTGGCTGGGAAAAATAGCAATGTGAAAATAATTGATAGGTTGGTGAGTAATGGTGAGGCGTATGCATTGAGTACAGTACATGAGATGTATGTAGAAGAGGGCGCAGAGGTTGAATATTATCATATGAAACAAATAGGTGAGGGAGTGTATCATTTTAACACAACAAATTGTGCGGTGGGAGAAAAAGCGAGAGTTGCGGTGGTGGAATTTGTGATGGGCGGATTATTTGTGCAGCATTCATATAAAACGTTACTGAAAGGTGAATTGGCTGAGAATAGTTATGCGTGTGCGTTTTTGACACCAAAACAGGCAGAGTATGATTTGTTTACAGAAACTTTTCATAGCAATCCGGATACAAAAAGTATGATGGTAGTAAAAGGGTTGGTGGCAGATCATGCGAAAGTTATAAGCCGGAGTAATATTAATATTAAAAGAGAGGCTGTACGTACGCAGAGTCAGGAACGGGCTGACTTATTGTTATTAGGAGAGAGTGCGCAAGGAGAGGCTGTTCCCATGCTCGAAGTTGAAAATAATGAAGTGCAATGTTCACATGGTTCAACGGTTTCAAAAATAAATGATGAGAATATATTTTATTTACAGTCGCGAGGAATTTGTGCTGAGGCGGCACAGGAGATGTTAAGTTTAGCATTTGTGAGTTCGGTTATTGATATGTTTCCAGAGTCAATACAGTTAACGATTAGGGAAAAGATTGATACATACATTTCAAAATGAAATCAACAACTACAAAAACAACAGGAAAAAATAAATTACATTCTAATAATTTAAATTCTAATAAGATGGAATATAATCTATTAGCAACAAAGATTAAGAAAGATTTTCCGCTCTTGATTTCTTCGATAAAGCCGTTATTTTATCTTGATAGTACGGCGACGACGCAGAAGCCAGAAGTTGTGATTGATGCGGAAGCGAAATATTATCTTACTACAAATGCGAATGTGCATCGAGGGTTATATACACTTGCGGAACAGGCGACGGTTGAATATGAGAATGCGCGGGCTCAAGTGGCATCGTTTATTAACGCGCGAAGTGAGGAGGTTGTGTTTACGAGTGGAACAACTGCAAGTATCAATATGCTGGCGCGAATGTTAGAGCCGAAAGTGCAAGCGGGTGATGAGATTGTGGTGACGATTATGGAGCATCATAGTAATTTTTTGCCGTGGCAACAGTTGGCGTTACGGAGAAAAGCGGTGCTTAAAATTATTCCA
>Ga0209541_10008637_pt1 | contig 16727 bp, 15 predicted proteins | sample RifCSPlowO2_01_FD_184027 | JGI IMG/M metagenome (GOLD analysis project Ga0209541, IMG submission 184027) | Groundwater microbial communities from Rifle, Colorado - Rifle CSP2_plank lowO2_0.1 (SPAdes) (version 2) | ecosystem: Environmental > Aquatic > Deep subsurface > Groundwater | place...
CCGGGGCAGTGGTGGCGGCGGAGGCGACGGGGATGATGACAACGATGATCCTGGGAACGTTCCGGAAATAACCCCGCCGCAGGATACGCCTATCGGCACGACGCCCCCGGGACTCGACCTCGCCGCATTGGCCACCGAGATCCGCGAGGCCACCACCCCCACCCAGCTACAGGCCATCGTTCACAAGCTTCAGGCGTACATTGTGACGCTGCTGCAGCAGAGGATTCGGGAGCTCCAGGCGCAGATCGCGGGGATGCACCCGAATTGAAATAGCCCGCCCCCTGCGGTAGGATACAGGCGGTTTGATGGTGCCTGTAGCTCAATGGTAGAGCACCGCTCTGTGGCAGCGGCTACGTGGGTCCGATTCCCATCAGGCACCCCCATTTTGGTATGCTAAATAGATGATGTCCGTGGATCAAGTCACCATATACCTGTTTTGGATATTGCTTCTGCTGGCGGTGATCCTGGTGGCCATGGGGATATTCTCCTACGCGATGGCTTATAAGGGTCACGAACTTGTCCAAAGGGGCAACTATCAGATGCTCGGCGCCCTGGGGGCGGTGATCTTGGCGGTGCTTGGCCGGCTTCTGGCGTTCATGCTTTGAGGAGACGCGGCAAGCCAAGGAGGCATTCCGCGTAGGGGGCCGTTTCTTTATAAAACTATTCAAAGACCGGATAGAATATTGTATTATCAACCCTAAGCCTCGAAAGATTCATAAAGTACGAACATGCATCTCAAAAAGTTATTCATCGCGGCCGTCGTCCTGATCTCCGCGCTTGCCGCCGCGCCCGCCCGCGCCGTAGTGGTACCGGTGTTCGATTGGGTGGTGACATATACGGGAACGGTAAGTCCTCTTTCTAATGTTTTTGGTGGCGTGAGGAATCAGGCCGGCGACGCTATCTATCTTGGAAGTCATTTCAGTGGTACGCCGGACTTGGACCCCACTTCAGGGACCGACTCGATCGCGTCTTTCGGAGATAACGATGCCTTTCTATCAAAATTCTCCTCCGACGGCACATACCAATGGACCAAGACGTGGGGAGGAACGTTGCGGGATCTCGTTGGTGTCGTGGACATGCCGGACAGCACTACGGTTATTGTTGGAGGATATTTTCGCGACACCGTTGACTTTGACCCCGGAGCCGGCGTTACCTATGCAACATCAACCGGAGGGCTTGATTCTTTCATAGCAAAGTTTGATTCTGACGGGAATTTCCAGTGGGTGAGAACGTGGGGGAAAACAACAGATGATGAGGTGATATCTACCTTCACATTTGACCAGAGCGGAAATATCTATGTATACAGCATATTCACCGGGGAAGTTGATTTTGATCCTGGGGCAACGACGGCATCCTCCACCTCTTCGGGTGGGTTTGATAATTATCTCTCAAAATTCTCCTCCGACGGCACTTATCAGTGGACCAAGACGTGGGGAGGAACCGGCAATGAAGGCAGCGGATTGCACGGTATTAAGGTTGACGGTGACGATCTCATTCTTGTCGGATCTTTCAATAGTACCGTTGACTTTGACCCTGGGGCGGGAACTGAGAACGCGACATCTACAGGGAGTAGTGATGTCTTCTTTATGAAATTAGATGACGACGGGTTGTTTCAATCAGTACAGACCTGGGGTGGTACGGGGTCGGATTCACCATCGGAAGTTACGCTTGATGCGGAAGGAGCTACGTACATAACGGGAACCTACAACGGAACGGTGGACTTTGACCCGGGAGCCGGGACATCGGAGGCGACCTCGGCAGGTGGTCAAGATATCTTTCTCTCAAAATTCTCCTCCGACGGCACTTATCAGTGGACCAAGACGTGGGGAGGAACCGGAACTGATGGCAATTCAAGGATGATGGTGAGTGCCGAAACTCTCCTGATGCTAGGACTCTTTTCAGGTACCGTTGACTTTGATCCCGGGGCCGGCACTAATTCAAAAACGAGCAGTGGAGGGTTTGATGTGTTTATGTCTGTGCTTGATACGAGCAGCACTTACTACCGCACCGATACGTTTGGAGGGTCTTCAGGTGACTGGCCGGACGGTGTTATAAGAGGGTTGGGCACGAGTTCAGACACCTTGCTTTTTAGAGGTTTTTTCCAATCCGCAACGGTTGACTTCGATCCCTCGAGTGAGACAGAAAGCCATGCATCAGATGGCCTGGACATCTACCTCATCTCCTTTGACCTCATTGAGCCCGCCGTCACCGTCTCTTCCACCGCCGCGACCGTGACCGAAGGCGCCTCGGACGAGGCCACGTACACCTTGGCCTTGCGCACCCCTCCGGACGACGACGTGACGGTCCTGGTGAGCCCGGGCCCCCAGCTGTATGCCGACGTCGCGAGCGTCACCTTCGCTTCCTCCACCTGGAACGTGCCCCAGACGGTGACCCTGACGGCGGCGGACGACAACTCCATTGAGGACAGCCATACCGGCACCGTGACCCATACCGTCTCTTCGACCGCCAGCGAATATGACGGCCTCAGCGTGTCGAGCGTGAGCATCCCCATCACCGACAACGATGCCCGGGGCAGTGGTGGCGGCGGAGGCGACGGGGATGATGACAACGATGATCCTGGGAACGTTCCGGAAATAACCCCGCCGCAGGATACGCCCGGCGCTCTTTTCGAACCCATCCCAACCCCGGTCGGACCCCTGACCCAGGCCGAGCGCGAAGAGTTCGTGGGCAAGGTCATGCGCCGCCTCATCTCCGTCCTGACCCACCTCATCGGACTCCTGCGAGCGCAGCTGGCGGCTGCGGGGCAGGGATAGAATAAAGGTCGAGACAAAAAACACACAAAGATAAATGACACCCGTTAATTATCTGGCCGTGCTGGTTGCGGCCATCGTGGCCGTGGTTCTGGGAGGCCTGTGGTACGGACCGGTCTTCGGCAAGAAGTGGATCGCCCTCATGGGCATGACCCCGGAACAGATCGAGGCCGGCAAGAAAAAAGGCATGGCCAAAGAATATATCCTGACCTTCATCGGCTCCCTGGTGATGGCCTACGTGCTGGCCTGGGGCCTTTTTGCCGGCGCACCTTATCTGGCGGCTGAAGGCACTGTTGGCGCAGTCGCAGGTATTTGTTTGGGTCTTTTGGCCTGGCTCGGCTTCGTCGCCCCGGTGACCCTGGGCTCGGTCCTTTGGGAAGGCCGGTCTTGGACGCTTTGGTTCCTGAACAACGGTTACTACGTGGTGACGCTCGCCGTTATTGGAGCGATCCTGGCCGTCTGGAAGTAATTAGCTCGATGTGGAGCAGTTAAAGGCCGGCGCCTCGTATCGCGACGAATCCATGACCCCGGGCATCCCGGTTCACGGAATAGTTCCGTTCGAAGCCGGGCGCGTGTATTATAGAGACCATGAAGCCGGGGCAATTTTTAATAGTTTTCGACTGGGACGGGGTTGTTTTCGACACGATGCCGATCAGAAAGATCAGGAACAAGCTTCTAAAAAAGCTTGGTTATTCGGACGATCACATTTTCAAGACCTCGCGCAAGGCGGTGGAATCAAGGGGAGGATATAACTTTTACTCTCACGCGAGACTATTGATGCGCAGCAAGCCCAAAGATTCCCGAGCGCTTGCAAATGCGATTCATGAGGCAGTAGAAAAACATCCAAGCACATTTGTTTTCCCGGATGCACGCCGGACCATATCGATCTTGAAACGTAGCAAACGCCATTTCGATATCCTGACCGCGGGACACGCAGAGTTCCAGGAATATAAAATAATGCGCAGCGGCCTTCGTTCCATGTTCAGGAGCATACATGTGGTCCAGTCCGGGCCAAGAGTGCCGCATTACAAGTTCGGCATATTGAAAAAGCTGGCACGTTCCCATAAACAGGTAATTTTCCTTGATGATCGTGCTGATACCATAAGGACAATCAGGCGTTCATTCGAACTTCGGGGCAAGGTTCTGCCGGTATTGGTATGGAGGGGCAAAGAACAGCCCCCCAGGGGACTACCTATGCTCAGGAGATTGAGCTGGAAAGGCATACGGGAAATTGCTATCCACAACGGTTTCCGGCCATAATGAACGCATGAAGTATCCCACCCTCGCCGCGCAGGACCCGGAGGTGCACGCTATCCTCGAGAAAGAAGAGAGACGGCAAACGGAGGGGTTAGAAATGATCCCATCCGAGAACTATGTCTCGCAGGAGGTCCTGGAAGCGATGGGCTCCATTTTCACTAATAAGTACGCGGAGGGCTATCCCGGCAAACGGTATTATGGCGGCTGCGTGAATGTGGATGAGCTTGAGAAGCTCTGCCAGGATCGCGCGCTGAAGCTTTTCAGCGCCAAGGGCTATCACGTGAACGTCCAGCCGTATTCCGGCAGCCCCGCGAACCTGGCCGTTTACGTCGGCCTGTTGGAGTTGGGCGACAAGGTCATGGCCCTGCGCCTGGACCATGGTGGGCACATCACCCACGGCCTGCCGCTCAGCTTGTCGGGCAAGGCCTTCAGTTTCATACACTACGAAGTGGATCCGGCCACCGGCCTCATCGATTACGACAAGGTCCGCGCGCTGGCGCTGGAGCACAAGCCGAAGCTCATCGTCTCCGGCTTCACCGCTTATTCGCGCATCATCGATTTTAAGAGGATGCACGAGATAGCAAAAGAAGTTGGCGCCATCTCCATGGCGGATATGTCGCACATCTCCGGCCTCGTGGCCGGCGGCGCGCATCCGTCGCCCTTCCCGTTCACCGACATCGTCACTACCACCACGCACAAGACCTTGCGTGGCCCGCGCGCGGCGATGATCTTCTGCAAAGAAGAATACAAGGATGCCATAAACCGCGGCGTTTTCCCGGGCATGCAGGGCGGGCCGCACGAGCACACCATCGCCGGCATCGCCGCTGCTTTGCGCGAGGCCGCCGCGCCGGAATTCAAGGATTATGCAGCGCAAATAGTCGAAAATTCCAAAGCTCTCACCACCTCGCTTTTGGCAGCCGGGGTGAAGCTCGTGGCCGGCGGCAGCGAGAACCATCTTCTGCTCATCGACCTGACCCCGTTCGGCGTCGGCCGGGGGGTGTTCGTGGAAAAGGCGTTGGACGCGGCGCACATCACCGTGAACAAGAACACGGTCCCGGCGGACCCGTCCTCGCCCTTCTATCCCTCAGGCGTACGCTTAGGTACTCCGGCCTTGACCACCCGCGGCATGAAGGAAAAGGAGATGGAAGCAATCGGCAAGCTCATCGGTCGCATCGTGAATGAATTCGGCAAAATAGAATTACCGAAAGGCAAGGACGAGCGCGCGGCGGCCATCAAGAAGTTCACGGACGGGCTGGAAAGCAATCCAGTTGTTCGGGAAGTGCGCGCGAAAGTTAGCGAACTTACTAAAAATTTCCCGGTGCCGGGGATCGAATAATTCGTGCGTCCTGAGGGATTCGAACCCCCGACCCTTCGCGTGTAAAGCGAACGCTCTGACCGCTGAGCTAAGGACGCTTTCTTGGTCATCCCGTACTGCCGAAGCCGCCCCGGGATCCTTCCTTGATAGATTCTACTTCCTCCCAATCCGGCTTGGCCACCGGTACTATCATGCCCTGGCACAGACGTTCGCCACGGTCCACCGAGACAGGTTCGGAAGTGAAATTCGTGAGCAGCATCTTCAATTCGTCCTGCGGGCCGTGGAAATCCTGGTCCACTATACCGATACCATTCACCCCCCGCAAACCCTTCTTGGCTCCCAAACTGCTGCGAGCGGCGACTATCAAGGCGTGTCCGACAGGCACCTCAATTATCAGGTTGGTTGGCAGGAACTTCATCTCTCCGGGGGCGATGGTCGCGGCCTCGCGGGTATATATGTCGAACGCCACCGCGCCATCGGTCTTATATTCCGGCAGGGGCAGATCCTTCTCGATGCGAACGATGCGAACCTTCATCCTTATTTGGCTTAGGCGACGAGCTCTCTATGGGAATAGCCCAAGTTGCGCATGGCTATGTAGAGATTGCGGACCAGCTTGACGGCGTCGGCGTCCTTCGAGGACAGCCGCGCCGCCCGGGCCAACAGTCCGGGGTCGGGCCGCGGTTGCATAGAGTCGATTATGGTCTTGGCGTCGGCGATCTTCTTCTCATTCATACTATTGATCTCCACTGCCTGTTTCGGATCATGCGCGAAAACATCCTTTGTTTGCTTAACTACGGCCTCGGCCTTGCCTCCAGGCACCAGCCAGTAGAAATTGTTCTGGAAACCAACGAAAGCGCGCGCCGGATCTTCGAGGTCTTTGGATTGGGTCGCGTGGCCGGCGATCTCGGCGTCCAACATCGCTTCGTTGTAAGGGCCCTGCTCCGCTTTGCGCGGCTCGCCGCCGCCCGGGGGCTGTTCCATGTCAGATCATCATTTATCGAACCTTTCCCACTTGTTCTTGATGAAATTCTTATAGTACTGCGAGGCCTGCGGCTTCTGCGCGCCGAAGTACTTGCTGCCGATCTTCTTCGTGCCATAGGGGTTGTCGGCGGCGGAGGACAGCGGCGTGAAAGACATCTGCGCGATGGGCATCTTGTAGTAGAGGACGATGGGTAGGTTGGCGATGTTGTGGAGCTCCAGGGTCATCTTCAGTTTATTACCCGGGTCCAGATAACCAGCAGTGGCATGGATGATCAGGCCGACGCGGCCGAGAGAGCTCTTGCCTTCCAGGCGGCCCACCATGTCATTGCCCACGCCAATGGTTTCGTAGGTCAAGCCGAGCGCGAACTCGCCCGGGTGCAGCACGAAAGGTTTTTTGGCGGTTATCTTCGTCGCTTCCATCATGTCGTCCACCGGCTTTTTGAGGTCGATGGAGATATGGCTCGTATTCTTGAATACCAGGAAATCGGCGCCGAGGTGCAGGTCCACCGATGCTGGTTGGATGGAATCCGGGAAGAGCGGGTCGATGGAAATGCGGCCGTTTTTTAAATACTTCTTTATGTCGCGGTCGGAGAGGATCATATACGGATATTGATTGTATCAGATTGGTGCCCCCGGTAGGAATCGAACCTACATAGCCAGCTTAGAAGTCTGGAGTTCTATCCATTGAACTACAGGGGCGTAGCGCTTTGATTCTAGGCGAAAAGTAAGATACTTTAAAGAAGCCCGCGCGGCAAGGGCGGGCGCAAACGGGCCGTCGTATACCGGTAGTACGCGCGCTTTGGGAGCGCGTAGACTGGGTTCAATTCCCAGCGGCCCGACAAGGTAGGACATGCCTGCACAAAGCAACCGACCTTGTTGCCCCTAGGCAACAGGTCTGCCTCTCATGCCTAGGCATTCCGAGAGCTTGCTTTGTGCAGGCATGTCCTACCTTGTTTAGTTGGGAATTGAACGAGTGGAGGGGGTCGGGGAACCACGCTTGGTTCCCCGTGTAGGAAATCACTCAAAACCGAGGGTTTTGAGAAGCGAGCCTTTGGCGAGCGCGTGAGATTCCCCGGCCCGACCAGGCATGATTTGTTATAATGAAAAGATGAAATCAAGAGCATATCTTGCAGTGGTCGGCGTCGCTGTCTTCGCTGCGCTCGCCGCGGCCCAGGTCGCGTTCGCCCAAACGATTCTGCCGCCGATCGGCCAGAGCATCAATATCAACTATGCCACGCCCGCGCCCACCATTCTCATCAGAGGGGCGAACATCGGGTCCGTAGGTCCGGCCTCGTTGAGCATCGAGATCTTCGACCACACGTACACCGTGGATGCAGCGGCGGCGAATGTTTTGTCCGCAAGCTGGACGCCGATTAGCTTGAGCAGTTTCACTGCCGATTCCATCGTGAATGTCTGGGGCACCCTGGATCTGCACGACGCGAACGTGATACACGGCATCAATATCCGCAATCCGCTGCCGCAGTTCTCAATCTCGCCTACGCCGCCCGTTTCCTTCCCGACCAGTGCCGTCAGCACCGTCGATACCGCTGCGGTGCAGAGCAGCTTGAAGGTCCTGCAAGACGCGATCCGGGCCCTGCAGTTGCGATTGGCGCAGTAGTGGTTTAGAATCCTTCTGCTCTTTTGAAGGCTTGCCGCGGTAGCTCAGTGGCAGAGCGCAGCCCTGAAGAGGCTGGCGTCGGGTGTTCGATTCACCCCCGCGGCACAAAAAGAAAAACCGCCTTTCTGGCGGCTTTTCTTTCGATTATTTCTTCGTTTTCAGGATCAGGCGCTTTTCTTCCGGTTTCACGGAGCCAACGATGAATTCATACGTCTGGCCGATCTCTATTATCTTCTTCATCTCGTCCAGGCCGCCGAACTCCGACACGTGGATAAGACCCTGTATGCCGCCGTCGAGGTCTATAATGGCGCCAAACGGGTTGAACTTGTACACCTTGCCACTAACATTCTGTCCTTCTTTGAAGAGTTTGTCGGCCTCGAGCCAGGGGTCCGGCTTCAGGGCCTTGAGTGACAGGAAGACGCGGCCATCGCGGATGTCGATGATTTTTACCTGGACGCTCTCGCCGAGCTTCACGGTCTCTTTGGGGTTGTCGATGATGCGGTGGTCGATCTCGGAGATGTGGATGAGACCCTCGATCTCCGGGTCATCCACGAATTTGACGAAGATGCCGAAATCCGCGATACCGGAGACCAAGCCGGGCACCACCTGGCCGACCTCGTACTTGGCAAGAGCGGTCTTCATGGTCGAGCTGGAGGCGGCGGAGTCGCGCTCGGAGACGATGAGCTTGTTGGCGCGCGGCATGACGGTGATGATCTTGACCGATATCTCCTGGCCGACCAGAACTTTGAGCTCCTCGGCGGACCTCATGCGGTCGCCGTCGGTGTTCTTCGGCGCGTGCTCGTTCGAAAGCTGGGAGATGGGCAGAAAGGCTTTGAGGCCCAGAAGATCCGCGATGAGGCCGCCCTGGTTCGCGCCGGTCACCTTGACCTTCACGACTTCGCCGCTCTCCTCGAGCGTTTTGACCTCCATCCAGGCTTTCTGCTTGCCGGCCTCGGAGACGGAAAGCTCGACATAGCCCATATAACCGTCGACCGATTCGATGCGGGCGGGGACGGACTGGCCCGGTTCCAGGCTCTTCAGTATCTCACGGCCGCTCGAGAGTTCCGCGCCATAGACGATACCGGTGCCGAAGTTGCCGAGATCAAAGAAGGCCGCGCGGGAGGTCTTGGAAAGCAAGACAACGTGGACCACCTCGCCTTCGCGCAGGCGGGCGGCGTTCCCTAGATCATCTTTCATGGCCGCGAGCAGGGCCGTGCCGGATTTGCTGCTCGAAATCTCATTGGTCATGGCGACGATTATATGGAATAAGGCCGATAAAGGCAAGGGGCGGCGGCACTTTAATTCGGTCAAAATCCTTGGTATAATAGGGTTAAATGGTGATAACGAACCTAGGAGAAGGTTGTTTCCGGTTGCAAAGCGGCGAGACATCGCTGCTTTTGGACCCTACCGGCAACCGTCTCAAGGCCGACCTTATTTTAAAGACCGCGGCCGGAACGGGCGAACTGGACGGCACAACCGACACCATTTCTTTTCCCGGGGAATACGAAGTGAAAGGCATTGAGGTGGAGGGTTATGGTTCCGTGGAGGAATCCACGCCGAAGATAGTCAAGACGATCTACGCGGTGAGTTGGGAGGAGATGCGTTTTGTTTTTTTGGGACAGCTTGCCAGCATCCCGGAAGCGGACGTATTGGAACGCATCGGCAATCCGAATGTGCTCATCATCCCGGTGAATGGCGACCACTTTTTCGACCCGGAGGCGGCGGCGAAACTTATAAAACAGATCGAGCCGAAAGTGGCCATACCGAGCTTTGCCGGCGAGAAGGACCTCAAAGCGCTACGCAAGGCCATGAGCCAGGACGCGCCCAAGGAGGAGAAATTCGTTTTCAAGAAGAAAGACCTGCCGGAGGGCCACGTCAAACTAGTGATCATATAAAGGAAGCATGGGCGATATAGAAAAGAGGGAAATAACCAGCGAGCTCAGCCAATCGTATCTGGACTACGCCATGTCCGTGATCGTCTCACGGGCCCTGCCGGACGTACGGGACGGACTGAAGCCGGTGCACCGCCGCATCCTGTGGGACATGTGGAACACCGGCCTGACCCATAGCGCCAAGTTCCGCAAATCCGCGAACGTGGTCGGCTCCACCATGGGCCAATACCACCCGCATGGCGACACCGCCATCTACGACGCCATGGTGCGTATGACACAGGATTTCTCCCTGCGCTATCCGCTCATCGCGGGCCAGGGCAACTTCGGCAACATCGATGGCGACAACGCCGCCGCGATGCGGTATTGTGTTTCTGGAGATACCTTAGTGGCTACGGAGCGCGGGCTTGAAAAAATAAAAGACATTACAAATGGTGGTGGCGACAACGAGGAAAAAATCGACATTAAAGTTCTTTCCAAAGAAAGACAGATCCATCGCGCTTCCAAATGGTTTGACAGCGGCGAGCATCCAACTCTTAAAGTAATCACCGGCCGTGGTTATTCAATCGAGGGCTCTTATAATCACCCACTTCTGACATGGCGTCGCGACGCTGGCAGCGCACCTCGATTCGCCTGGAAAACAATGGATAAACTTGTTTTGGGTGACGTGTTAGTGCTTGACCGCACGGCGGATCTTTTATGGCCCGAAGAAGAATTGGATTTGAGGCCTTTTTATCCGCAGGACCTTGGTCCTCGCGTCCAACGCAAGATCTTGCCGGCCCGTCTCAATACCAGCTTGGCTTTCATCCTGGGCGCGCTGGCCGCCGAGGGCAATGTAAATAAAAATAAAATAGAGTTTTGTAACAGCGATCCGGAGTTCCTGGAACTCTTCCGGTTCCATTGGGGCGTGGTATTTCCAGATTGCCGCCTGCATTATTTCGAACGCGCGCCATCTTCCTATGGCAAAAAGAACTACGCACGTTTCGAGGTCCACTCCGGCCACGTGATTGCATTCCTGCGCAACCTCGGGCTTTTGCCGGTGCTGTCCGCGCAAAAGGATATCCCGGCAACGATACTGAGGTCTCCGAAGGGTGTCGCGGCGGCATTTCTGAGGGCTTATTTCGAAGGCGATGGAACTATTACGAATTCCGGACGAATGACAGAGCTTTCGACTTGCTCGGTTTCGGAGCATCTTTTGGCAAACATCCAAGTGTTGTTGTTGCGTTTTGGTATCACTGCGGCCAAGCGCTGGGATGCTCATCGACATATCCACAAACTCTACGTTCGAGGCCTGGATAATTACAAGATATTCTCGGCGGACATAAACTTCGCCGCTCCGCGCAAGCGCGGGAAACTCGCCGAAGTTATCAGGCATCTTTTTAAGACCAGCAGTCTGAGTGACTATGTGCCTTTCCTGGCTCCATTTGTTCGCTCTCTCCCAATCCCTGAAGGTGGAAGGGATCTAATAATGCGACACAACTTCGACCGCTACTCCACGCTCAAAACGCACGGAGAGGCGATTGCCACCGCAATCAGTCAGACAACGAACGTCGACTTAATGCCGATGATCGAGACATTACTGAGAGACCATTGTCTTTTTGACCCAATCGAGAGTATCGCATCTGCAGGCATTCAACGCGTCTATTCCATCAAAGTTGAAAGCAGGTGCCATTCTTTCATCGCCAACGGTTTTGTGAACCACAACACCGAAGCGCGCCTGGCGCGCGTCTCGGACGAGATGCTCTCAGACATCGAGAAGGAGACGGTGGACTGGATGCCGAACTACGACGGCGCGCGCATGGAGCCGAAGGTCCTGCCAGCGAAGTTGCCTAACCTGCTCCTAAACGGCACTTTGGGCATTGCGGTCGGCATGGCTACATCCATTCCGCCGCACAATCTGATCGAGATCTCCGACGCCATATTACACCTGGCGGCGGATTCGGAAGCGACGAACGACGACCTTTTGAAATACGTGCAAGGTCCGGATTTCCCGACCGGTGGGGTCATCTTCGATAAGAAGGCCATCCGCGAGGCATACGCTTCGGGCCGTGGCTCGGTCGAAGTGCGCGCCAAGACCGAAGTGGCGGAAAGGAAGAAGGGCCAGTACGACATCGTGGTCACGGAGATCCCGTACCAAGTCAACAAGTCCGAGTTGGTGAAAGAGATCGCGGAACTGGTGCAGGCGAAAAAGGTGGAGGGCATTAAGGACCTGCGCGACGAGTCCGATCGCGAGGGCCTGCGCATAGTCATCGAGCTGAAGAACGACGTGCCGGCCCAGCGCATCCTAAACCAGCTCTTCAAACACACAAATCTTCAGAAGGACTTCCATTTCAACATGATTGCCCTGACCAAGGGCATCGAGCCGCGTCTCTTGTCGCTCAAAGACGTCCTCACAGAGTACCTGGCGCACCGCAAGGAAGTGGTGCGCAAGCGCACGGCTTTCGACCTGAAAAAAGCGGAGGAGCGCGCCCATATCCTGGAAGGCCTGGCCAAGGCGCTACATTCCATCGACAAAATCATCGCCACTATAAAGAAGTCCGCGGACCGCGACGCGGCACGCGCGAACCTGATGAAGAATTTCAAGTTCACCGAGGTTCAGGCCAACGCCATCTTGGAGATGAAGCTGGCGACCCTCGCGAACCTGGAACGCGAGAAGATAGAATCGGAGCTGAAGGAGAAGCTGGCGCTCATAAAAGAGCTGAACCTGATCCTGAAAAGCCCGGCGAAGATGCTGAAGGTCATCACCGACGAGGTCGCCGAGTTGAAAAAAATATACGGCGACGAGCGCCGCACCCAGGTTGTGGCGGCCGGCATCACTGAGATTGCCGACGAGGACCTGATCCCCGCGGAGGACGCCATGATCACCTTGTCCGCGAGCGGCTATGTGAAACGCATGCCGCCGGACCTATTCACCGCCCAGCATCGCGGCGGCAAGGGCCTGATCGGCTCCGAGGTGGGCGAGGAGGATTTCCTGACGCAGTTCGTGCGCGCGCACTCGCACGACGACATCCTGTTCTTCACCGACCGCGGCCGGGTGTTCCAGACCAAGGTTTACGAGATCCCGCCGGCCAGCCGCACCGCCAAAGGCCGCGCCATCCACAATTTTCTGGACCTGTCGACGGACGAGACCATTGAGGCCATCGTGACCTACGGCAAGGAGAAGAAGGGCAGCGGTTTCCTGGTCATGGTCACCGCGAACGGCGTCATCAAGAAAACCCCGCTCACGGACTTCGCGAACATCCGGCGCAACGGTATCATCGCCATCAAGCTTGCCAAAGGCGACCGCCTGAAATGGGTGCGGCGCTCGTCCGGCAAGGACCAGATGATCCTGGCTACGGAGAAGGGCCAGTCCATCCGTTTCAAGGAGGCGCAAGTGCGCTCCATGGGCCGCGCCGCCGCCGGCATCCGCGCGGTAAAGCTGCGCGCCGGGGACCACGTGGCCGGCTTTGACCTGATCAACGAGGAAACGGCCAAGGACGCCCAGCTTTTCGTGGTCATGGCCAACGGCTTCGGCAAGCGCACCCCGCTCAAGGAATACAAGGTCCAGAACCGCGGCGGCTCCGGCATCCGCACCGCGAACGTCACTCCGAAGACCGGCATAGTCATCGCGGGCCGGGTCATAGCGGACGAGAAAGAGCTGTTCGCGCTCTCGGCCAAGGGCCAGGTCATCCGCACCGACCTAGAGAGCGTGCGCATGACCGGTCGCGCCGCGCAGGGCGTGCGCATCATGAACGTGAAGGACAAGGACAAGCTGGCAGCCATCGTTATCGTGTAGCGGATACGCTACAATATAGCCATGGCTGCGATGCCGAATTTGCCTAAGATCTCGCTGACGCGCAACCAGACGATCATGGTCCTAGGGACAATCGTGCTGATCGTCGTCGTTTTTATAACTTTCAAGTTTTTCGGCAGCAAGAACCCGACCGGTCCCGCGGTCAATCTATCGGTCTGGGGCGTGGATTCGGTCGACGCCATGGATAGCATCATTTCCGGCTACGAGACCGTTCGTCCGAACGTGACGGTGACTTATAAGCGGGTTGCCGCCGACGAATATGACGAAGCCGTCCTAACCGCACTGGCCACCGGCAAGGGCCCGGACGTTTTCCTTATCGGCAACCACGACCTCTACAGCCGCGGGCAGCTCCTGGCCGCGGCAACCCCGGCGCAGGTTTCCTTGAGCGGCGTCCAGGCCTCCTTCCCGCAGGCAGTGGTCCAGGATTTTGTCTATGGGGACGCGGCGTACGCTCTGCCCCTATATATGGACACCTTGACCCTCTTATATAACAAACAGATGTTCGACCAGGCAGGCATCGCCACGCCGCCCAAGACCTGGCAGGAGGTGGTGGATATGGTGCCGCGTCTGCGGACGACGGACGAAGGCGGGCAGATAACCAGGGCCGCAATCGCCATCGGCGGTTCGGACCAAAGCGTGGACCATGCCGCGGACATATTGAACCTGATCATGCTCCAAAACGGCGCGGTGCTCGCGAACGATGAGGCCAAGCCGTCCTTCGGCAGGACCAAGGAGGGCGTGGCGGCATTCAGGTTCTATTTGCAGTTCGCCGATGCCGCCAGTCCGGCCTACACCTGGAATGACCTGATGGGCAGCTCCCTGGAGGCCTTCGCTTCCCAAAAAACAGCCATGGTCCTGGCATATCAGCGCGACCTGGCGGAGATCGAAGAAAGAGCTCCTTTTCTGGATTTTGGCGTCGCGCCGGCGCCGCAAACATCCTTGGACCGCGCGGTGAACTATCCGAGCTACCACGGCCTGGCCGTCTGGACCGGCAGCAGGGTCCAGACGTGGGGCTGGGACTTCGCGCTTTTCGCTACGACCAATTCCGCCGCGCAGGGCGGCTACCTGGCCGCCACCGGCCGGCCGGCGGCCCTGCGGTCGCTCATCACCCTGCAGCAGAAAGACCCGGCGCTGGCGGTTTTCGCCAACGCGGCGCTGACCGCGAGGTCCTGGAAGATGGGCGATTATGATAAGATAAAAAATATATTCAGCACCGCCATCCAGAATGTCCAGACCGGCGCCAAAACACCAGATATCGCCCTCAGCGACGCCGAGACGCAGGCCAGCCAGCTCATCAACCGCTAGCATGCGCCGCGTCATATCGGCCACCGTCGGCGCCGCGATCCTTCTGGCAGTCCTCTTGCTCGCTTTGCCCGCCGGCACGGCCGAGGCAAATTCCAGGGTCTGGCCGACCGGATACTGGGGCCCGCTCCTTTCCTGCACCGGCAACTACAATCAAGTGGTGCCGCCAGGGACCGATCCAAAAGGCGTCAAAAATATCTGCACCAGCTTTTGCGACATTCTGCAGACGGGCCAGAACGTGATCGATTTCGCCATGACCCTGGCGCTCTTCATCGGCGTGCCGGTCATGATCACCCTCGGCGGCATATTGCTCATGATCTCCGGCGCCGGCGGCGAGGAGGAGAAGCGCAAGGCGGCCAAGGACATGATCGTGAGCGCGGTAATCGGCGCGGGCATCACGCTCGGCGCTTATCTAATCCTAAGCACCTTCCTGTGGCTCTTCGGCAACGGCCCAACCTCCGCGGTCCAGGTCAGCTGGCCGGAAATAAAATGCAACATCCCACCGGCGCCATGAAATATCTGACCAGATCATTCCTGTGTTTGGCCGTATTGCTTGTACTTTCAGGTCCAATACTTTGGGGAGCGCAGGCACAAACCATTTGTCCTGGCGAACCAGGATGTCCGGAGTGCTCGAATCCCAACCCACCAGCTTACTGCCAACCCGCGGCCACGACCCCGTATGTGCCGCCGAACCTGCCGATAAACACCGATTTGCCGATCAATAATCCGGTGCCCATTTCCGGCCCCCAAGGCGAAGGCCCGGCCGGCCTCATCGCGAACTTTTACTCCTTCGCGTTCCTCATCGCCGGCTTCCTGGCTTTCATAATGATCGTGTACGGCGGCGTGCGCTACGCGTTCTCCGGGGGCAGCAGCTCCGCCAAAGAAGAAGCCAAGGATGCCATCTGGCAGGCCCTGATCGGCCTGGGGCTGCTGCTCGTGGCCTATCTCATCCTGCGGACCATCAATCCGGACCTGACCCAGTTGCGCATGCCCGAACTCGTGCCCTTCACCCCGACGCCCGCGCCTTCCGGCACGGCCATCATCCAGCCGGGTCAGATCGCTTGCACCACCTCCTGTACCTGCTCGCAATATTTGCAAAATCAAAAACTGCAAAACCCGACCGCCAATATACCGACCTCCTGCACGGTCGGTTCGGAACTGCAGTCGGTCTTGAGCTGCCTAGCCGGACTTAGCCCGTCCATCAAACCGTCCATAACTTTCAGCGACAACAAGCCCAGCACCATCAATGGCACCCATAACCCGTTTTCCTGCCACTTCGGAGGCCGGGCCTGCATCGGCATAGGACACGCCGCGGATTTCAGCGTCAATAGCGGCGGCGGCCAAAGTTTGACGGTGATCAAGGGCAAAGTTCAGCAATGCGGCCAGACGACCGGCCAGCCGGTTCAGTGTTATTTCGAGGATGCGGTTGGTAATCGTTATCCGTACAACACCAGTGTCGTGGACCACATCCACTGCAATGTGGCCGTCGCCAGCTGCAACTGCAGTTAATTGATATAATCTTCATATGAAAACTTGGCTCCTTTACTGGCTCGGACTGCAGGCGTCGCAGGCCCTGGCTGCGGTAGGTCCGCCGCCGCCCAACTCCGGGCTCACCATCCAGAACCCTTTGAGCTGCGACGAGGCGACAGAGTGCGTGCAGAGCTTTCTGGGGGCGCTCATCTGGCTGGCTGCGCCGATCGCGGCGGTCATGGTGCTAATCGGCGGCTACCAAATCATGGCCTCCGGCGGCAATGAGGAGAAGTTGCGGAGCGGCAAGAACACGATCATCTACGCGACCGTC
>Ga0209541_10008640_pt1 | contig 16724 bp, 19 predicted proteins | sample RifCSPlowO2_01_FD_184027 | JGI IMG/M metagenome (GOLD analysis project Ga0209541, IMG submission 184027) | Groundwater microbial communities from Rifle, Colorado - Rifle CSP2_plank lowO2_0.1 (SPAdes) (version 2) | ecosystem: Environmental > Aquatic > Deep subsurface > Groundwater | place...
TATATTACAACGACCTGGAACACTGCGGATTAAACGGCAAAACACCGAATGAATATTTAAAAGAATATCAATTAATTAATCCGCCATATGTATGTGCTTAAAACATTCTTTAAAGCAGTGATTTTGGGTTCAATTGTGATGGATTTTATGGATTTTTTGAGACATTTTGCCAAACGATGAGGAACAGAAATTTTTGATTTTATCCCTCCAAGTTTTTTAAAAGAAAATTTGGGAGGGTGAATAATTTTTTCCACAATTTCCGGAAATTTGGCGGGATGAGCGGTCGCGAGAACGATTAAGATTTTAGGTTTTAGGTTATAGGTTATAGGTTGCGAGTTGTAGGTTGTAGGTCGTAGAACAGTGGCGAGACCGACGGCGGTGTGGGGATCAATTACATAATTATATTTTTTATAAATTATTTTGATGATTTTTTTTGTTTCAATATCGCTTACAGAAATTGCCGTTAAATCTTTTTTGATTTTTATCAGATTGTGATTATACAAGTCCATAATTCTTGCCCAGTTGGACGGATTGCCGACATCCATCGCGTTGGACAAAGTTTGTTTTGACGGCAGGGGATTCCATTGACCAGTTTTTAAATATTGCGGAATAATATCATTTTCATTTGTCGCCGCGATAAATTGAACTGGTAGTCCCATTCGTTTGGCGATTAAACCGGCGGTGAGGTTACCGAAGTTGCCGCTGGGGACAACAAATATAGGGTTTAGGGTATAGGGTTTATGGTATAGGGTTTTGAGTTGCGCGTAGCCCCAGAAATAGTAAAGCGTTTGTGGAATCAAGCGAGCAATATTGATGGAGTTGGCGGAAGTGAGATTAAACCGCCTACTCAATTTTTTGTCCTGAAAAGCGGTTTTGACTAATTTTTGGCAATCGTCAAAATTTCCTTTCACTGCCACAGCAATTATATTTTCCCCAAGAGTCGCGATTTGTTTTTCTTGAATTTTACTGATTTTGTTTTTGGGGTAGAGAACTACCACTTTTGTATTCAGTTTTTTATAAAACGCTTTCGCCACGGCACTGCCGGTGTCGCCGGAAGTGGCAGTGAGAATCGTTATTTGTTTTTTTTCTTTCGCGCCAAAATAGGAAAATAATTCCGCCATAAATCGCGCGCCGAAATCTTTAAAAGATAATGTCGGGCCGTGAAATAATTCTAAGACGAATAATTTTTCGTCAAGTTGGCGCAGGGGACAGGGGAAAAAGAAAGCGTTTTTAATCATTTTACGCAATACTGATTTTGGGATATATTTGTCAAGCAGTGTTGATGTAACTGCCAGAGCAATTTCTTGAAATGATAATTTTGAGAGCGTGTCAATAGTGCCTGTGGATAACTTTTTTATGGTTTTTGGCATAAAAAGACCGCCATCGAGCGCAAGGCCTCTAAAAATAGCGGTTTTTAAATCAACTTTTAGCTTGTGATTATTGGTGCTGTAATATTGCATGAATTATGAATTAGGAATCGTGAATTAGGGTAAAATTAGAAATTAGAAATTTTAAATGTGGCTCCCCTTTTCTAAAATTTTTAGAATTTCGGAGGCGATATTTTCCGGTTTTTTGTTTTCGCAAAAAATATTGTGATGAGCCGCCTGAATATAAATCGGTTCCCGTTCAGAAAAAACTGATTTCAATCCCCTGTCTTTTAAACCAATAATTCCGCGATTTTGGATGTTATCTTTAATTCTTTCTTTGAGATATTCGTAAGAAACATTGAGATAGACGATAGTGGTAGCGTTTTTTAATTTTTCCATCGCTTGTGGCGAATAAATGATACTGCCACTCGGCGCAAAAACTATTTTATCGTATGCCAATCCCAGCGCGTATTTATTTTCCAGACGCAATAACTCGTTTTCTCCTTTTTTCTCCATTATTTCCAAGTGACTTACGCCTTCTTTTTCTTTAATGTATTCGTCTAAGTCCAGAAAATAAAAATCGAGATATCGGGCAAGCAATCTACCAATGGTAGATTTGCCTGCTCCCGACATCCCGATTAATGTTATGCCTTTCATATTTTTAATATATCAGAAATTACGCCGGAAGCGGTAATCTCACCGCCCGCGCCTTCACCGCGGATGATAATTGGTCGTGAATGCCTTTTGGTATAAACAAGAAAAATGTTGTCGCTGTGAGTGAGTTGCGCAATGGGACTTTTTTCGCGGACTTTGACGAGTCGCGCAAACGATTCATTTTTAGTGATAGTAGCCACGAAACGAATTTTTGATTTTTCAGATTCAGCCATAATAAATTGTTTCTCAAAATATTCATCGCATTCTTTCAGTCTTTGTTGAAATTCCAGAAGAGGCGATTGTCTTAAATTTTTTGGGATAAGATTTTGAATTTTTATTTCGTTCATTTCTTTTAGCCAACCGGCTTCGCGCGCAAGAATAATCATTTTTCTTGCCACATCCAAACCATTTAGGTCTTCTCGCGGGTCTGATTCGGCTAGTCCGAGCGCGACTGCTTTTTCCACAACTTTACTGAATAATGTTTTTTCGTTTAAGTTATTAAAAACATAACTTAAAGTGCCAGAGAAAACGCCTTCAATCTTTTTTATTCCACTGCCATTTTCTTTTAATTCTTTTATCAAAGCGATAATCGGTAAACCGGCGCCGACATTCGCGCTATAGAGGAATTGTCGGCCGGTCTTTCGCATTATTGTTCGCAAAACGGAGTATTGAGAGAGAAGACCAGCGTTAAAATTTTTATTGGTTGTTACTATATTGAAGTTGGCTTCGGCGAAGGGAATATAAAAGTTAGCAGTTTTTTCGCCACTGGAACAATCAACCAGAATCTTTTCGCCACCGATATTTGATTTTGTGGCGATTTCCGCGAATTTTTCCAGATTACTCGTTTCCGAATTTTTTTCCCAAGTTAGGGGATTTAGTCCCTTTTCGTCGTAAGTCATTTTTTTAGTGTTAGTGATGGAAATAATTTTGATTTTTTTGTTAAATGAATCCCCTATCAATTTCAAAAATTTTCCGCCGACATTGCCTACGCCGATAAGAAAAATATTTTTTTCTCCGTAACGGACGCAAGAGTGGTGGATAACATTAAGAGCTTTAGCTTTGTTTTGGACATCAATCACAAAAGAGATATTTCTCTCACTGCCGCCTTGAGCGATGGCTGAAATGTTAATGTCGTTTTTTCCTAAAGCGGAAAATAATTTTCCTGCCACGCCTGGTGTTCCCCGCATTTCGTCGCCGACAGCCGCGATAATAGTTTTATCTTCAAAAAATTCTATAGTCACAAAGCCGTTTTTTATTTCCGCTAAAAATTCTTTTTTTAACTGTTTCAAACAATCTGCCAGTTCTTCGTTCTTAATCGCGAAGCAAATCGTATGCTCCGAAGAAGCTTGGGAAATAAATATAACATTGGCGCCCGATGCTTTAGTCGCTTTAAAAATTCTTTCTGCCGTTCCTGGAATACCTTGTAATTTCACGCCTTTAACATTAATAAGCGTTATGTTATCTATTGAAGTGATAATTTTTACAAACGAAACATTTTTACCGGATTTTTCAGCGATTAAAGTGCCGGGCGATTGGGGATTAAAAGTATTTTTAATGAGGATAGGAATTTTTTGTTGCATTGCGGGAAGCATCGTAGCCGGATGGATAACTTTCGCGCCGAAATAAGCCGCTTCAATCGCTTCTTCATAACTAACATCAGGAACAACTACGGAGTTTTTTACTATTTTGGGGTCGGCGCTCATTATACCGTTCACATCCGTCCAGATTTCAATTCTCTCCGCGTCTAATGCCGCGCCGATAATGGAAGCGGTATAATCCGAGCCGCCGCGGCCTAAGGTTGTTGTTTCGCCTTTTTCGTTTGCGCCGATAAAGCCGGTGATGACGAAAATTTCGCTTTCCATTCTGTGTTTAAGAATATAAAAGATATTTCGGTTAGTTTTTTCAAAATTGATATTAGCATTGCCGAAATTGTTGTCAGTAATAATTAATTCGCTTTGGTCGGCAAAAAGACAAGTGCCTTTGTGAATAATATCGTTTAGATATTCACTAACAATGAAAGCGGACAATTTTTCGCCGAAACTCAAAATATAGTCAGTATTTTCCGGAGTGATTTTTTGAGTCAGAGCATTCGCGATATCTTGAAATAATTTTTCAATTCTTAATTCCTTTTTGATATTACCCGGTAAAAGTTCCGCCGCCGCGCGAAGGTGTTTATCTTTAAGATGTTCAAAAATTATTTGGAATTCTTTTTTTTCTTTTGCTTTTTCCGTAAGGCCGATTAATTGATCGGTAACACCCTCTAAGGCGGAAACTACCACAATAACTTTATTGTTCTCGCTGGTTTTTTGGACAATTTCACCAACTTTTTTTATCGCTTCCGGCATTCCCACCGACGAGCCGCCGAATTTCATCACTACAAGATTTTCCATTATATTTTTCTGTGAAATAAGCTATCTTTTTTATACAATAAATTGGCTTTCGAGGATACTTGACAAGTTTATGTGCATTTTGTATACTTGAAAACAATTGATTTAGGTAAATCAATTAGTTATTTAAAAATAAAAAAATAAAAGAAAGGAACAAAAAAATGCCATTAACCGAAAATGAACTTCAAGAATTTGAAGAGGCAAAAAGAAAACAGTTATTAAGAACACAAGTCCAAAAAAGATTTCAATTAGCTTGGGAAATCGCAGAAAACATCGTCGTCAGAAAAGAAGATGATGGTCAACTAATAGCCGTAGCTCTACTTGCTACAGAAATTTCGAAATTTATTGAAACCTTATAACAATTAAAAAAGGAAATCATATTTATACAATAAATTTGTTTCTGATTATAGTTGACATTATAATTATCTTGTTATACACTTTTTGAAGTTGAGGGTACATCAAGAAAGGTTTTTAAAAATGGAAGTAAAGTATTGTATTATAACTAAAAAATTTAACAAACAAGCAAGAGAATCAGGAAAATCCAGAAAAGAACAACTTGCAAGCGCAGAAGTGGAATTTCGAGAATTTTTAAACCAGATTAAAAACGAATTTCCGGAAGTGAAAATACTTGAAGAATATCCCTTTATTATTGCGATGTATGTAAGTATTCCTTTAAGTAATTTTAATGAGATTATAAATAATTTGGAGAGAAAAGGTTATATCGTTGCAGAAAATCAGCCTGTAAAATTATTAAATTAATCTATGAATTAAAAACGCCGAATGTAAAAATCGGCGTTTTTTTTAGTTGTGGATAACTCAATCTATCGAAGTCCGACTTCAATAGATTTGTATCAATTTTTATTTTTCAGAATCAATGGTTTGATTACACCGTATTCAAGATAATTATGCACAAATAAAGCTATTGTAAATAATGTTTCGGATATTGTTAGGGATATAAGTAGCCCCATTTTACCGATAATATAAAAAAAGAAGAATCCTATCATGAAATTTGCGGCGAGATAAAAAAATATTTCTTGCGTTTTAGGTTCTATTGTTATATTTTTTCTATCCGAATTTTTAATAATAAAAGAAACAAACGGATAAATCAGAATTGAGGTAAGCAGGACAATAATTGACAGGCAAAGGCCATTATTGAAAATTTTTTCATTAAAATTTTTTTCCCAGTAAACGATGTAAAAGCTAGGAACTAGATTCGCAATAATTACAGTTAAAATATAATACAACTTACTTATATCTTTTTGGTTCATAGAGTCTCCTATGTTGTTGTTAAAAATTAAGAAATAATTCTTAATCTTCTGGTGTAAGTATAGCATATTGTATTATTTTGTCAATATTGACTATTTTTGGTTAATCATTTAGGTTGATGACGCAGTATTTTGGCGACAAAATAGACTGCGTTATTTAAAAATTTCACCCTCTCAAATTTCTGGTTTTGTGTTTCTTGCGAGTATTTAATTCATCCGAATTTTAAAGCTTTTAATGGTTTATTTAAGAAAACATAGAAATGAAATTTGGGAGGATAAATAAGGAGAAAATTTATGTTTTTCTTCGCTTTAATCGCTTTTGGTTCAATGGTTCTTCTTGTAGGATCATATATTTTTGGACACGATGGCGATGCTGGAGAAGTTAGTCATGACGGCGATGGTCATCATGATGGCGATGACGCCACTGTGAGCGTTTTTTCGCTCAAGGTTTTATCAACTTTCACGCTTGGTTTTGGAATTGTCGGAGCCGCGTTCAGATACCATGGATTCGGATATGAAGTAGCTTCTTTAGCCGGTGTTGGCAGTGGTCTTGTTCTCGCGGGCTTAATGTATGGAATGTTGGCTTTATTTTACGGACAGCAATCTTCTTCCAACATCACTTTTGAAAAACTTGTCGGACAAATGGCTGTTGTGACAGGCGCGGTAAATGAAAATAATGTCGGTGAGGTTGGATTGTCTGTGAGCGGCGAATATGGAACATATCTTGCTAAATCTAAAGTAGGAGAAATCGGAAAAGGCAAAACTGTCAAAATAGTGGACAGAGTTGCCGGTTTTTTAATTGTGGAACAAGCTTAGGCTTGTTTACAGAAACTATAAATAAATTTAACGAAAGGAAATAAAAAAAATGTTGAAAGCAATAGGCGATTTTTTCAGTAGCGGATTATTAGTATTTTTGTTTGTTCTGATACCGATTGTATTTCTCGTGATAATGAAAGTTATTTCCAGCCGGTATAAAAAATTCGGTCCTGGTGAAATGGGAATTTTCTATGGAAGAAAATATAAACAAAAAATGCCTGACGGCACGATTCAAGAATTAGGATTGAAGGTAGTTGTAGGTGGCGGTAAAATACTTATTCCGTTCGTGGAAAATTATGCCAGAATGAGCACATTGCCTTTTCAAGTGCCGATTCAAGAAACCGGAATTCCGAATAAGGATAATGTAAGAGTTAATGTTAAAGGCGTTGCCACTTGCAAAATTTCCACGCAACCAGACGATGTGATTAATGCGGCGCAATCTTTTGTCGGTAAAAATGACGCCGATGTGAAATCTTTTGTGGAAAATATTTTAAAAGGACATCTTCGTTCAATTGTAGGAAAATTGGATATCAATAGTATTTTGAGAGAACGGGAAAATTTCAATAAACAAGTTCGTGAAGAGTCTTCGGTTGAATTAAAGGGCTTGGGGATTCAAATGATTACACTCGTTATTCAAGATGTTGATGACGAGTATGGATACATTGAATCTTTGGGAAAGCAGGCAGTAGCGGAAGTAAAAAGGGACGCTGACATCAAAGTAGCGGAAGCGGAAAAAGAATCGGCGATAAAGGTTAGCAACGCGAAAAGAGAATCAGCGATAGTGCAAGCGGAAAATGATGCCAAAACAGCGGAAGCGGATAAGGAAAGAGATGTTAAAAAAGCGCAATACAAAGTTGTGAGTGATACCGAAATGGCAAAAGCGGAACAGGCGAAAAATATAGCATTAGCGACACAGCAAAAAATATTAAAAGTTGCGGAAGCAGACAGAGACGCGGCGGAAAAAGAAGCGCAGATTAAAGTCCAGAAAATGGAAGTGGAAAGAAAGGCAACTGAATTAATCGCTAGCATTGTAAAGCAAGCTGAAGCGGAAAAACAGGGGAAAATAATACAAGCAGAAGCTGACAAACAAGAAGTTATTCTTAAGGCTGAAGCAGAAGCGGAAAAGCTAAGAGTGAGGTCGGAAGCAACGAAAACATCCGATATTGCTATCGGTGTGGGAGAAGCTTCTAGAAAACTTGCGGTGCTTCAAGCGGAAGCAGTTGGAGAAGCGGATAAAGAGAAACAGAAATTGCTTGCTCAAGCCGAAGGGAAGAAACAACAATTATTAGCGGAAGCCGAAGGCACGGAAAAATTAGCGCAAGCTTTGGGACAAATGACAGATAAAGCGCAACTTATCATTATATTAGATAAGCTACCTGTTCTTATTGATAAAGGCGGAGAAGCGGGAGCAAAAGTTATGCAAGCGATATTCCAATCGGTCGCGGCAGGAATTGCCAATGTGGATAATATTAGTATTGTGGATTTTGGCGGTAATAATGGTAATGGAAGCGGTATCGGCAAAATGGCTAATCTTGTGCCACAAATGGTTTTTGAATTTCTTGCCAAAGCGCAAGCGGCAGGATTTGATTTAACTGGTTTATTTTCAAAGTTAGGAATTAATGCCGAAGATTCACTGAAATTGTTAGGAAAATCCGTTGCTGATAACGGTTCTAAAGTTGAATCAGCATTAAAGCCATTAGATGTAGAAAATAATTAATGAATTAATAAAAAATAAAACAAAGAGGAGAGTTTTATACTTTCCTCTTTTTATATAAAGGCAATAAGAATGTCTGAAGAAAACAAGAAGACGGAAGAAAACACAGAATTAAATTATGAAATAACTACTGAAACGCCGCAGGCGATTGTGATTTATTGCAGTGACCCGAGATTTCAGTCGGCTTTTGAAAAATTTGTTGAAGAGGGCTTGAGCTTTAAAAAGGGAACATATATTCCAATGGTTATCGCTGGCGGAATCGTTTCATTGTCCGAACCTTTACAATTACCAAAAGAATTTAAGTTTGTGAAAGAACGAATTGAATATTTTTTGGATCATATTAAAACAATCAAATTAGTTGTTTTAATAAACCACGAAGATTGTCAGTATTATAATGTTGCGAAAGATAAACTTAAAAATTTATTTTTACGTGGATTTAAGGATATTATAGAAAGGCAGAAAGTTGATTTGATAAAAGTAGCGAAAGCAGTAATGAATTTTTCCTCGTTGAAAAACAATTTTAAGTTATATTACGCGAAATTCGCCGATGAAGAAAAAAAGAAAGTTGTGTTTGAGGAAATAAAAATTTAGGCTAGATATTAAGTTATAGATTTTAAATTAATAAGGGCCATTCTTTTGAGGAATGGTTCTTTTTTTGTTTTTCTTTTTAGATGTTCAGAAGAACAATTCCATAGAATTGTTCCAAAGATTTATTCGTATAAAAGATTTATTCGTATATTCGTAAAAGATTCGTAATTCGCAGCTTATAACGCGCGAATAAATTTGACACAGCATTATTTAGTATTCTATACTCAATACTCATAATGCCGACTATAAGACAATTACTCAAAAAAGGAAGAAAGAGTTTAATGAGCAAGGATAAAACTCCGGGTTTGTCTTTATATTTTAATTATCTGAAAAATAAACCGGTGAATTCGCCTTCACCTTTCAAAAGAGGAGTTTGCCTTAAAGTTTTCACGACGACGCCAAAAAAACCGAATTCAGCTTTGCGAAAAGTGGCGCGTGTGCGATTAACTAACGGCAACGAAGTAACAGCTTATATTCCGGGCGAGGGCCATAATTTACAGGAACACTCGGTGATAGTTATCAGAGGCGGCAGAGTGAAAGATTTGCCTGGCGTGCGTTACCATATAGTAAGAGGCGTGTTGGATACAAGCGGAGTGGAGGCGAGAAAGCAACAACGGAGCAAATACGGAGCAAAACGAGCTAAATGATTTTTTCTCCTACGAAATTACGAAATAATACGAAAATACAAACTGAATGTTTATGTTATCGTGAAAATTTCGTATTTTCGTACACTTTCGTACTTTCGTAGGAAATAGAATATATGCGCAAACGAAGTTATTATAAAAAAAGAGAATATAGCGGAGATTATAATTTTGGCAGAGCGGATATTAGCCGGTTTATTAATTATTTGATGCAGAAAGGAAAAAAATCCGTGGCGGAAAAAGTTTTTTACGATTCGTTTGAGGAAATTAAAAAATCTGGCAGCGATGAGCCGATAAAAGTTTTTGAGAAAGCGATGGAGAATGCTTCGCCTTTGGTTGAAGTGGCGTCCCGAAGAGTTGGTGGCGCCAATTATCAAATTCCGGTGGAAGTGCGGCCGGAGAGAAAATTTTTTCGGGCGGCGCATTGGCTAATTGACGCGGCGAGAAAAAAGAAAGGCAAGCCGATGGCGAAAAAGCTGGCAGAGGAATTTTTGCTGGCTTCTAAAAACGAAGGCGCGGCGATTAAGAAAAAACAAGATACGCACAGAATGGCGGAGGCGAATAGGGCGTTTGCGAGTTTCTTGCGGAGGTAAACTCCTACGAAAGTACGAACAAGTACGAAAATACGAAAAAAGTAACTTTTTTTGAGAATAGAAATGTTACGAAAATACAAAATATATAAACAGGACTTAATTTATCCGGATTTAAGTTACGAAATCAGCGGTGTATTATTTGATGTTTTCAAGGAAATTGGTAGTGGTCATCAAGAAAAACATTATCAACGAGCTATCGCAATTGCGCTAAAAAATAAGGGTATTAAATTTCAAGAACAAGTGCCAGCCGATTTACTTTATAATAACGAAAAAATAGGTAAATATTTTCTGGATTTTGTCATTGATGATAAAATTGTTTTAGAAATTAAGAAAGGTGTTTATTTTAGGAAAACTAATTTGGGTCAAGTTATTGGTTATCTTAAAGTTAAAAATTATAAATTAGGTCTCATAGCAAATTTTACTGATAAAGGCGTTAAAATTTATAGAGTTTTAAATACATGTTAAGTTTCGTATTTTCGTATTTGTTCGTAATTTCGTAGAAAATTTTATGTCTCGACAATATTCTTTGGAAAAAGTGCGTGATATTGGGATAATCGCCCATATTGACGCCGGTAAAACAACCGTTTCGGAACGGGTGCTTTTTTATACGGGCGTTTCCCATAAAATCGGCGAAGTGCACGAAGGTGATACGGTGATGGATTGGATGGAACAAGAAAGAGAAAGAGGGATTACAATTACTTCGGCGGCAACGACTTGTTTTTGGACGCCAACATATCAAACGACGAATGACAAGCAACAAATGACAATGGACAATGGACAAATAACTAAAAGAGAATTTGAATATCGTATTAACTTAATTGACACGCCGGGGCACATTGATTTTACGGTGGAAGTGAAAAGATCTTTGCGCGTGCTAGATGGCGCGGTGGTAGTTTTTGATGGAGTGGCCGGCGTGGAACCGCAATCGGAAACGAATTGGCATTATGCCGACGAATATAAAGTTCCGAGATTATGTTTTATTAATAAGTTAGACAGAACCGGAGCAAGTTTTGAGAATAGTTTTCAATCAATTATTGAGCGACTCACGCCGGATGCCGTGCGAATGCAACTACCGATAGGATTGGAGAATAATTTTGAAGGGGTGATTGATTTGTTAAAAATGAAATCTTATAAATTTGAAGGTGAAAAAGGAGAAAAAATCATAGAAACGGAAATTCCGGAATCTATGACGGAAGAAGCTAAAAAGAGACGACATGAATTAATTGAAAAAATAGTGGAGCAAGACGAAACGGTTCTCGCGCAATATTTAGAAGGAAAAGAACCGGATATTGATTCTTTAAAAAATACTTTAAGAAAAGCCGTTATCGCTAATTTCATAGTGCCGGTTTTTTGCGGTTCAGCTTTAAAAAATAAAGGCGTGCAATTAGTGTTGGACGCGGTGGTGGATTATCTGCCATCGCCACTAGATTTGCCGCCGGTCAAAGGCGTGAATCCGAAAACGCATATAGAAGAAGAAAGGAAGCCGGACGACAACGAACCGCTTTGCGGTTTGGCTTTTAAAATCGCGAGCGATCCTTTTGTCGGCTCATTAACTTTTTTTAGAGTTTATTCCGGAGTTTTAAAAAGAGGCAGTTATATTTTTAATGTGACAAAAAATTCGCAGGAGAGAATTGGGAGAATTGTAAGAATGCACGCTAATCACAGAGAAGAAGTGGAAGAAATTTATTCCGGCGATTTAGGCGCGATAGTGGGATTAAAAAACACAACAACAGGGGATACTTTAACGGATTTAGAACATCCTTTAATTTTAGAAAAAATAATTTTCCCAGAACCGGTTATTTCCGTGCGTATTGAACCGAAAACTAAAGTAGACCAGGAAAAAATGGGCATTGCTTTGCGACGGCTTTCGGAAGAAGACCCAACTTTCAAAGTGAGCGGCGATCAAGAAACGGGGGACACGATTATTTCCGGTATGGGCGAATTGCATTTGGAAGTTTTGGTGGAGCGAATGAAAAGAGAATTCAGCGTGGAAGCAAATGTTGGCCGGCCGCAGGTGGCTTACAAAGAAACTATTAAAAACGAAGCGCAAGCCGAAGGAAAATATATTCGCCAATCTGGCGGAAAGGGGCAGTATGGACATGCGAAAATCAGAGTGGCGCCCTTGGAACGAGGCAAGGGTTTTGAATTTATTGATGAAATTAAAGGTGGAGTTATTCCGCAGGAATTTATTACGCCGATTGAGAAAGGCGTGGAAGAGGCGGTGCAAAAAGGCGTGCTCGCGGGCTATCCTCTAACGGATTTGAGCGTAACTTTATACGATGGTTCTTTTCACGAAGTTGACTCTTCGGAGTTCGCTTTCAAGATTGCCGGTTCAATGGCTTTGCAAGAAGCGGCGAGACAAGCCAAATTAGTTTTATTGGAGCCGATTATGAAAGTGCAGACAATCGCGCCGCCGGATTTTTTGGGCGATGTGACAGGGGATTTAAGTTCCAAGAGAGGGAAAATAAAATCTATGGGCGAGCGGGGAACGGTGCGATTAGTGGATGCCAATGTGCCGCTTTCAGAAATGTTCGGCTATTCTACGACATTGCGTTCAATGACGCAGGGACGCGGTTCATTTACGATGGAATTTTCTCATTATGAAGAGGTGCCGAATAATGTGGCGCAGGCGATAATTGAGGGAAGGAAGAAGTAGTAAACAACTTATGACCAATGACTTATGACTGATGACTTATGACCGATGACTGATGACTGATAAAAATCCGCCTTTGTGGGGCGGTTTCTATTTTTGAATTATTCATTTAGTTTTTCGGCGAGATTTGCCGTTGGATTATTAGCTTTTTTGTATTCTTTTTCGTAAATTCTGATGAGTAAATTTTTAGCAGTTTTAATAGCATTACTGGAAAATTTTATTTCATCGCTTTTTTGGTCAAGAATGTAAAGACCTGCCATTGCCGATGCAAAGCCGTATTGAGTAAATTCTTTACCCTGAAATGGTTCTGATAATTTTACGGTCAGTGTATTATTTTGAGCAGAGACGATTTTACCTTTGAGAATTGTATTTTTGTATTTTACTATTAATGGAAACTCGGGATTTTTTTCAAATTTTTCAATTTTTTTGTTTTGCTTATCCACCTTTTCTTTGTAAGCGGCAATTTGTTTTTCCGCGTATTCTTTAATAGCGGTTTTATTACCTTTCTTAACTAATTTTTGCGGTATTTCTTCCGTTAATTCATAAACTTGATAAGCTTCTTGATTGCCTTCGTCGGCGCGCACATATTCCAAATATTCAAAAAATAATTTTTTGCCCTTTGCGCGGAAATCCAAATCTTTTCCTGTATAAAACACTATTTATCAAATCCTATTTTATTTTAAAAAGCTTTATACAGATTAGCCTAAAAGTATTATCTTTGTCAAAGTCATTGACAAAATTATTCAATCATATTATTCTCTGAAAAGATTGTTAAAATTCAAATATTAGAAAGGAGGCGGTTTATCATTGAAGAACTTATTATCGGAGAATCGTCACGAAAGTTACGCCAGTTTCGCGCCGGCGAAATTTATTCCTTATCAAGAAGCGGTGGAAAAATTGGAAATTATCAAGGAGAAACTTTGTTCGGTTTTAAGCAACAAAGAATATTTATTGCCGATTTGGTGTTTGTATGGCGGAATTATCGGCGCGATAAACTCAATACGAAAGTTAAATGACGATGTTTTTAGTTGCCATATCCCTTGGGATGAAGAAATTAATTTTATGTCTCTGCCGTCTTTTGCCGCGGACGCGCAAAATGGCGGCGAAATGCTTCTTACGGAAAATAAAACAGCGACAATCGTTTTAAGTTCGTTTGTCGGCTGGCAGAATCTTATGAACCAAAAGTTTGTTTGCTGGTGCAGAGGTAAAAAATCTCAATTTATTTATGAGATTTTAATTCACCATCAGCTAATTAAAGAAAAAGATGGTTTTAAAGTTTATGAACTGATGGGAATTCATTCGGAAAATAAAAATTTTATTCAGCATCATTTTCATTTTTTGACCGACAATATTGAATATCCGTATTACGAACAGAGTAAAAGCATTCCCGACACAAACATTATTTGGCGTCAAAGAAATAAAATTTCTTTTAGGCATAATTTTGATATTTCAATAGAAGATTTTATGTCGGAAGCCGCGGTAGAAATTGAAACAGGCGTTATTGCTAATTTTATTATTGAAAATATAAAAGAAATACAAAGTTTGGAATAATTTCCGAGTTTTTGTCAATACTTGACGAAATATGAGTGGTTTGTTACACTGCCATCAGTTTCCTTGATAATTTAGAAATAATCAAATTAATAACTGAATCTTTTCGGAAGCTTTGGAAACTGCTTTCGTGAAAGATTTAATGAAAGGAATACAATGCCCGAACTAAAAGATGAATTCGCAGAAATAAAATATATCGGTAGAACAATTTTCGGTGGAGTGAAATTGGCCGGAAAATTGGCGAGAGTAGTTTATAAAGCAAAGATTGCTCCGAAGGTTGCCGATTGGTCAGAAAAATTAAAAGAGTTTGTTGATGAAAACGGAGCCGAAAAATCCGAAGAAAATAAAGAAGCCCAGGAAAAAGCTTTTTGGATTTTAGCCGAAGAAAGAAAACAAAAATACGATGAATTTATAGTTGCTGAATATACTCACCAGCAAGCCGTAAATGAAATCGCAAAACAAGAAAAAAAGGAGAAAAAGTAATGGACAAAAGTAATGTTGTAAAAACCGGAGCTGTTATTGTTGGGTTAGGAGTAACGGCATATATTATTTCTAGCGCCTTGCCTTATATAATCGTTGGCGGAATTATATATGGTGGGTATAAGGGATTAAAGTATCTCAAAGAAAAAAAAGGAGATTAAATGGGATTATCATTGTCGTTGAAGGATAGTAAAAATGTTAATAATGAGATTGGCAAGGATTTGCAGATTAAAAAAGACAAGGAAGTTCAGAAAAACATCCTTGCCTTGAAGAAATGTGGCAGAGCGATTGATAATTTAAGCGATGTTCTATACAAAAATTTGGATTTGCCACAAAGCAGAATCAAGCGCAATGTCGCTAAAATTTTGAATGCATTAATTCCTGCCGATTGGATGCCAACTACTGTAAGCGATTTTATTGCCAAAGAAACGCATATTTCCTTTTTTATGGAAACTCATTTAAGAGAGAATGTTAATAATGTTCAATCAACTCTTAAAAATCTTATTGTTTCCGCGAGAGAAGAGGAAGAAAAACTGAAAGATTTAGAGGCTGATATAGGCCAAATGGAAACAGAGAAATGGAACGCGGAAAAGATACAGGATTATGTCGCCGATGTTGCGAATATATCCTTGGAAAGCGAAATTAATGAATTGTTTGATAATCAGTCGGGACTGCTTCCGCCAAAAGAATTAGAAAAGAAACGAATTTTGCTTATTGAAAGACTGAAAGCCAATGTTGGCGGCAGAAGAAATTTAATTGAAGCCCACGGGAAAATTTGTAGTTTAGGATTGGAAGTTTTGCAAAGCGGTATTTTCCAATATTTTGACTATATGTCCGTAATTCGGCCACTTCGAGTTATTGAAACAGCCGCCAAAGATTTAGTGAATATGGATAAGGCATTATTTACCGCGAAGGATGTGGTGGCGCAGATGACGAAATTATCCGTTATTTCTTTGGGAATAGTGGCTGACGCGACTGCCAAAGTTCATACTTACGCCATATCTTCGCCAGATACAGCAAATTTATTTACTGAAGTAAATAAGGTTCTTCAGGAGAAATTGAAGATGTTGGATGAGACAAGAGAAAAAATGTTGCAGTTAGAGACGAAAAGAAGAGAAAAGGAAAATGTCGTCAAATTTGAGAAGAAAGAAGAAGAAAACGATAAAATTCAAGACGCTAATTTCAAAGATATGGCATAGCGTTTTTATAACTTACACAGAAAAAACCGGATTTAAATCCGGTTTTTTTGATTTTTAAGCGAGTGGTTGATTGATTGAAATGTGATATACTAGACTCACTGCTTAAAGATTTTTCCCGTTAAAACAGCATAATTTTGGCTATGACTTTGAAAAAACATTTCGGCAGATACTTTGTATATGCCTCAAAGTTTTTTCTTCGTCTCGCCTCTAAATTCCGCGGTTTTAACGACGGAAAATCTTTAGGCAGTGAGTCTACTATAAAAATTATGAAAGCAAAAAAATTTATTCGGCAAAAAAAACAAAATAATAAAATTACCGAACCGCAATTCGGCGTTATTTTGGAAGATATTCAGGATAAGTTTGAAACCGTAATAGAAGGGCATACGGTGTTGGATAAAAAAATTGATAATATTGGCGGCGAATTGCACGAATTCAAAAAAGAAACCAACGAGAAGTTTGGCGTTGTTTTTGGTTTTATAGACGAAACTCGCAAATTTATAGACGAAACAAGCTCAAATTTCAAATCAGTTTTTGAATATCTTTCACGCATAGATAAGAATTGCAATCCATCCGCGGCGAAATCAAAGAACTTCGTTTGTCTTTGGAAAAGAAAGTTGATATTGAACGATTGGAAAAATTGGAACAGCGGGTGAATTCTTTGGAAAAAGATCTTCGCGCCGCTCATCTTAAAACGGCATAAGTTTAAGGTATTTATAAGTACGTTTTCTAGTCAATAGCTTGGAATAGTTTTGATAATATCGATCGGTGTTTTCATATTTATTCCCATATGCGGTCTTTCCTCGTTATAGTACCGGAGGT
>Ga0209541_10008644_pt1 | contig 16717 bp, 17 predicted proteins | sample RifCSPlowO2_01_FD_184027 | JGI IMG/M metagenome (GOLD analysis project Ga0209541, IMG submission 184027) | Groundwater microbial communities from Rifle, Colorado - Rifle CSP2_plank lowO2_0.1 (SPAdes) (version 2) | ecosystem: Environmental > Aquatic > Deep subsurface > Groundwater | place...
AATACCAGAAAATAATAGAAGCGATAAAAGAGAATCCTTACCTACCAAGAAGAGAACTCTCTATAATCTTAAATGAGACTGAAGAAACAATACAATCCAGGCTGAGAAAACTTGCCAAAGACAGATTAATTAGAAGAGTTGGCCCTGATAAAGGCGGGCATTGGGAAGTGTTAAGGTGAAACGATTAACCGCTGAACTTTCAGAGCAGATGAAAGAAGGAAAAAAACTTGATTTAGAGATAAAAAAGAATCTGGAGAGTATAGGATATGAGTTTTAAATTTATGTTTGACACAAACATTTTTGACTCAATTTTGGATAAAAAAATAGATATTAGCAAATTTCCAAATAATTACGAATTTTTTATAGTTCATATCCAACGAGACGAAATTGAAGCAATCCAAAAACCAGAAAAACAAAATAGAAAGAATAAATTATTAGAATTTTTTAAGGGATTAAACCAAGAAAAAATAGCTACTGAAAGTTTTGTTCTTGGAACTTCAAAATTAGGTAATGCAAAGTTATCAAAAGTACCAACAGAATCAATGGTTTGGGATGTTTCGAGATGGGATGAAAGCAAATGGACATCTGAAGATAATATCATTGAAAAATTGAGAAAAGGAAATTTAAAACATACAGAAGATGCTTTGATAGGTGAGACAGCAATAAAAAATAATTTTATTCTTGTTACAAATGACGAAACTCTCCTGAATAAGATAAAATCTCTTGATGGAAGAGCCATCACCTTTGAACAATTCATTAAAGGAGACTTTAAATGAAAAAACAAACCGAAAATAAAGAAAACTGGTTCAAAAGAAATAAAGAATTAATAGAGTTTTTAATGGTTTTTTTCACTTTTCTTATGGTAGTTGCTGTTTTCTTCCAAGCTTACCAATCTGCGCAACAAGTTAAAGAATCAAAGCGTGCAATAGACCTAGAATATACTCCTCAAATAGCAATTGAGATTAACAGCAATAGAATACCAGTACTCCTTACTGAAACAAGTCATACAAAGGCAGATTATTTTCAAGTTTTTAGAAGCGATATAATCAAGCAAGAAATAGCTGGAGTAGTAACAAATACAAGTGAACTATCAATTTTAGTTAATATAACCTTTTCAAATTTAGGGAGCGTTGGTACGAAATTAGAAAGAATAAGATACGATTTTAGATGTGATCCTAAAGGAGAAAAAGATTGGCAAGTCGATATTATGAAGAAAAGAATTTTATTGCCATCTGAAGAGATATATTATTCAAACCGATTATTTTTAGATTTTGGAAAGATTCCAACTTCTAATAAGTGGTGCAAAATAAAATTCAAGTTTTACTTCTTTGATAATTATATGAAAGAAATCGATTATAGGGTATGGTACCAAAATTACGATAGTGAAATTACAAGATTAGAAAGAGAAATAATAAGATGAAACATCAAACAAAATTCAAACAAACTGAAATAGGAATGATTCCTGAAGATTGGGAAGTAAAAAGAATTGGAGATGAAATAGAACTCTGCTATGGAAAAGGACTGCCAGAAACAAAAAGAATTAAAGGAAAGATTCCAGTTTATGGTTCAAATGGAATAGTTGGTTTTCATAATGAATCTTTGATAAATGGACAGGGAATAATTATTGGAAGAAAAGGCTCAGTTGGAGAAATTAAGTTTTCTGGAAATGATTTTTGGGCAATCGATACAACTTATTATGTGAAATTACTTAAAAAAGGAGATATAAAATTTTGGTACTATTTCCTATTAACATTAAAGATAGATAAAATGAATTCGCATAGTGCAGTTCCTGGATTAAATAGAGATAATGTATATAAAATTATAGAGAAAATTCCTGATTTTGAGGAACAACAGAAAATTTCCAAAATCCTCTCAGACTTAGACTCAAAAATCGAGCTCAACCAACAGATGAACAAAACCTTAGAGGCAATCGGCCAGGCAATCTTCAAGCACTGGTTTGTTGACTTTGATTTTCCAAATGAAAAAGGAGAGCCATACAAAAGCTCAGGCGGAGAGATGGTTGAGAGCGAGTTGGGAGAGATACCGAAGAGGTGGAAGGTTGGGAAGTTAGGAGATTGCGTTGAATTTGCTTATGGTAAAGGGTTACCGGAAACAAAACGCCAAGAAGGACATTATCCAGTTTTTGGTTCAAATGGGATTATTGGTTTTCATTCAGAATATTTTGTCAAAGGTCCGGGAATTGTAATTGGCAGAAAAGGCACTCTTGGAGAGGTATATTGGGTAAAAGATGATTTCTTCCCGATAGATACAACTTTTTATATTATTGACAAATTAGGTATTGGAGCATTGTATTTTTATTATTACCTGCTCAAAGGAAAAGAATTTCTAAAATCCTCTTCTGATTCTGCTGTGCCCGGTTTAAACAGAAATACTGCTTATTCAAATGTTATTATTATTCCCCCAATTGGAATAATTTCTATATTTAATAGCATTTGTTGCGAGTTATTTAATAAAAATGATATCATTTTGAATCAATCAATTATTTTATCCGAAATCCGTGACTCTCTCCTTCCAAGACTTATGTCTGGAAAGATAAGAGTTCCTGTTGAGGTTAAGGCATGAATAAAGAAGATAAATTGCTTTTGACTTTAGGCGGTTTAGCTTTGTTAGGCTGGCTACTCAGTAGAAAACACGGTAAATGTCCAAGATGTAATTATCCTGTTACCAACAGCAATAAACAATGCCCAAATTGTGGACAATGGCTTAATTGGGAGGACTTCAAATGAAGGCAAAAGTTCCGATTAAACCAACAAAATGGGAACGGTTCAGGTCTTGGCTACATGTCATTATTTGTATTATCCTGGGGGTGTTGTTGATTTTTGGAGCAATACACTTGCTAAGCTATTACATTTATCTATTGACAACAAAAGGATTTTTTGACACTGAAAGTATAAAAATCGGTACATATATCATAATTGGTGCTTTCTTTTTCCTCGTAATATACAAAAAGGACATTGAAGGCATATTCAAAATAAAATCATGGAGCAATAAAAAATGATTGAAGTCAACTTAACTTACGCGGGAAGTATTGCAGCCATTCTCGCTGCTGCCTTCTCTTTCTTCCTGTGGCGTTCAGAAAGAAATCACGAACTGTCCAGATTAAAAGCTCTTTATCAACATCTTGGTTTTATAGAAGAATCGGCAAAAGAACACGAGAAGCATCTGAAAGACAAGAAATTGCCTGATCCGTCTTGGCCTATTGCCAACATAGATTTAAATTTTTACTTGACAAATATCAAATATACTACACAAAAAGAATGTTGCATTTGGTGGGTTGGCACAAAAGGATTAAAAAAGGAATTAATTGCAATTTTTGAGAAAATAAATAATATTAACTATTTATGGAAGTTAATCATTGAAAATTCCAAAATAAAATCAGATCTCAGAACAAATACTTACTACCAGGATTTATATAGATTTATAACCTCTGCAATGAAAGAGATTGAAAAAATAATACAAAAATGAAACACCCCATAACTGAATCCCACGTTGAAGAGAATGCTTTGGATACTCTCAAGAATCTTGATTGAAAAACAACAACTCCAAAAACAGAAGTAACTACTCCAAAAATAATAGTATATTGCCTTGTGTTCATAGAATACCGATAACTTTAAATATCAATTGATACTATTGCTTATCAAATGAAACGGAAAGATATCAAGCAAACAATAAAAGAATATTTCTTCATTAATCCTACTGCCAAGCTTAGAGTTAGGGAGATTGAAAGAACACTAAAACTTCCCCTCCCCTCCGTAATAAGATACTGCAAGGAATTAGAGCAAGAAGATATTTTAACAATCAACAAAACCGGCAATGTCAATTTTTACACCGCAAGCAGAAGCGAAACTTACCTTTTAGGAAAAAAACTCCATAACATAAAACAATTATATGAATCAGGAATAATAAATTATCTGAAAATAGAATTAAGTAACCCTGCAATAGTTCTTTTCGGCTCATACGCAAAAGGGGAAGATACAGAGGACAGCGATATTGATTTATACATAGAAACACCCTCAAAAAAACAAGTAAATCTTGAAAAATTCAAAAAATTGCTAAAAAGAGAAATCCAGGTATTTCAGCATAAAAACATAAAGGAAATAACCAATCCAAACTTAGCAAACAATATTATAAACGGCATAACCTTAAACAATTACATAGAGGTATTCAAATGAAAGAAACAAGCTGGAATGACTGCTTAACGAATAAATCAGCAAAAGACATAACTCCGGATATGAACCGGGCAAAATCATTAATAGAAACTGCAAACGAAAGAATAAGCCTAATCAAAGAAATAAATGAAAAAAACTGCAATTTTGTGTTTGAGGATTATTACACTTCAATTTTAGAATTACTACAAGCAATCACTTTCAAGAAAGGATATAATATCTTAAACCATGTTTGCTTAGGTTTTTATCTAAGAGATATTCTTAAAAGAGAAGATCTATACTTGTTATTTGACGACCTAAGATTCAAGAGAAACTCTCTTACTTATTACGGAAGCAGGATGGATTATGAGACAGCAAAACAAGCAATAGAGAAATGCAAGAAAATAATTAAGGAGTTAGAATGAAAAAACTCATAACTGAAGAGCACGTTGAAGAGAATGTTTTGGATATTCTCAAGAATCTTGATTATGATATAATCAGAGGAAGCAATGAGGAATATCTGCCTGGCGGAAGCTCTGCGTTAAGATCAGACTATAAAGAGGTTGTTCTGGTTGATAAATTGCGATATGCTCTGAGAAAAATTAATCCATCAATCTCAGAAGAAGCAAGAGAGCAGGCAATAAAGCAGATTCTAAGAAGCGAAAGCCAGAAGCTAATAGCAGACAACGAAAGTTTCCATAAATTGCTTGTTGATGGTGTTAGTATTCCTATCTCAAAAGGCGGAGAAGAAAGGCACATTATAGTAAATCTATTTGATTATAATAACCTCGAAAATAATGAGTTCTCAGCAGTTAATCAGTTTACAATTATTGAAAACAATGTTGAAAGAAGACCCGATGTTATCCTATTCGTTAATGGCTTGCCGTTAGTGGTTTTGGAATTAAAGAATCTGGCAGATGAAAAAGCCGATATTTGGACAGCTTATGACCAATTCCAAACATATAAAGAACAACTGCCCTCTTTATTCAGATTTAATGAAATTCTTATAATCAGCGATGGAATTGAAGCGAGAGCAGGAACAATAACCTCTGAAAGAGAGAGGTTTATGCAGTGGAAAACTATCAATGGAGAAAAGCCAAAGAAGGGATTAACTGAAATTGAAGTTTTATTGAGAGGAATGTGCGATAAGAAAAAAATATTAGACATTATCAGAAACTTCATTGTCTTTGAAAAAGATAAAGAGACAAAAAAGAAAGTTGCGGCTTATCATCAATATTGGGCGGTAATTAAAGCAATAGAATCAACCAGAAGAGCCAGCGCAAAATCAATCATGCAAGTTAGAGAAGCCCCGGAATCTTATGGGCTTTCATCTGTTAAAGAACAGCCAAAAGGAGATAAAAAAGCAGGAGTAGTCTGGCATACGCAAGGCTCTGGCAAGTCTTTAACTATGGTTTTTTATACTGGAAAATTAGTCAGAGAATTTGACAATCCTACAATCATAGTCTTAACTGATAGAAATGATTTAGACGACCAGCTATTTGGGACTTTTGGGAAATGCCAGGATATTTTAAGGCAAAAGCCAACACAGGCGAATGATAGGAAAGAAATTCAGAAACTGCTCAAGGTATCTTCTGGCGGAGTTGTTTTCACAACAATACAAAAATTCTTTCCAGAACAAGACAGGGAAAAATATCCTATTCTCTCAGAAAGAGATAATATCATTGTTATAGCTGATGAGGCGCACAGAAGCCAGTATGGTTTTTCTGCGAAGATATTAGACAAGAAAGACAAGGCGTTAATCACGTATGGATATGCTAAATATCTACGAGATGCCCTGCCAAATGCCTCGTTTATAGGATTTACAGGAACACCTATTGAGAAATCAGACAGGAGCACGCCGGCAGTATTCGGAAAATACGTTGATGTTTATGATATTGAGCAGGCGGTGGAAGATGGGGCTACGGTTAGAATTTTTTATGAAAGTAGATTGGCAAAACTTGAATTAAAGCCAGAAGAGAGACCAAAAATTGATGAAGAGTTTGAGGAAGCCACAGAAGGGGAAGAGATTGAAGGCAAAGATAAGCTAAAAAGCAAATGGGCGCGATTGGAAAAGGTTGCTGGCTCTCCAAGAAGAATAAGCAGAATTGCCAAAGATATAGTGAAGCATTTTGAGGAGAGAATATCTGTTTTGGAAGGAAAAGGAATTATTGTTGGAATGAGCAGAAGAATTTGCGTTGATCTCTACAACGAAATAATAAAAGTAAAGCCAGAATGGCATAATGAAGACGATGACAAAGGCTTCATAAAAATAGTTATGACAGGTTCAGCTTCTGATCCAAAAGAATGGCAACAACACATCAGAAACAGGAAAAGAAGAAAGCAGATAGGAGATAATCTAAAAGATGATAAGCACGAATTAAAGTTAATGATAGTTAGAGATATGTTCCTGACTGGATTTGATGCTCCCTCTCTCCATACGATGTATTTGGATAAGCCGATTAAAGGGCATACGCTAATGCAGGCAATTGCCAGAGTAAACCGAGTTTATCCTGGAAAAGAAGGCGGTTTGATAGTCGATTATATGGGTGTTGGCGCTGAACTAAAAAAAGCATTAATGAATTATACTGAAAGCGGCGGAAAAGGAAAACCGACTTTTGACCAAGAGCAAGCAGTTAAGCTAACGATGGAAAAATATGAAATTGTAAAAGATATGTTCTATGGCTTCAATTATAAAAAATTCTTCCAGCTTAGGCCAGAGGAGAGAATATCATTCGTTCCGTCCGCAATGGAGCATATCCTAAAAGAGAAAGATAAGAAAGAAAGATTTGCGAGAGAAGTTACTGCTCTCCTCAAAGCGTTTTCTTTAGCTGTTCCGCATGATAAAGCGATGAAAATAAAAGAAGAAGTTGGCTTTTTCCAAGCGATAAAATCTGCTATCACCAAAACAACAGAAACAAAGAGAGAATTGCAGGATAAATTTGATTCAGCAATTAAGCAGATTTTGTCAAAAGCAGTAATCTCTGATAGAATTATCGATATTTTTGAGGCGGCAGGAATACAAAAGCCAGAACTCTCCATTTTATCCGAGGGTTTCTTAGCAGAAGTCAAGGAAATGCCCCAAAAAAATCTTGCGTTTGAGGCGTTGAAAAAATTGCTTAATGATGAAATAAGAATTATATCAAAGAAAAATATGGTTCAAGCCAAGTCATTCATGGATTTGCTCGATAAAACCATCAAGAAATATACGAATAGGAGTATAGAGGCTGCCCAAGTTATAGAGGAATTGATTGAGTTGGCAAGAAAAGTCAGAGATGAGAAAGGCAGAGGCAAAGAGCTTAATATGAATGATGATGAGGTCGCATTTTATGATGCTCTAAGTGTTAATGACAGTGCGGTAAAAATATTGGGCGATGACACACTGCGAAAGATTACATTTGAATTAGCTGAAATAATGAGAAAAAATGACGCTGTTGACTGGACACAAAGAGAAAGCGTACAAGCAGAATTGCGTTTAAAAGTCAAGAAAATTCTGAGAAAATATGATTATCCTCCAGATAAGGAAAAGAACGCAATAGAAACAGTTTTGAAGCAAGCAGAATTAATTGCCAAAGGTTGGGTTGGTAAATAATAATCATCAAGATTTTACATTTATTGAAAAATTTAAGTATTCGTTATAAGCTTCTTTTGATATGTTCTTAAAACTTACAACAACCTGTTTAAAAAATGAGGAATCTTCAGAGTCGCCAATAAAGAGTATTTTGTCATTCGCCCACGAACCAAGATGCAAAGCAGTTTTCTCTTTATTTTTGGCTTGTAAAAGTGACATTAAACCATAAATAATTGGATCCTTGCTAATTTCTAATAATTTTGCACCACGCTTTAGATCATGCGGATGAATATACTCTCTTTTTCTTAGGTTTACTATAATAAAATACTGCCCCATCCAATAAAATCTATGTTTTAAGTTTAATATGTGTTTCCTAGAAAAAACCGAAAAGTTTTCGAATTTTTTGTAATATTATTCAAAAATTTCAGTAAAAACCCGCTTATCACACGCATTCGACTTGAGAATCATCACCCGTTATTGCGACAGAGAGGAAAAAGCGAACCTTTAAAAATTAAAGGAGGGTAAAGGGAGGAATGAAGAAAGTTTTGTTGTATGAGGATTTCAGGAGAGAGTTTTATAGGCTGTTGCATCTTGACGCGAGGGAGCTTCCCCCAAATTCAGATAGGAAATATAGGGGATTGGTGAATCAGGTTATTGATGGATTTGAAGAAACCTATAGCAAAAGGAGAAAAATTCCTGCTGAGGAGCCTGTTCCAAGAGAGCTCGCTATGAGGTATGATGAGTTGCTCGCGTATTATGATGAGTTTAGGCGGGGGAAGGATCGTGAAAAGAGAGAAGCTGTGGTATCGTCTAAAAATGAAGCGAAGAATGGGGCGAGATTAAAGTTAAGTCAAATTCTCGAGAGCGAGATGAAGAGTAGGTTTAAATAGTTCTTTTTGTGATGTCTTTCTTTAATGGAAAAAAGAGGGTTTTGGAACGCGGTGTTTACGCTCGTTGGCGTGACTGTCGGCGCTGGAATTTTTGCTCTTCCCTTTGTTGTCGCGAAGGCTGGTTTTTTGACAGGTGTCTTGGTGTTGCTTGTTGTTGGCCTGTTGATGTTGTTGGTTTCGTTGTATCTTGGTGAGGTGATTTTGAGGACAAAGGGGAAGCATCAGCTTTCTGGTCTCGCTGAAGTGTATTTTGGAAAGTGGGGGAAGCGTGTGATGTTGTTTATTTTGATTTTTAGTGTGTATGGCGCGTTGTTTGGGTATACTCTTGGTGGCGGTGAGTTGCTTGGTGCGCTGTTTGGGTTCAAGCCTGAGCTTGGAAGCTGGATTTTTTTTATTGTCTTAGCCTTGGTGCTGCTCTTTGATTTAGCTGTTTTCGCGCGTTTTGAGGGTTTTTTTACGCCGTTGAAGATTCTTGGCGCGATAGTGTTGAGTGTTGCGTTACTGCCTTTCGCGCGTTTTGAGAATTTGGTTTTGTTCTCGTGGCGTTCGTTGCTTGTTCCTTATGGGGTTGTGTTGTTCTCCTATTTGGGGGTAAGCGTGCTTCCCGAGATGAGTTTTGAGCTTTCTGAGAGAGGAAAGTTAAAGAAAGCCATTATTTATGGCGTGCTTATTTCTGGTGGAGTGTACGTGTTGTACGTGGCTGCGATGGTTGGTGTTTTTGGTCTTGAGCAGGAAGAGGTGAGCGTATTGGCATTGGGAAGGGTGAGTCCTTTTTTCTTCATGCTTGGCGCGGTCTTCGGGTTGCTGGCGTTGAGCACTGCGTTTGTCGCGTTAGGTTTTGCGTTGAAGGAGAATTTTGCGCTTGATTTCAAGCGGAGTGAGGGTGTTTCATGGGTGTACGTTATGATTGTTCCTGCGTTTTTGTTAGCGATGCATGTGGGGGGTTTTGTGAAGGTGTTGAATGTGACGGGGGTGGTTGGTGGTGGCCTGCTCTTGGTGATGATCCTAATGATGCATGGCGTGGCGCAGAAAAGTGGGAAGCGTGTTCCGGAGTTTGTAATGAATAAGAATAAGTTGTTGAAGTTTGGGATAGGTGTATTGATTGTTCTTGGGATGGTGTACGAGCTCTTCTTGTGAGGGCTTATGAGAGGAGTTTTTTCAGGGCGGCGTGGATTGTTTGGGGGTTTGCTCTTCCTTTGGTGGCTTTCATGCATTCTCCCACTAAATAGCTGAAGGCTTTTTCTTCTCCTTGTCGGTAGTGTTGTGCTGCCTGTTTGTTTTCTTCAAGGATTTTTTTGCACGCGTCCTCGACTGCTCCTTCATCCTCGACAAGTTCTAGGTGATGTTCTTTGATGTAACTGCCGATGTCGATGTCGTGGTTTGAAAGTAATTCAATGATTTTTTGTCCTGTTCTTCTGGTGATTTTTTTGTTTTGAATGAGTGTTAAAAGTTTGAGCAGGTGTTTTTCGATGAAGGTTTCTTCAAGGGTTTTCTTGTTGTAGTTTAAGATTCTGGTGACTTCTCTTCTGATCCATTCTGCTGCGAACGAGGGATCAATAGTATTCACCGCTTTTTCAAAAAGTGTTGCGAGCGCGTAGTCGTTTGCGATGACTTCTGCGTCATCCTGTTTTAGGTGCAAGGTCGCGTGGTAGCGTTGGGATTTTTCTTGGGGAAGTTCTGGGAGTGCCGCTTTTGTTTGCCTGATTGTTTTTTCAGAAATGTCAATGGGCGCTAAGTCCGTGTCAAGGATGTATCCATAATCTTGTTCTTCTTCTTTTTTTCTTTGGAAGAGTGTTACGCCTTTTTCTTTATCCCAGCCCCTGGTTTCTCTGTGCTGCAATCCTTGGTGTTCTCTGATTAAGACGCGTTGTCGCTCTATTTCGTAGTTGATGGCGCGTTCTATTTCTTTGAAGCCTGTGATGTTTTTGATTTCCGCGCGTTCGTAGCCTTTGATGCTGACGTTTGCGTCTGCTTTGATGACGCCTTCTTTCTGGTCAAAGATGTCTAAGTAAATCAGGATGGTGATGAGTCTTTTCAAGAATTCCCGCGCTTCGTCCGCGCTTTCGAAGTCTGGCGCTGTGACGATTTCGCAGAGAGGCTTTCCTGACCTGTTGTAGTCCACGAGGACTGTTGATCCTTGGTGGAGCAAGGCTGCTGGGTCTTCTTCAATGTGGATTCTTGTGAGGGTTATTTCTTTGTCTCCAATGTTGAGCTTTCCATTGCTTCCGAGAGGTTGTTCGTATTGAGTTATTTGGTAATTCTTTCCCATATCTGGATAAAAGTAAACCTTTCTTGAGAAGACGACTTCTGGGCTGATGGCGCAGTGTAAGGCAAGGCAAAGTTTGAGTGCGTATGCTATCGCCTTTTTGTTCACGACAGGTTTTGATCCTGGAAATCCGACGCAGGTATCGCAGGTTTTTGTGTTGGGCTCGTCTCCTTCTTTTGGCAAGGGACAGGAGCAGAAGAGTTTTGTGTGGGTGTTCAAAGAAATATGTACTTCTAATCCGATCATTGGGTGCATGGGTTGTGGTGCTCTTGAGGAACTTTTAAGTGTTTCCATAACTCTTAAATAGGGTGAGCGGTTTTCGAAACTTGTGGCGAAGAAGGTATTTAAGAAAGTAAGAAGGTATCGTCCTGTGCGGAAAGGGCGTCATCGGAAGCCTCGTCCGAAGTCGTTTAAGTCTGAGGATGCTGTGAGGCGTTGGGCTGAGGCGCGCGGCATGAAGAAGTATACGTTGAAAAATTTGAAGAATCCTGAGGCGAAGCAGAAGAAGCTGGTAATTGTGCGAGAGTGAGTCTTTCAAAACCTTTTTTAAGTGTTTCTTTGTTCTTCTCTTATTGGGCCTGTGGTCTAGCGGTTATGACACCACCTTCACACGGTGGAGGTCGCAGGTTCGAATCCTGCCGGGCCCATGAGGATTATGAATGCAACTATCTCGGGGGAAAAGTGAGTGTCGTGCTTCTTAGGGGTTTTGAGACGATGTATTGGGCGTTGGTTTCTTCAGCTCAGGATCCTGTTGTTGTCCCGAACAAAGGGTATGATCCAGAGCAGGATTGGTTCTTGGGATTTGATGCTTCTGATGTCTTTTTTTATACAGAAGATGATGGTGAGAGAATAATAAGGCGGCGTATCAAGGATGCTGACGCGGACATGCGACGAGCGTATGCTCGGCATAAAGAGATGAATGGGTTGTTTGAGCGGGCGAGAAGGAAAATGGAGGAGGGAGAGACAGGTGTCGCTCAGAGTATTGTCTCTCTATGTGACTTGGTGGTTGGTTATGGAGAGTTTGTTTCAGAGCACAGGAAGAGGCTTGGAAGGGCTGCGTTTTTTAAGTATCCTTATTATATGGGGCACGGGTTTTTTTACGCTGCGAAAAAGACTCAGCGTTTGAGTGTTCGTTACAGAACTGAAAACGTGATTCACGTGGATGTGCAGGAGAAGGTTTTGGAATCTTCAGTTTATGAGCTAGCGCAGTTGAATGTAAAAAAAACAAAGAGGGGGTTGGAGGAGGAAATGAGGGCTTTAAAAAGGTTTGCCGGTTATGGAAGTGATTGGAATGGCAATTATGGGAGGATTAGTTTTGGGGGGAGTACTGGAATGTACCAGGAGGCGTTGGATTCGACAAAGATGTTGTTAAGGGAGCATTTTGATTTTGATGTTGAGCAAGGGTAAAAGTTTTTAGCTTTTCCTTTATATTGGTTGAATTAGGCTCAGTAGAACGTAGGTCTTCTTCCTCTTTTGAGTTCAACCCGGTGTTTTGTTAAAAACCATAGTTCTGCTCTGAAAAACTCTCTGAAGGCTTTTTTCCAATAAAATCAATCCCTTTAAAATAATTGAACTTTCTACTGAGCCATAATTTTCAAAAGCTTTTTATACGATTCTTCTGTCAGTTCTTTTGTTGGGCTCATCGTCTAGTGGCTATGACATCACCCTTACAGGATCAGTCAAAGAAAGGTGAAGGTCGCAGGTTCGAGTCCTGCTGGGCCCATTGATTATTATTTATAATCTGAAATTTTTCTAGAAGAGACAAGTTTTTTAGCATAAGGAAGATTTTGTATAGTGGAAGGGAAAATGAGAGCAAGGATGCCTCATGATCTTCTCATTTCTCTTAAATAATAGTCCCTTTTGTGAAGGAGTCGTGCTTTTTTGTGTTGGATCTTGTGGAGGTTTTGGAGGGTCTTGTTGACTTTTTCCGGGGCAGTTTTAAGGAAGGAGCTGAGTGCTTGTTCTTTGTGGCGGAGTCTTCCGAGCCTGTAGTTGAGCAGTTTGAATTGGAGGTTTTTTGAGAGAGAGAAAGTGATTGCTGTGGTGAGCGTTGTAAGAAAGAGGATGAGCCATAAGTAGTTGCTGTTTTTTTCTGCTGGTGGTTCTGCTGGTGGTTCTTCTTGTTCTTTTGTTTGCGGTGCTAAGAGTTCAAAGGTGAAGGTTTTTGTTTCTGTGATGGGCTTGACTGTGAAGCCGGTGAGTTCTGGTTGCTGGGAGACAAGGGTTCCTGTGACTTTGACGGTGACAGTGAATTCTTCGTCTTCTGGAAGGGGAATGCTGTCATCAATGGTAATGATGTAGGTCTTTTCATCAGTGTAGTAGAGGTAGCGGGTGGAGGTTTGGGGCGGGGTTTCTTCTTCTGCGGTAAGACGGTATTCTGCTTGTTGGCTTTTTTCTCTGGTGAGGGTGACGCTGTTCCCCGTTGAGATGGCGAGTGCTCGTTCTGTTGGATCGTCTCGTACGGTAAGGAGTTCTTTGTTTGGTCCGAAGGTTTCGACTGTGAGGCCTTGAAGAACAGTGTGTTTGTACTGGTTCTTGATGGTGAGGGGAATGGTGTTGGTTGTTCCTCTGCTGAGGGCGAGTGGTCTGACAGTGTAGCTGAGTTCTCCTTGGAGGGCTGCGGGAGAGGATGGCTGTGTCTGCGCTCGTGGGCCTGCTGAACCTGCTCCGCCATCGCCTGAGCTGCCTCCGCCGCCTAGGCTTGGTGGTGGACTTGAAGGTGAGGTGATGGTAAAGGTTCTGTTTGTGGTGGTATTAAGGTTGTTTCTTGTGTCGTTCGCGGTGAGGAAGTAAGTGTAAGTGCCTTCAGTGGTGGTTGTAAAGGAAGCGGTGTAGAGGTTGTTGTCTTGGGTAAGGATGAGTTCTTGCCTTGAAAGGTCTGGAGTAAAGAGGGTTGCGACGACTGTTGCGACTTCACCGTTGTCTGTGACGTTAGCGAGGATTCCAACAGCTTGTCCGGGGCTGTAGTCCGCATTAATTGTTGGAGTAAGGACAATGAGAGAAGGCGCTTCTGTGTCTTGAATGATGAAGGTTCTTTCAGTGGTATTAAGAGTATTTCTTGTGTCGTTCGCGGTGATTGTTAAAAGATAAATTCCTCCTTGGGATGCGAGGTAAGAAGTGCTGTATATATTTCCATTTTTGTTAAAAGTAAGAGAGAGTGTATTGGCGTTGGGAAGGGTGAGGGTGAGAGAGGCTGCGCTGACATTGATATTGTCTGTGATTGTTGCGTTGAGGGTGATGTTTGTGTTTTGGTTGAACGTTTGGTTGTTTGCGAAGGTGAAGGTGATGCCTGGTCCTGGGTCAAAGCGGTGCCATGCGTAGGTTGCTGGTTGTTGCGCGGCGCTCGGTGTTGGGCTTTCTGTTTCATGGGTTTGTGCTTGGGAGAAGCTGGTGCCGTCCCATCGCAAGGTGTGAAGGTCGTTGTCTCTGTCTAAGGCGAGGATCATGATCTCGTTAGTGGTGGGGTGCTGGCTGAAGCTGAGTGCTGCGATGCTGTCTGTGGCGAATGATGCGGTAGATGCGGTTGTCTCAAGGTTTGAGGTGCTCCAGCGTTCAGATTTGGTGAAGGTGAAGTAGTCGAGGCCGCGTTGGTCGCTGTCAATAAAGGAGAAGAGGGCTGTGGTTCCGTCTTGGTGCCAGGAGCACGCGATGTTAAGGGTATTGCTGCCGTGGGGTTCTGTGGTTCCATCTTGGCTTGGCTCTTGTGAAAGGAATGTTGTTCCGTTCCACATCTTGACGTTGATGTCGTTGCCGCCGTCTTGGAGGATCACGCCGATATAGTTGCTTGTGGGGTCTGGACAGAGCGTGGCTGTTTCCAAAGTGTTTCCGAGGCTGAAGGATTGCGCGGTGCTCCATGTTCCATTGTAGCTTCTTGCGAGGAGGTTGTTTTGCTCTCCATAAACAAGAAGTCCCTCGTTGTTTTGGGTTTCCCATGCGAAGGAGTAGTGTTGGTTGGTTGATGTTCCGGTGTTGGCGCTGAGGAGAGTTTGGGTTTCTTGGGTGAAACGAGTGCCGTTCCAGAGGATTGCGTACAGCTCTTTTTGTGATCCTCCTGCGTGGTTTTGAATAAGAAGCATGATGTTGTTTGTTTGTGGTTGGGGGATGAGGCTGATCCAACGCGCTTCTCTTGCGGTGAGGGTTGTGGTAAGGTAGGATTCTTGGCTGTAGCTTGTGCCGTTCCAGAGGATGTAGGGTAAGAGGTTGTCATTAGTGTTATTTTTTTCATAAACAAGAAGTGCTCTTCCTGTTTGCTCTTCATAAGCGAGGTCGAAGCTACGGTAGCTTGAGTCTGGGAGTGTTAGCGTTGGTTGAGTGTAAAATCCTTGGGTGTTGTTGTTGAGAAAAACCTGCAAGGTTAGGTCTTCGTTTCTGTCTGCGGTCGCGATGATAAGCTCATCCCTCTTGTGGTTCGCTCGTAAGATGGTCCAGACTTGTTCTTCGTTCCCTGAGAATGTGGTTGTTTGTTCTGTGCTAAAACTTGTGTTCCAAGTTTTGTATCGTATGTTGTTGAGGTTATTTTCTCCGTAAGCGAGAAGCCCGTCTGCTGAGCTTGGGGTGATGATGCTTGCTGTGGCGGTGCTTGTGAGGAGAAGGATTGCTAGGAGAATGAAATGCTCTTTTTTCACCATCGGTTGCGACATCAGGTGTTTCCTCTTGCCTTGTTTTTATATAGTTTTTGGAAATGCTGTTGCTTCTTTGAAAGAGAAATCTTTATATAATTGCATGATTCTATATTCATATGATTTGTAACACATATATTCAGTTTTTGAGGACGCTTGCCGATCCTTCGAAATTTTCTATAGTGATGCAGCTGCGTTCTAGTCCGAAATCTGTTTCAGAGCTTGCTCAGGGGTTGAGGTTTGAGCAGAGCCGTGTCAGTCATAATCTACAGAGGTTAAAGGAGTTGAACTTCGTCGAGATAAAAAAGAGGGGGAAGCTCAGGATTTATTATCTGCACAGAAGGACGATCGCGCCTTTGCTGGATATTATCGATGAGCATATTGGGGTGTATTGCAGGAAGTATTGTCATTGCAAGGGTGAGATGAAGAAAAAAAGGTGGAAGGGAAGGATATGAAAACGCAAATAACGCTTATTGGAATAATGTTGTTATTATTTTCAATTCTTGTAGGCGCGCAGCATACTGAGAACGATTCTGCTGATGCGCGGCAGTTGATAGAGCAGAAAGTGCCTTGCAGTCAGCTCTCTGAAGAGCAGCTTGAGCATATCGGTGATTATATAATGGAGCAGATGCATCCTGGTGAGGCTCATAAGGTAATGGATCAGATGATGGGTGGTGAAGGTTCTGAAAGTTTGCGGGCCGCTCACATAAATATGGCGAGGCATTTTTATTGTCGTAAAGGTGTCGTGACAGACATGGGAATGATGAACACTGGAGGAATGATGAATATGGGAATGATGAACACAGGAATGATGGGTGGTGCTGGATGGGGCTGGATGAGTTTGATCTGGCTCGTCTACGTTGCAGTGGCGGCATTCATCTTTGGAGTGATATTTTGGTGGACATATAAATTAATAGTTAAAAAAATAAAAAGGAGGTGAGTATAGTGGGAGACAAACTAAATCCATTGGCGTTAGGTTACGCGGGAGCTCTGCTTTCAGCGGCGGGAATGTTGTTGCTTGGGATTCTGGGCAACATTGGTGTATACACCAGCGCTGTTGAGGTAATGCAGCAATTGCACCTGTTCTTCTCTCTGAGCGTTGGAGGGATTGTCGCAGGAATGATTGAGGCTGCTGTGTGGAGCTTTGTGACAGCCTACGCGTTTGGATGGATCTATAACAAATGGGCGTAACGCCCTTTTATTTTTTT
>Ga0209541_10008650_pt1 | contig 16712 bp, 14 predicted proteins | sample RifCSPlowO2_01_FD_184027 | JGI IMG/M metagenome (GOLD analysis project Ga0209541, IMG submission 184027) | Groundwater microbial communities from Rifle, Colorado - Rifle CSP2_plank lowO2_0.1 (SPAdes) (version 2) | ecosystem: Environmental > Aquatic > Deep subsurface > Groundwater | place...
GGTATAAGGCATTTTCATCTATTAATTGCGTTATCTCATTAAATAGATGATGAATAAGTTCTTTGTCTGTTGGATTAGACTGGAATAATTTTTCTAATTCATTTAAAGTTTCTCTGTTAGCATTAAGAGCTTGCTTGGAATATATCATTATTTTTTTAATTGTAAATGTTTCATGCATTATATTGGCTCTTGTTTTTTTGAATAACTTCTCTTCCAATTTATCCATCTCACTTTCAACTTCATCAAATAGTTTAAAGTAATCTAGCTCTATTTCCTGCAGGATCTGATGCAATAAATAATTAATCCCGTTTTTTATTATTGTAATTGGCTTTTCTGATAATGTAGCTGTCTGTATACTTGCGATGGCTTTAATTCCGGCTTTATGCACTGTTACTAAAGATGTTCTCGTGAGAAATAAACCTACGGTTACTATGCTGTTTTCATCTGATATCGCTTTGAATAAGACTAATGTATAATTATTCCTCTGGATTAATCTTGACCTTGCACTTTCATCCAGACATTTTTTTAGGTCTGTCATTAAGAAACCAGAGTCTTTTGACAGGGTTCTTAGGTTCTCATCAGAAGGATCTAGAAAATCGCTCCAGTGGAGTATTCTTTGAGCAACTTGGGTCTGGTCTAATTTTACTTTTGAGAAATCTATTGTTCTTGCTTTATCTTTTGTATATTCTATTGTCCTAATCATAAATACCCTCTTTAAAGCTGAGATTTATATTCTTCTAGCTCTTTAATAAACCTTTCTGCGGTTTTAACTATATGCTCTGGTTGAGTTTTGAAGATTTCAGCTATCTTTTTAATTGAATCTTCGTCATTTAACTCATCTTTTTCCGGAGTTGATAATTGTAAGTCTTTTAAGAAGATTTTTTGCTCCTTTTTTATTGCTTTTCTGCCTAATCTCCATTTTTCAAATAAATCTTTTGATCTTGAGACTACTTCAGTTGGTGCTACGCTTAAAGTTTTGCTTAATTGTTTTAGTATGGTTGGGAATTTTTCTAGTTCTTCTCTTGCAGCTTCTCCAGCCACAAATTCTATTCTTATTATGCTATCTGATATCTTTGTTGATCTTAAGATTTTTATAAGCTCAATTTCTGATGTGTTATTAGCATGGGTTCCACCGCAACATTCCACATCAATGCCAACAATGTTTATTATCCTAAGATTTTTTCCAGGAACTACTCCCCCTTGATATATAGTCATCCCGTACTCTTTTTCAGCTAGGTTTCTAGGAATAGACTCTTTTTTTACTTTTATAGAACTTTTTATAATCCTGTTAGCTTCATCTTCTATTTTTCGTTCTTGCTCCTCTGTTATGGCCTCGTAATGCGTAATATCTATTCTTGCTCTATCTTCTCCTTTAAATGCACCAGCTTGATTAACATGATGCCCTAAAACCTTTCTTGCTGCAGCATTAATTATATGAGTTGCTGTATGGTGCTGCATGAGCTGCTTTCTTCTTATTAGGTTGATCTTTCCATTTACTTCTTCTAATTCATTGAATTTTGGATTTTCTTTTAATTCGTGGATTATGACATCTCCTTGCTTGAATACATTAAGAACTTCTGTGTTATTCAATAAACCCATATCAGGTTCTTGTCCTCCTCCTCTGGGGTAAAAAGCTGTTCTATCAAGGATAACGAACTTATCGTTTATTATATTAATGACTTTTGCTTTAAAGCTTGTTACAATAGGATCATCATAGTATAGTATTTCTGTTGCTGGAGGTCTTTTTACTTGGAGTTTTCCCATTTCTTTTTTCTCTTCCTCTACTTTCTGGATGTTTTCATGCATTTTGGTTACTTTTGCATAGAAATTATCCGGAATGTGGATCTTTTTATTAAATTTTTCAGCCTCTTCTTTGATTAATTCTGGAGAAATCCCTTGAGTGTCATAAACCTTTAACAAAATATCTTCTGTTATTTCTTTTTCTAGTAAATTTTTTATGATCTGCCCCGATTTCTCTTTTGTGCTTAAGTACTTTCTTTTTTCTACTTCTAGAATCTCTTGGACTTGAGGGAGAGTTTCTCTCAGTTCTGGGAATAATGGTTTTAGGTATTTAGCATGCTCTTTACATATATCTGGGAGATTAATATCCCAATTATACTTCGTTATTAATGAAAGAGCTCTTCTTAAAATAACCCTTAGATTATATCCCCCACCTATATTTGATGGTAGAACAGAATCTCCTATAGCAACTAATAAAGATCTTGAGTGCTCTGCAATAGAATAAAGAGCAGCTAATGGCAATACTTTCCTTCTTAGTTCATTTACATCAATTTTTATCTTTTCAGCAATGTCCAACCATACTTTTTTTACATTATCAGCTTCGTCTACTTTTAAAAAAGCAGAATAAGGGAGGAATTTTTTCATTAACTCATTATCTACTTCTATATTCGTTTCTTTTGTTAATTTTTTAATTACGGTAGGGAAGGCTGTTTCATAGCTTGTTGAAGTACCTTGAGTAAACCACGAATTCCTTTCATGGCCCATTCCCATATCTAGAATTTTTAGATTTAATTCATTTAATCCAGCAGGAGTTTGCTCATGAGTTATGTAGACCTGATTACCTAATTCTAGACCTCTTGAGAAGAATTCTATGCAAGGCCCTACATTACCACCACCAGCCCAACCATCTTCATGGAATGTTATTTCTTGGTTTTTTATTCCAATACCTTTTTTTAACCATGTGTGGATGTCTTCAAAATATTTCTCCTGGTTGTAGTCTTTAGGGGGCATAAAAGCATGTTGACCAATCATTACAAATCCCGTATAGTGGGCTCCTGTTAGCCCTACATTGTCTATATCATTGAATCTTAAGCAGAATTGTGGGACTGTTAAAGGATTTGCTGGTGGTTCAACTTCTCCAGAAACCACATATGGTTGAAAGTCGTAAATAGATGCTTGTACAAAATCTGTATCCCCTCTCCATCTTGCTGCAACAGGATATCTTTTTATTGGAGTGTAACCTAATTTCTTGAATATTTTTGAAAATTTATCCCATACCTCAATGTAATCTAGTTTGTATTTAGCCGGCGAGTTTCCTATAAATCCAAACCCCCCGGAGCAGATATCTCCACATACTTCTGAATCATTGGCTGTCCAAAAGAAAATCTTACATTTTATACACTGCTTTCTCTTAAAACCCTCTTTTTCTAAAGCTTTTATTGGATAATATTTTTCTGGATTTTTAGAAGCAAGTTCTTTAAACTTTAACTTCATATCCTTATCTGCTAACATAAAGATGAAAAAGAAGGACGTATTTATATAAACTTTTTGTTTATAAGATAGTTAAGTTACTACATGAATTTGTTATAGTTTTACCTAGATTGTGACAAAACGAAAATCAAATGTGGATCTTGTAAATCTGAAATTAAAGAAGGAGCTAAAACTCTCTATATTATACCCTCTTAATTTTAACCACGAGCACAGTTTCTCCATCATAAACTATTTCTAAGACATCATCTACTTCTAAAGGTTTTATAAAATTTAATGAACACCATCCTGTCGGTCCTATACCGTCCATACATCCCTTATCAGCCTCAAGATAATGATTGATATACAATTGGAATTTTTCTGACTTAACATCGTACTTATCCAGATTTCCAACATTTATTTCTCCTAATTCAAAACCTAAAGTGCCTACATTATATATAGCACCCCTTTCTACTTTAATTTCCTTTGATACCTTTGTATCTAGATAATCTCTTAGCTCTTTTGGAGAAAGATTTTCTTTTAGCAGTTCTAAATTTAAAAGACATTTATCTTTAAATTTTCCAGCTTTTTTACATAGTTCTTGGTTTTGTTTTTCAATAGCAAAATTAAAATAACATTTTTCTCTCTGATTACCCATCTTTTTACAAACAGACACATCGCCTCTTGTAAGGTTCACATGCTCTTTATAACACATCTCTTTTGAAACATAGTGTTCGCATACGTTTTCATAGAGTGTAGATAGTATTGAATACTTTAGCTTTAAATTATGTCCTACAGTAAGAACAGCCTCGTCATAAGGGGTTGGTGAAGATAGTCCGTCCTTGGTGTGACAAGTATCATATTCTTTATCGTCAATGTAATATTTTGCGATTGCATTTTGGCAAATGGGACTGGCAGGATGAGCGAGTACTACAAATGTAGGTTTAATATAATCTTTAATAACATGACATTCATATTCCCCCCTTTCTTCCACTTCTGTTATTAAAACGTCTGGTTTTCCGTAAATTAAAGGTCTTTTATATGCAGCATCTATATGCCATGTACTACCCCTACACGTAGCATATTCGTGCAGTCCAAGACCAAATATATTTAATCTATCCATAATTTTATAAGTAGGAAATAGGAATATAAATAATAATAAAATAAAGAAAGCAATTTTAGTAAATTTTTTTATCTTCTTATTTTGCCTATCAAACAAAAACTTTAATTTGGATATAAATAATACTAATAATGGTATTATTAACCCTATGATTAATCCTATTATTGCGATGTAGGTGATATAGGATAAAATTGTAAATAGCTTATTAAGTATAGAAATTTTACTATACCCTGGCAAGGGGCTTGTATAGGGCATAGTATTAATAAACTGCGATCCAGCAAATATTTCTGGAATAAATATAAGCATAAAAATTAAAACAGATAATCCGCTTGAAATTGGCATTATTAAGAAAGTAGATTTTCTTATTATTTCTTTTTTAGATGATAATAACTTTTGTGATAATGCCAATAATATAAAAATTACAGCTGAGATATATAAAAAAGAAAATAAAGAGATTACTTCAAACTCTGAATTAACGATCAATTGGCGAGTTATAAAATAAAATATATACTCTAATAAAACAAAAAAAACTAATCCAGTTATTATGCTGTTTTTAAATATTTTTTCAAGTTTCATTTAATTGGGCAGATACTTTTCAAATAACTCTTTGTCATAGGGATAATAGGCTTTATTTTTAAGATATTTGCTTTTGCTCTCGTTACAATCCTCCTTGATGTCATCAATTAAGTATAGCCTTAAAAAGTTGCATATTGGTAAGTTTGAGTTTCTATCTGTTTGAATCTCAAATATGGGTTCTCTTACGTCATTTAACTCATAACAATAAATACATTCGTTCAGACCAATGTCTACACCACACCTTGGTTCAACTTTAAGTTCTGAATTTAATAAAGGAGATGGTCTTAATGCTTTAGAAGTTCCAAATATCTTAACCTTTTCAACAATCTCTGAACTACCCCATCCGCACAACTTATAATTATGAATCCCAGACAGCTTACAGTCTTTTTCGCATGTTAACATAAGTTCTCCTCCTTCACAAACACCATTACCACATTCTGGTTTTAAACCCTGTATTCTAATTTTTTCTTCATTATTCATTTTCCATGTCTTAATATCTCCTCCGGTGTTCTCAATGAATGTAGGTATTAAAGGAATTACAATAATAAGTAAAATAATAATTATAACCATTGTAGAGCTTACCATACCATGTGTCTTCGGATATTTCTTAGAGAAGATATATGGTATGATAAATGAAAGGAATAAAGAAAAGATAATTATTAAAATCCACATTAAAAAGGTAAAAAAGTAAAATGCTATGGCTTCTTCCCCATGTGCTAGATCCATCATAAAACTATCTACCCCCCTAGGAGACCAAAAGCCATGCAAAGGCTGGGCTAGTGAGCCTACAATTAATAGTATTATTGGGATTATAAGACTAATAGTGATAATTTTCCAATTTAATTTTTTTATATTTTGGATAAAACCCTTACCAAAAGAAAGTTCTACTATTAAACTTGATAAGGATACTAAGATTATACTAAATATTATCCCTACTAGGAATCCGATAAGTATGCTAAATAACAATACACTGAATGGTCCTTCTTCAGAGGATAATAAATATGGCAACGCATCTATAATTCTTAATAGAAAATTAATAATCATTAGGGAGATCAAACTAAAAATACTAGAACTAAAAATAAAAGAGAATATCTTATCTTTATCCTCTCTCCTTAATCTCCTATCTAGACCAAAAAAGGAACTAACTATGCTAATAATTATTAAAGAGCTTATTGAAAATATTCTTAGATGTAACAAAGAATGACCTATGGTTTTTATATATATATCTAAGTATAAGAAGTAGAACAAAAGACTTGATAATATACTCCATAGACTAAGAGGAATTAATATCAATTTTTTTATTCTTAACTTGTTATATAGTTTCTTTAAAAAGAATAACATACTTATAATAAAAAGAAATAATGTTAAGTATATACCAAAGATTATATAATTTTTCAAGACATTAAAAGCTAATTCCCCCTCATAATCTGAGGGTCGATAATTATATAATTTTAACTCGTTATTGAAACAATCGCATTTAGCAAATTGCAAGTTCTCATTAGCCTTGCATTTACCATAAGAAAATCCTTTTTCATAGCAATACTCCTCGCAATCAAAAGATTCAACTTCGCATTGATTATCTTTACAATAGAATTCTCTTAGATTTTTAGAAGTTATACATTGATCTTCGGCTTCGCTAGATTCTCCCCTATAAACATCCTTACAAACTCCAACTTTATTAGGATTAATACCTTTATCAGAATCATTACATTGAGCAGACACGCAAGAATTTTCAAATATAACTTCTCCTTCTTTACATTCTAATTTTTTACATTTATGTTCGCTAGGATATTCATTATACTTACACTCAAGTTTTTCACATTCTTCTTCGTAAAGGAATTCATCCTCTTTGCATAGACAATTACCTTTTTTTACTGTAGCATTTTCACAGTCCTCTTTTGATTCTTTATCTGCAAAAAAAGCAAAACAATCCTCTTTTGAAGATGGAGACCAGATTATCTTACCACACACGTCTCTATTAAGCGTATTTATGGCTATTTTATAATAGCAATTCTCTCTAAACTGGTCTTCAAGCGGATCACAATTGTTTGGATACCCTGTTGCAATTGCACTATCAAAAATACATCTTCTTCTATAAATAGCATTTGAAAATTGATCACATAATTGGATGTCCTTAAGTTCGTATGAGGCTTTTTCAATACATGCAAGATCTGTCCCACACAAGGAGATATTTTTTTCTTCTATTATTTTCTGAATAAGGTCATTTGAAACAGCGCCAGTAAATGGTGGACTTAAAAGAAAGATAGATAAAACAGTAACTATAAAAAATGATATTTGAATTAATCTTATTTTTCTCATCCCAACAACCATCTAAAGAAATTTAAAATAAAAGAGATGATCTTAACAAGCTCTTCATTAACTGCCTTTACCTCTGCATTCTCTTCCTCATTAGAGTCTTCTTCAACAGAACTACATATATTATCTAAGCAATTATCACTTAAACATTCATAATCATTATTACAAATTTCTCCATTTTCTTTCTGTCTATTCACAAAATCTTTATCTTTACAATATGCAGAACCCATCCTAGAGCCAATATCTAAACATTCTTCTCCATCCAAGCAACCACCACATTCTTCTTTGTCATCATCCTCATCCTCAACTTCTTCTTCAGCTTCCTTTTCTATTATAGGACATTTAGCAAAACTACAATCTGGAGCTACTCTAGAAACATAAGATCTATCCGGACATAATTTTGCATCTTGAGGACAAAAAACTTCTTCGGGGACAGTATAACAATCTGGAGGGCATAATTTTTCATTCTCTTTTCCATCACAAACTCCATCTCCACAACAAGTATAACCTAAATTACAAGTTGTTGATTCATTCTCACCTAAAGGAACAAAAAGACCAGTTTCACAATAGGTTACATTCATCTTTGGACATTCAAAACATTTATTTTCATGACAGATATAGCCTGATTTACACTCGTTGTCTTCTTCACAAGGCATACCTATATATCCACAAGTTTTAGAACAAAGTCCTTTACAATCAACACCATCTTCATGAGTTTCTTCATCTTTTTCTCCGTTCTCACAAAATGCTTTAATTACTCTATAATCCTGCCCCTGCTCTAAAGGACAATCAGAAAGACAATTATCAAAATTTTCTCCTAGATATAACAGATAAGTCTCACCGTAATCATATCTAACTCCCAATCCATTAATTAAAGTCACTGTTTTAGAAAGATCTCCTACCCAAGGAGCCTGAAGTGTTTCTGTTTTTCCATCAACTTCTATAATTATAGTATCGTAATCATTATCTATAATCTTTACAGCATGATCTTTATAACCATAAGTCCCAGTATCTCCATGAAAACTTATTATTTTATCTTCACAAAAATTATCTTGATAACAAACTACTCCTGGTTTAAATATCTCTAGAGTTGCTGATCTTTGACTCACATCATTTGAATCATAAAATGTTTCAAGATTTTGTATTTTAAGATCTCCAACTTCTTGTGTAGCTGATGCAGATATAGTAAGAATCAATCCATCTATATCGATATTAATAGCGCCTCCAGAACCAACATTATTCAAAGTAATTGTTTTACCTTCAAAAGTAACTTTATCTCCAACTCCCAGGTAATATTCCTTAGCACTAGCAGTAGCTAGAGAAATCAGTAAAGTTATTATGATAAGTGTGGCTAGCTTTTTCATAAATCCCCCAATATAATATCTATACTAAATACCTCTTTTAAAGCTTTCTCAATATACCCTCAATCTTCCTAAAAATTCTTTTGTTATCCTTAGCCTTATACTTTCTAAGATTCCTCTCATATACCTTAAGATTATTCAAAAAGAATTCAATATCCTTCTTACCTAACTCGTCTACATGCATGCCATACCCCAATTTATTTAGGTAATATGCATTAATTATCTGTTCAAACTGCCCCTGTACAGGCTGAGATAGAATAGGCTTGCCAAAATAAAGAGCTTCTGTAATTAAAGTAAAGCCTCCGTTAGTAATAACAGCCTTGCATGAAGCTAAATCATCCAAAAACCCTTTTACAGAGAACTTCTTAAAGGTAACATTTTCCTCTTTCTTGTCCTTATCAAAGCCATAGACAATAAACTTCTGCTTAACCTTCTTTAACTCTCCAAACAAAGCTTTGTTTGATCTGCTTGTTTGATATACAAGAATATGATCTTTCCTTGAAGCCTTTGACTTAAAAACCTCACTTCTTAATATTGGATCAAAAACAAAAGTATTTTTTTCTTTTATCTTCTCTTTAAAGAAAGAAGTAACTAAATAATAATCTGCCCGAGGTATAATTGCATTAATAATGAATTTGCAAAGGTTAAAGTCATTTTTATGTTTGTCAGGAACTTTTATGTCTAGATTAGTTATTCTATGCTGGTTGTCTATTGAAACTAACGGTATTTTATATAATTGTGAGATATAACAAGAAGTTGGCTCGAAGTCTGTAAATATAACATCCGGCTTAAAGTCTTTTATGAGCTTTCTCAAATCTTCAAATTTACTAAAAGAATTAAAGAGGTTAATTATATTATTTTTTACAGTTTCAACATACTCAACCCTATTATCTTTATAGCTTAAATGCAAGCCATATATTTTTGTTGCATTAACGTACTTGCTTAGATAATCATATGCTTTTCCGTATGTGATAACATGTACCTTATGCTTTTTCTGTAAATAGGATATAATCTCCTTGCTTCTGGAGGAATGTCCAGATCCTTCTCCAGAAACTCCATAGAGTATATTCGCCATTTTATTAATAAAGAAATACGTATTTTTAAAGGTTAGGAATAAAAGTTGTTTGTGGTTATTATAACTAAAAATCCTTTGCTTATAACAAGTCTAGTTTACGCCTTATACTTTCAATATCTCTATCTACAGAACTCTTATGAGCCTCTCTTTGTTTTTGGATCTTGCCCCTGATTTTTTCTTTTGGTAAAGGGGTCATTAGTGGCACATGTTTTGGCTTGTGCTCCACTTCCTCTTTGACTTTTGGTAAATCCCCTTCTAATTTATTCCTTAATTCTTGTATTTCATTAAATACCTCTTTTAACTTTTCTTGATATTGTTTTTTTCTATGTTTTATTTCTTTTATAACCTCGTAATGTTTTAGTATTTCAGCAGCATTTATTGCTGTATTTAGAATCTGTTTTCTTACGTAAATAGGGTCTTCTATCTGAACATGCACATCACTTTGTTTTTCTGTGTGGGGTTTAGGCATTTAATCCATCTCAAATAATTTTTCGTCTATTTCTAATAACCTTTCTTTTATCTCATTTAGGTTCTCATGCCATGAATCTAATTCCCTATCTTCTTCAGACTTTATAACATCTAGCTTGTTTAGAATATTTTCAGATTCTTGCACTTTTTCTTTGATAGATTGTATATTAGACATCACTGTTTTATATTTAGAAATCTTTACGAAGAGCGGAATTCTTTTATCAACCTCTCTCTCCTGAAGCATTGGAGGCCTTCTTATAGGAATATTTAAAGTATTTAACCCGTCTTCTTTTTTCTCAAATTCAGGAAACTTTGGAAAGGGTTTTATTGGTTGTAATGGTGGAAGTTTCGGTTCTTCTGGAAACTTAAAATCAGGAAACTCTATAGCTTCTTTTTTCTTGCCTAAATCAAATAATGCCAAGTAAACACCTCCTCTTTAAATTAATGGTAGAATGATTTTATATAAAGGTTTTCTTATTATTCTTTAGTAGTGATAAAATAATTCTCAACCTAAGGAAAGATTTTTATATAGTCTGTTACAGTCTACTTAAGTTCTGATGAAGATTAGTAACGAACTTGCAGAAGAGCTAGTAAAACAGCTGGTTGGTAGCAAAGCTATACCATTAGTGCGTTTAATAAAAGAAAAAGACAATATTGGCGAGTTTAAGCTGGCAGAGAAGCTGAAATTGACTGTAAATCAGATTAGAACCTTGCTTTATGACCTTTCTTCCCATAGTCTGGTTAGTTTCACAAGAAAAAAAGATAAGAAAAAAGGGTGGTATAATTATTTCTGGAGCTTTAAAAATAGAAGAGCTGTAGAACTTCTTCTTGTTATAAAGAAAGAGATGCTAGAAGCATTAAAAAAGAGATTAAATGTAGAGTCTACAGATGCATTTTTTAAATGCCCTTCTGGATGTGTAAGAATGACTTTGGAAAGTGCTATGGAAGTTAGATTTAAATGTATGGAATGCGGTAATCTTTTGCAAGAGCAGAAAACTTATGTAAATATAGAGAATACTAATAAAGAAATAAGTAAAATTGAGCAGGACATCGCTGAATTAGAAAAACTTAGTGCTGTTGAAGAGGAAAAGGTTAAGAAGAAAGTTAGGAAAATTAAGAAAAGATCTAAGAAAAAAGTAAGAGGAGCTGGGGCTAAAAAGGGACATAAGATTAAGAAGAATAAAGTAAAGAACCCTAAAAAAGTTAAGAAGAGAGTAGAAAAGAAACAGGTTAAACCCAAGAAAAGAAAGAAGTTTTCTCTTAAAAAACTAAAAAAGATTTTTAAAAAATAGTTTGTATTAGACCAAATAATACTTTTGAGCCATCTAATGGTGGAAGAGGCAGCATATTAAAGATAAATAGCCATTTATTGATTAATGCTGTTAGTGATAATATAGCTGTTGTTTTTTTCTTTAGGTCTTTTTTCTCCTTTAAGATGTAAATAGCACCTACCCATAAGATTAGATTGACTAATGGACCTGCTAAAGCTGTTATAGCTGAAACTTGAGGTGTTACATTTCCACTTATGCTTACAAATCCTGGGACGATTAACATAAATGGGGATGCTATTAATTTTAATACAATGCTGAATCCTGCAATCATCAAGGTTGTTAGGTTATTGTAAAAGGGTACGAATATAGCATTTAAACCAAATGCTAAGCTAACAAATTTATGGGCTAATTCATGTAAGATAACGCCTGGGGAGGCTACTAGAACAGCAAACCAGAAGTCTCTAGGGTCAAATCTCCTTTTATGCATGTAATCATAAGCTGTTTTTATTCTGGTTGTTATCAAGCCTGAGAATATAAATCCTAGATATAAAGAAACTATTACTAAAGCCAGGATTTCTGTTATTGTTATGATAGCCATATAGAGGTTTTATAGAAGTAGTTTAAAAGGTTTTTGGAAGAAAATCAAAAGAGAATTATTCGCTTTTTAATGCTGATGCACTTAATAATAAGACTACTAATCCTATTAAAGTAACAATGATGCCTATACCGCCTTTAAATAAGATTTTTATTAAGAATACAACATCTGACGCATACGTAACTATTAACCAAACTCCAACTAAGCTTACTAATAAACCAATAACGAACTTAAATAAATTTTTTGTAATATTTGCCATATAATATTCTCCCTTTATTACTATTTGTTTTGTTATTACCTATTTAAATATTTTATCGAAAAGGTTTATATATCTTATTTGTAGTCTATGTTGGGAGTAAAAAAGAGGCATTTATGCATACCTTAAGGCTGATAAATTTCCCATTAAATAAAGAACTTAAAGAGATATATTCTTTTATCGCTATCAAGTCTTTAGCAGTTTCTATGTTTGGAATCTTTCTTCCTTTGTATTTATTGATTGATTTAAGTTTTTCTCTGAAAAAGGTTATACTCTTCTTTATGATCGCAGAAGTAGTTTGGATATTATTTACTTTTATAGCTGGGAAAGCTTTAACCAAGATAGGCGCGAAGCATTCTATTTTATTGGGAATGTTTTTGGCAGTTCTTTATTTGATGTTCTTAGTAATATTGAAAGAAGGAATAATCACTTATTTTTATTTAGCTGCTTTCTTTCATGGGGCTGCCTCAGCTTTTTATTGGATGGGATTTCATACTAATTTTGTAAGATCTAGTGATAGGCAACATAGAGGAGAGGAAGCTAGTTGGTGGAAGATAATTCCTCAAAGCACAGAGTTGGTAGGACCAATACTTGGAGGGTTAATATTAACTTTTTTTAACTTTGAATCTTTGTTTATCTTGGTTAGTATAATGCTTATTATCAGCACTTTACCTTTATTTTTGAGTAGGGAGGTCTTTAAGAGATATCATTTTAATTACAGGAGACTGATTTCTAAAGATAAATTAAAACAAGGAATAGCTTTATTTGGAATTGGAATTAGATCAAGAGCTTTTGTGCTATTATGGCCTATATTTATATTTCTTATTTTAGGTAGTTATTTGTCATTGGGGTCTTTGTTTAGTTTTGTTACTTTATTGGGCGTAGTCTTCTTTATTTTTGCAGGAAGGTTGAGCGATAGAGTTGATAAGAAAATTTTGATGGGTGTTGGTTCTATAATGCATGCATTTACATGGTTTATAAGGGCTCCAATAAAAACAGCTTTACAGGTTTTTAGTATAGCTTCTTTGGATATAATAACATACGCTCTTGTTGAAGTACCTTTTGATGCTATGAGCTATAATAGAGCTGAAAAGCATCCAATAGAATATTTTGTTTTTAGAGAAACTTTAATCCATTTAGGGGCTCTATTTCTGCTAATATTCATGTTCTTTATGCAAGACTTTGCTTTAGCTTTTATACTAACAGGACTAGCTAACTTGTTGCCCCTATTATTTTAGAAAAGTAAAACTTATAAATAGTATGCTTAAGTATCTTATTGTTATGGGAATTTATCGACATATTAAGGAAGCTTGGGATAATCCTAAAGAAGGATTAGGTAAGTTGTATCAAGAAAGACTGATACAATGGAGGAGAAATAATTCTGTTGTTAAGTTAGACAGACCTACAAGGCTAGATAGAGCTAGAGGTTTGGGTTATAAAGCTAAAGAAGGAATTTTTGTGGTTAGGGTTAGGGTAGGCAAGGGTGGAAGAAAAAGAAGAGGAAGTTTGAAAAATAAAAGGAAAAGCAGAAGAGCTACTGCTAGAAAAGTGTTATCCAAAAGTTACCAGGTTGTAGCAGAGCAAAGAGCTGATAAAAAATATGTTAATGCTGAGGTGCTAAATAGTTATTGGGTTGGTGAGGATGGTAAACACAAATGGTATGAGATTATAATGGTTATTCCCAGCCATCCCGCTATTAAAAATGATAATGAGCTTAGTTGGATTTCTTCTGAGAAACATAGAGGAAGGGTCTGGAGAGGCTTGACTTCTGCTGGAAAGAAAAGCAGGGGTTTAATGAATAAAGGAAAGGGCGCTGAAAAGTTAAGACCAAGTGCAAGTGCTAACCTAAGAAGAAGATCCAAATGATTTTTTTCTTGAAAATAAGAAATAAATCAGCAATACCAGCACTACTAGTAAGATAAATGTCAGTATTACTGTTATGAGTATAGAGCCAAAGATTATTAGCAGAGCAATTATTATCGCAAAAGTTAATTTATTTTTAATCACCAGTGGTTTTTTGTTTATCCTTACTTTATCTAAATTGAAGAACACTATAAGCAGGATTACAATTACAATTAGTATGATTATTTCTTTTAACATATACCTTTGTTACTATATTTTAATATTTAAACCTATAGTACATTGTAACGTAAGCGGGAGTTATTGAACTCAAAAAAATTATTTCTTCTTTCTAGCAGGTTTAGCCCAATAAGCAGATTTACAATTTGGGCATAAAGTAAGGATGAACAAAAACCATGAGAGGTTTTCATGGATGTATAGAACGTGCTCATGCAATAATGAAAGGATTAGAGATAAATTACAATTTTAATAGAAAGCACATGTCTTTAGGTAAAAAGACACCTGCAGAAGTTGCTATACCTCAATTAGAGTTAGGTGTTAATAAGTGGTTGGATTTGATTAAGATAAGTAAGCTATAAGATTAAAATTTATCATTAATAGTAAAATAATCTGCGTAACCTTCTGCTTGCATTTTAAACAATTTTGAATATTTCCCACCTTTTCTCAATAAATCTCTATGGCTTCCCTGTTCAACTAATCTACCTTTATCAACAACAACTATTTTGTCAGCCATTCTAACCGTAGAGAATCTATGAGAGATTAAAATAGTAGTTTTTCCTTTTGTCAATCTTTCAAATTTCTTAAATAAAAGATATTCTGCTTTTGCATCTACCGCCGCCGTTGGCTCATCTAAACATAATATTGGGGCATTTTTGAAAAATGCTCTTGACAATGCTATTTTTTGCCATTGCCCAACAGACAATTCAACACCTTCATCTAAAAGTGTTTTTCCTAAATGAGTTTTATATTTTGATTCAAGAGTTTTTATAAAATCCCATGCTTCCGATTTTACAGAAGACTCATGGACTTCTGATTTTTTTCTAGCCCTCTTAATATCTCCAAAAGAGATATTTTCTTCTACTATTGCCTCATATTTAACAAAATCTTGGAAAATTACTCCAATATTCTCATATAAACTATCAAGAGAATATTCTTTAATGTTTATTCCATCTATTAAAATTTCGCCTGAAGAAACATCATATAATCTTGTTAAAAGTTTTATTAAAGTCGTCTTCCCAGAACCATTTTCTCCAACAACGGCGATACTTTCATCAGGTTTTATCAATAAATTAAAATTCTTTAATGCGGGAGTTTTTGAACGAGGATAATAGAAAGTTACGTTTCTAAACTCTATACCTTGTTTTAACTTCTTTGGAAAACTCAAAGGGTTTTTTACTTCCTGAATTACTGGTTTAAATTTCAAAAGTTTAACAATCGGAGTAATAAATGTAGAATTTTTACTTAACTCCCCAAGCATTCTTACCATGTATCTTGCATGCTCGGAAAATTGGAAAAGCAAAGCCCAGAAAAATGTTAAATCTCCTATTGAAATAGAACCTTTGATAAAAGAGTTTATAACAAGCCACGTAGCCAAAACTGAGAAAGTACCTTCAATTATTCCAACAACAATAAATAACAAAGTCTCCTTTTTGGCGGCTTTTGTTTGCTCATAAAAATATTTATCAAAAAGAGAGTCATATCTCTTTAGAAAGTGTGATTTTAAATTGAATAATTTTAATTCTTTTACTACTTCAGGTCTTTCTGTCATTAAATTTTTATAATAATTTGCATGTCTCCCAATAGGCATAGAAATATCAAAAGCATTCCAATTTATTTCCGATGCTTTGAAAGCAAAAATTATACTTGGTAAGGAAGCAATTACAATTAAAGCAACAACAAGCCAATTAAAAGTAAACAACGCACCAACTATAACCAAAACACTTATTGCCTGACTGACAAAAAAAGTAAATTGCCAAAAGAATTCATTTATTCTCCAAAAATTTTGATTTGATTTTGTTAGAGTATTATAATATTCTGGGTCTTCAAAATAAACTGCATCAAGAGAAGAAATTTTATCCATTAAAACATACGAAACATGTTTATCTAATTTTTGGGAATGAACTCGTTTAATTATTGATTGGACATCCCATAAAATAGATTGGATTATTCTTGACGAAGCATAAACAATTAAAACTCCCAATAATCCAATTCCGACTTTTCCAGCAATTGAAAAGCCATTTTTTCCGACAATTCCATCAATAATTATTTTAAAAATATAAGGCTCAATAATCGTAAGCAAACCTCCAAAGATAGTAACGACAAAAATTAAGATTGTTAATGGTTTTGATGATTTGTAAGTCCAACTAATAGCGAGTTTCAATGATTCAAAACGTTCCCTAAATCCTAATTTAGCTTTTTCTTTCATCAAATTGTTTAATAATATTAAATTTATAAAACCCTATGTTTACCGTAATTAGCTCCCTTTAATGTTACAATGTAAACCTATAGATATTCTTAAATATTAAATAAATAGATGAATAGCATGGCTGGAAAGGTTACTTTAGTTGTAGTATTACTTGCTTTTATGTTTTTGTGGTTTTTAGGGAA
>Ga0209541_10008651_pt1 | contig 16712 bp, 15 predicted proteins | sample RifCSPlowO2_01_FD_184027 | JGI IMG/M metagenome (GOLD analysis project Ga0209541, IMG submission 184027) | Groundwater microbial communities from Rifle, Colorado - Rifle CSP2_plank lowO2_0.1 (SPAdes) (version 2) | ecosystem: Environmental > Aquatic > Deep subsurface > Groundwater | place...
AACCCCGAACCAATCCGCCATTCCCTCGCCCACCTTTTGGCCGCGGCGGTTTTGGACTTGTGGCCAGACGCCAAACCAACTATCGGTCCGTCCATAGAGGATGGTTTTTACTATGACTTTGAATTCAGCAAGCCGATATCCAACGAGGACTTGCCCAAAATTGAGAAGAAGATGCGCGAAATTCTAAAGACTTGGGATAAATTCGAAGGAAAAAAAGTTTCCAAGAAAGAGGCGATCGATCATTACAAAAATAATCCTTACAAAAAAGAGCTGGTCGAGGAGATTGCGGAGAAGAAAGAAGACATAACTTTTTACACTTCCGGCAAATTCACCGACCTCTGCCACGGCGGGCACGTATCTTCGGCCAAAGAAATAAAAGCGGACGCTTTCAAGCTTACGTCCGTCGCTGGCGCCTACTGGCGCGGGGATGAAAAAAACAAAATGCTCACCCGCGTTTACGGGACGGCTTTCGCGACAAAAGACGAACTGGAAGCGCACCTGAAACAAATCGAGGAGGCAAAAAAACGCGACCATAAAAAGCTTGGCATAGAGCTCGATCTGTTCACGTTTTCAGAACTCGTCGGCCCCGGCCTGCCGCTTTGGACGCCGCGCGGCACCGCAATACGTAATCTGCTGGATAACTATGTTTGGGAACTCCGAAAAAAGCGGGGGTACGTCCGGGTGGAAATACCGCACATCACGAAAAAAGATTTATACGTAAAAAGCGGGCACTGGGACAAATTCCAGGACCAGCTTTTCCAAATCAAGACCCGCGAAGGGCACATTTTCGCGCTCAAGCCGATGAACTGTCCGCACCACACGCAGATTTTCGCCCGCAGGGCCCACAGCTATAGAGAAATGCCCCAACGCTACGCAAACACAACCATGCAGTACCGGGATGAGCAAAGCGGCGAGCTCACAGGCCTGTCGCGCGTCAGGGCGATCTCGATCGACGACGCTCATGTTTTTTGCCGCGCCTCGCAAATCAAGGAGGAAATTCTGAAAATTTGGGATATTATTGACGAATTTTACGCGACCTTCGGTTTTCCCCTCGAGGTCCGGCTCTCACTTCACGATCCCAAACAAAAAGAAAAATACTTGGGCAGTCCGAAACTCTGGGACGAGGCCGAGGCCACCCTGCGCGCCATCGCCAAGCAGCACAAATCAAAACCTGCCGAGGCACTGGGCGAGGCCGCCTTCTATGGGCCGAAAGTGGATTTCATCGCCCACGATTCTCTTGGCCGCGAGTGGCAGGTCGCGACGATACAACTTGATATGAACCAGCCGGAACGGTTCGACCTCTACTGCGTGAATGAAAAAGGCGAGAAGGAGCGCGTCGTGATGATCCACGCGGCCATCATGGGATCGCTGGAGCGTTTCCTGTCCATCCTCATCGAACACTTCGCTGGAGCCTTCCCGGTTTGGCTCGCCCCCACACAAGTAATGATTCTGTCCATAAACGATGAAATGTTAGGATATGCTGATTTGATCGCCGAGGAACTGCGCGCGAAAAACCTGCGGGTGGAAATCGATTCCCGCAGTGAATCCATCGGTAAAAAAATCCGCGAAGCGGAAATGCAGAAAACTCCCTACATGCTCATTGTCGGCAAAAAAGAGCGGGATCAAAAAACTGTCTCGGTGAGACAGCGGGGCGAGAGAGACTTGGGCGGGATGAAGCTCGATAAGTTTATCGAAAAAATTCAGAAAGAGATCGAAACGAAATCAATATAAGAGATTTTTGGCATCGTTGAGCAACTCATAAGCCCGGGCGTTGAGCCCGGCTTTTTGATGGTTCCGCGCTTCGGTTATCAGACCCGCGACTTCGGCGGCGCGACCGGTCCCTTCCGCGAGCGTCTCAACTATCTCAAAGTGTCCGTCCAGGATTTTGCGGTGTTTTTCGACATCCTCGTCAGTTATCTGGTATTTCTCCACCATAAACTTGAAGATCTGCCCGTTGACGGTCCGTGCCTCATTGAGCGCTTCAACAATATAAGAACGGTGCGGCAGATTGGTGAAACCCAGATACTCCCCAAGGACCTGCTCGTGATGACGGGTTTCGTCCTCCAGCTTCTCGGCTACCGCGATTTCGTGCCCGTCGAGAAAAATAATCACCTCCGCCATATTTTCGGCAGAGTCCAAAAAATTCCGGTAACGCTCTGCGGCTTCCCGCACATCTCCCTCTTGGGATTCGGTTTGAGTTATCAGTTGGGTTAGTTCAGACAGTCGCTCGGTAGCAAATCGCAGTTTTTTCGCCTGCTTGTCTTTCGTCCCCAGAGTTAAAATATTGACATCCACCCATTCCCCGATTTTTTCAAAAAAATATTTGCCCTCGCCCGGCAGAGTTCCGGCCGGCTCACTTAGCTGCGCATGCCCCTCGTGAGCAAAGACAGCGAGCGGTGAAAGCATTATAATCAAGGCGAGAATGATCTTGCGGTTCATATACGATGAATAATACCAACGATTCAGAAAATCTCAAACAAGTCAAAGCCGCCCGGCGAGAGCAAAAAAACCGGCCGCGGATGCGCATGCACGGCCGCTCCCTGAAGCAAAAATCCCAGCGGCCGATCCTACATATTCATAAGAAAACGCGAAAGAAAAAATAATCGTATTTCACCTCACCCTACCCTCTCCGATATCGGAGAGGAAAGGAAGGTAAGGTGGCGAACACAGGACTCTATGCTCCGTAAACCAAAAATTGTTTGTATTGTCGGACCGACCGCGTCCGGGAAAACCGAATTGGGAATTAGTCTAGCCAAAAAATTCCGCGGCGAAATAGTTTCAGCCGACTCGCGGCAAGTCTACCGCGGCATGGACGTGGGCACGGCCAAGCCAACCAAACGGCAGCTGCGAACAGTCAAACATTTTCTGATCGATATTAAAAATCCCAACCAGCCTTATACTGCCGGCCAGTACAAAAAAGACGCCACCGCGGCTATCGAAGAGGTTCTCGCCCGTCAAAAAATCCCTTTCCTGGTCGGCGGGACCGGTTTGTATGTATCGGCAGTCGTCAACAACCTGAACTTTCCCGCGATCAAGCCAAACCGCAACCTCCGCAAAAAATTAGAACGGCAGCTGCGAGTGCACGGCCTCAATTATCTTTTCGGTAAGCTCACCGCGCTTGACCCCGAAGCGGCATACATCGTGGATCCCAATAACTCCCGCCGGGTGATCCGGGCGCTGGAAGTAACCCTGATGACGAAAAAACCTTTCACGAAACAGCGCACCCGAGGCGAAAAGCAGTATGACGCCCTAATTTTGGGAATAAAAATCTCCGGCCCGCGGCTCCACCAGAGGATTGCCACTCGGACCAAGCTGATGATGAACGACGGACTGGTCAACGAGACCAAACAGCTGGTAAAAAAGTACGGCTACCGGCGCGTGCCGTTCGACGCGATCGGGTACCGCGAAGTGACGAATCATCTCAAGGGACGAATCACCCGAACGCAGGCGGAACAGGAAATCAACAAAAACACGCGGCGCTTTGCCAAGCGGCAGATGACCTGGTTCCGGAAAATGCCCGTGGCATGGATAAAAGACGACCGGGAAGCGGAAAAAGAGATCAAAAAGTTTCTCAAATAACAACAGTAGGGCCAGCCTCGCCAATATACAAAAAAACGAAATACTAAGAGTTTATATGATACTGTCCATAATATTTAGCGGCCGCATCAGTTTATGGACAGTATATTTCATTTGATTTTGAATTGCCTTTGCAAATCATCAATCCCATCAATCTCAGTAACTGTTAAATATCTAAAATACTTTCTGAGGTTTCGAGCTTTCAGCAGCTCATCTAGTTCCCCGGTCACGGGAAATGGAGTTATATAAACGCTCTCTTGCAAAGGCAAGAAACCTAAATCTTTTAGCTCTTTTCTTAAATACTCACGCCATTTTTTCAGATTCTCGGGGATGTCAAACACGATAACCCGCCATCGATGGTCCCACTTTTTCGACATCAACTTCTCCAAATGCAAATACTTTAGAATGCTCAACTTGCCTTTTGGGGTAAGATGAAAAAAAGACTTGTTATTCCGATCCTTTCTAATCTGCAAATAACCATTATTTCGTAAACCAAAGATTGCCTTATAAGTTGCCCGGTAGAGACGCCGATCATACTCATGCCCGCCTTCAACAATGTCACTAAAGGTCCTCAATCCGGCATACAAAACTGAGTTTAAAATCTGGAGACTTTTTTGACTCAATTTCCTTCCCCTTCGCATAAACGAATCATACTTTCTATGTCTATAAAGTCAAGCGGCCGCATCAATTAATAGACAAATGAATGACTTTCCACTTGATATCTCGATATAGTGTGTAGCAAAAAGGTAAGTGTTTATTATTCCTTCGGCGAAACCCCGCGCTTTCAAGCGCGGGGTTGAAGCAGAAGCCGCGGAGCCGAAGGCGGAGGGGATAACACAGCTCCGGGAGCCGCAATGTATCGGCGAATGCCGATGCGGCGACGTATTCCGTAGAGCCAAAGGCTCAAGGAATACGTCAGCCTTCAGGCTGGGGAGCTTTATTTCAACTTCCCCTCAAGAAGCTTGTTTACCACCTGCGGATTGGCCCTGCCTTTCATTTCCGCCATAACTTTGCCGACCAGAAAACCAGCCGCCTGTTTTTTGCCGGCCTGGTAATCGGCGACAGCCTGAGGGTTTGCCGCAATTACCCTTTCAACGGCGGCGGCGATCGCCGGTTCATCGCTGACCTGCCGCAGCCCTTCGTCCTCCACGATGTGTGACGGATCCCCGCCTTTTTCAAACATCACCGCCAGCACCTTTTTGCCGGCAGTCACGGAAACTTCGCCGCGGCTCACCATTTTAATCAGTTCCGCGAGGTTTTCGGCCGTGACCCGGCTCCCTAGTGCTGCAACATCCGACGCTTTGAGCAAAGCCTGATAGTCGCCGATAATCCAGTTGCTCACCAGCTTGGCGAATTTTTTCTCATCGTCCGACGGCATCCCCTCTGCCTTGAACCACTCCTGCAGCTCGGAAACGGTTTCCTCAAAAAAAGACGCGAGGCTTTTGTCATTGACGAGGGTTTGCGCGTCCGCCGCCGGCAAGCCAAACTCACTCATGAACCGCCCTTGCTTTTGCATCGGCAGTTCCGGAAGAGAGCTCTGCAGCTCGGCAACATATTTTTTTGAAAAGCTCATCACTGGCAAATCCGGCTCCGGGAAATAACGATAATCATGCGCCTCTTCTTTGGTTCGCTGGGACAGGGTCACTGCTTTTTTTTCATCCCAGCCGCGGGTTTCGTTACGCAGTTTTTCTGCATTCTCGAGCGCTTCGCTCTGCCTCTGCATCTCGTATTCCAAACCGGCCTCCACAGCCCGGAACGAATTCATATTTTTGATTTCTACTTTGTAGGGGGGCAAATCAATATCCCCGGTCTCGCGCATGGAAATGTTGGCGTCGCAGCGCAAATGGCCTTTCTCCATATCCGCGTCCGACGCGCCCAGATAGCGCACGGTATTGCGCAGATTCTGCAGAAAAACTTTGGCTTCCGCCGGTGAGCGGAAGTCCGGCTCCGTGACGATTTCCAAAAGTGGAATTCCCGCCCGGTTCAAATCAACCAGCGATGTTTTTCCCTCATGGATGAGTTTGCCGGCGTCCTCCTCAAGGTGCGCGCGGGTAATTCTCACCGTTCGTTTGTGCCCCCCGATCCAAATTTCAGTTTCCCCCGCCCCGCAGAGCGGCATATCATACTGCGAGATCTGGTAGCCTTTCGGTAAATCCGGATAAAAATAATTCTTCCGGTCAAATTTCGAATGTTCCGGGATCTCGCAGCCCAGGGCCAGCCCCACCAGGAGCGCTTTGCGGACTGCTTCGCGGTTGGCAACCGGCAGGCTTCCCGGCTGGCCGGTGCAAACCTCGCAGATATTTCGGTTGGGCTCGGTCTCGTCGGGATTATTGGGAGATGAGCAAAACATCTTCGAGGCAGTTTTGAGCTGCACGTGTATTTCGAGGCCGATGACTGGTTCGTAATTCATAGAGTAATCAAAAGGTAAAATGCAAAAAGTAAAATTCTGGTGTCGCTCCGCGACTATTTATTAGAATCGTTTTGCGAAGCAAAACTCCAATATTTTGCATTTTGATATTTCATTTTTAATCTTCAAAACCTTTTGGTTTTGCCTTGTGCCAGTCCGTTACTTGCTGATATGCGAACCCCGCCTGAAAAATCTTCTCCTCGCCCCATTGCGGACCGATAATCTGCAGCCCGACGGGCAATGCAACTTCCGCTCCGTCGGCGGGTTTACCGAACCCGCAAGGCACGGAGAGCGCCGGCAGACCGGCCAAAGCGCCCGGGATGTTCAGCTGGTCAGCGATGTAACCGAACAGCGGATTGTCCGCGGCCGCGCCAAGTTTTGGCGCGACATTGGGAGACGCGGGACCGAGCAAGACGTCAACTTTTTTAAACACGCTGTCAAATTCATTGACCAGGAGCCGCCGGACTTTCTGAGCTTTGAGGTAATATGCGTCGCGGTACCCGGCGGAAAGAGCGTACGTGCCGGTCATGATGCGGCGTTTCGCCTCATCACCAAAACCCTCGTCGCGGGTTTTCCCGTAAATTTCGAGTAAATCCTTCGCCCCAGCCGCTACATGCCCGTACCGAATCCCGTCATAGCGCGACAGGTTGGAACTGATTTCCGACGGGGTGACGATGGCGTAAACCATCGAGCCATAAGCAGTCATCGGCAAGGATACACTCTCAACTGACGCGCCCAGCGCGCGGACCTGCTCAATCGCCTCTTTAACCCGCGCTTCAGTGTCCGGTTCCATCCCTTCGACAAAGTACTCTTTTGGCACGCCGACTTTGATACCTTTTAAATCCTTTCTGAGCTGCCGCGACCAAGCTTTGACTTCAACTAACGATGTTGTCGCGTCTCGGTCGTCTTTGCCGGACAGGATTTCCGCGGTCAAAACCAAGTCCTCGACGCTCCTGGCCACCGTGCCGATGCTATCCGTCGATGAAGCCATGGCGATGACGCCGTAGCGCGAAACCCGCCCATAGGTCGGTTTCCAACCGGAGATGCCGCACAGGGCAGAAGGCTGGCGAATGGAACCTCCAGTTTCCGTGGCCAGCGCGAAAGGCGCCAATCCCGCCGCGACGGCTGCGGTGCTGCCCCCAGAGGAACCACCGGGGATGCGACCCGTGTCCCAGGGATTGTGTGATGGTCCGAAATATGAAGTCTCCGTGGACGAACCGTGGGCGAATTGGTCGAGGTTGGTCTTGCCCAGCAGCACTGCTTTCTGTTCTTTAAGTTTGGCGATAACGGTTGCGTCGTAGACGGGTACAAAATTTTCCAGAATCTTCGAGGAAGCGGTGGTGCGAATCCCGGCGGTCGAGAACAAGTCCTTGGCCGCGTACGGAATACCGGTCAAAGCCTCGCTCTCACCCCGAGCGATTGCGCCGTCCGCCTCTTCAGCCTGTTTCAGCGCTTCGGCCTCGGTCACCGTGACGAAAGCGCGGACTTGCGAGTCGTACTTTTTGATGCGTTTGAGAAACGCTCGCGTCAGTTCAACCGCGGAAAACTCCCGGCGGTCAAGCCCGGCGCGCATTTCCTTCAGTGAAGAAAAAAGGTGCTCCGCCATGTCTATTCAAACACCCCTTTCACCCGGATGAAGCGGCCTCGCTGATCAGGGGCGTTTTTGATGATTGCCTCGGTCAAGTCCGAGGATGCGGCGCGATCGTCGCGGAAAACGTTCTTAAGTCCCGTGACTTGGGCGAGCGGCTCCACACCTTCGGTATCAACGGATTTGAGCACCTCGATGTAACCGAGGACTTTATTAAGGTCGGAACGAAATTTCTCGATCTCGCCGTCGCTCAAATTGATGCGGGCGAGCTCCGAAATATGCTGGACTTCGTTTTTGTTGATCATGGCTTGCCCCGCACCAATCCAACGAGTGAATAATTCAAAAGGTCGGACGCAGCGAAACGGTGTCCGCGCTCCGCCCTCATTCGAATTCTTTGTGTATCGTATTCGAGATTGGTGCCGTGGGTTGACATGCAATCATAATAGTATAGAATGAACTCGCAATCAAAAGTTTGAATCTTAAAGAAAAAATATGATTTATGTCTGGATAGTTCTGGCCCTACTCGTGATCTGGCTAATCGCGACCTATAACGGACTAATTCGTTCTAGAAACCGCGTGGACGAAGCATGGAGCGACATCGAAGTTCAGCTGAAACGCCGCTATGATTTGATTCCCAACCTCGTGAATACCGTAAAAGGTTATGCCGCTCACGAAAAAGGCTTGTTTGAGGAAGTCACCAAGGCCCGCTCCCAAGCAATGAGCGCCACCAATGTGCATGACCGACTGGAGAAGGAAAACATGCTTTCCTCCACCCTCAAATCTCTTTTCGCCGTCGCCGAAAACTACCCCGACCTCAAAGCCAACCAGAACTTTTTGGGTTTGCAGGGCGACCTGACGGACACGGAGAACAAAATCCAGGCGTCGCGGCGCTTCTACAACGGCAATGTCCGCGACTTCAATACGAAACTCCAGGTCTTTCCCACTAATATCATCGCGGGAACAATGAACTTCAAAGCCCGCGAATTCTTCGACATCGACGAAAAAGGGCCCGAAGGCCAGCCAGTCAAAGTTCAATTTTGAACTTTGAAAATCCGAAGCACGAAATCCGAAATTCGAAATAGTTTGGAATTTAGAATTTAAATATTGGAATTTGTCTCGGATTTCGATATTCTAATTTCGAACTTTATGGCCATCGTTTACGACCACATTTCGGAAAATAAACAAAAAACCGCGCTGCTCCTGGGCGCGTTTTTCGTGCTGATAATCGGGCTGGGATTTGTATTTTCGCAGGCATACGGATCTCCGGAAATTCTCTACATCGCGGTCGGGTTCAGCATCTGCTACGCGCTCATCAGTTATTACTTCAGCGCCAACATCACTCTCTCGCTGTCCCGCGCCCACGCGGTTGACCGCAGCGTCACGCCGGAGCTGTACCAGGTGATTGAAAATCTCTGTATCACGGCCGGGCTGCCGACGCCGAAGATATATATTATAGAAGACACCGCGATCAACGCGTTTGCCACCGGCCGCAACCCGCAAAACGCGGTGATAGTTTTTACGACCGGGATACTGCAAAAACTCAACAAAACAGAGCTCGAGGGAGTCGCCGCCCACGAACTGTCTCATATCGGCAACTACGACATCCGGTTGATGACGCTGGTCGTCGTTCTGGTGGGACTGCTCACGCTTCTGGCTGATTTTTTTCTGCGCTTCTCTTTCCATACCAGAGGCGGGCGTTCTCGAAATAACCAAGCCCAACTAATCTTTATGGTCGCCGGGATCGCCCTCGCACTTCTCTCGCCGATCATCGCATCCCTCATCCAGCTGGCGATATCCCGCAAGCGCGAATTCCTGGCTGATTCATCGGGGATCCTGCTTACCCGCTACCCCGAAGGCCTCGCCTCTGCCCTCGAAAAAATCTCGCTGGACACGGAGCCGCTGGAGGCCGCGAACAAAGCTACCGCGCATCTGTATATAGCGAACCCGCTTCGGAACCGACACAACGGCATCGGCTGGTTTGCCGGACTTTTCAATACTCACCCGCCAATCGAGGAACGCGTCCGCCGGCTGCGGGGAATGGCATAAAACTAAATCCTAAGCACGAAATCCGAAATTCGAAATAGTTTGGAATTTAGGATACAAATATTAGAATTTGTTTCGCCATTCGGGATTCGAATTTAGAATTTTTTGTGTCACCTCTCCTCTAAACCCCCTACTCTGAAAGCTCCTCGCGAGCTGTTCATAAGTGCTGCGGCCCTGCCTTTTTAACTTTTTCAAAAGTCGCTCGGCGATTTTTTTTTCGTCTTCCGGGGTTAAAAATTCTTCCAGGGCTCTCTCCGCCATTTCAGTGGGTATCTGCCTCGAAAGAAGTTTCGCTTTTATTCCGAAAAAACCAAAGTCTTTATAGCGCTTGAGATTGTCCACGAAAATCTGCGCGAAGCGTTCGTCGTCGAGGAACCGAAGCTCCTCAAGCCGCCGCAGAACCGGCAGAATCTCCGCGTCTCGAAACGACCGGGTCCGCAGCTTCCGATGGAGTTCCCCCGTGGTATGGAGCCTAACGGACAGCAATTTCACGGCTTTATCGTAAATTTTTTGATTTAATTCATCCATGATATAATTATACTGGAAATTCAAAATGAACCTAAAATGCAAAACTTCCTCAACGAAAAATTCTCCTCGCGGGCCAAAAGCGCCCTCAAAACCGCGCAAAAAATTTCGCGGGAACTGAACCACCCCTTCATCGGCACGGAGCACCTGCTCTACGGCATTGTCAGCGAAATCAGTTCTTTCGCCTCGGAAGTGCTCCTCAAAAACCGGATTTCCCCGGAATCCATCCGCCTGGAGCTGATACACCGCAGCTACCAGTCGGACGGCTCGCCGTGGCGGCCGCAGCTGTCGGAAAATCTCCGCTTGGTCCTGGAAAAATCGGCGATTATTGCCAGCCGCCACCAATACCAATTCATCGGCACCGAGCATTTCCTTTTTGGGATCGTGGATGAAGGACCGAATCAGGCGAAAAAAATTTTGCAACGCCTGAGCATTGATCCTCAGGAAATCCGCAAAAACTTGGTATCGATTTTTGAGAATGTTTCCAAATTCCCGGAAGTCGAACGGCCTCATGAACTCCATAAACACCTTGCCGCTCCCGAAGACGTTCCCACTCCCGCCCAACCGACGGCGCCGGCTTTGGAGTATTTTACAGTCGACCTCACCGAGAAAGCGCGGGCTGGGGAAATCGACCCGCTTATCGGCAGGCAAAAAGAAGTGGAAAGGGTCATCTCCATTCTCAACCGCCGGACAAAAAACAACCCGGTGCTGATTGGCGAACCTGGGGTCGGCAAAACCGCCATCGTGGAAGGCCTCGCGCTCGCCATTCGGGATCGCAAAGTCCCCGACACGCTCTTGGACAAACGAATCCTCGCGCTGGATCTGGCGCTGATCGTTGCGGGCAGCATGTTCCGCGGCGAATTTGAGAACCGGCTCAAACAAATTATCGACGAAGTCAAGGCGGCCCGCGATATCATCCTGTTCATCGACGAACTTCACACCGTTGTCGGCGCGGGAGCAACCACCGGCAGCCTGGACGCGGCCAATATCCTCAAACCCGCGCTCGCACGGGGTGAATTGCGGGCCATCGGTGCCACCACGATTCAAGAATACAAAAAACATATTGAAAGCGACGCGGCTCTAGAGCGGCGATTCCAGCCGGTATTCATCAAAGAACCCGATCCCCGCGAAACTATGGAAATTCTCCGGGGCTTACGACCTTTCTACGAGGCCCACCATGGCGTAAAAATAACTGATGAGGCTATGGACGCGGCGGTGAAGCTTTCGGTTCGCTACGTTACCGACCGCTATTTGCCGGATAAGGCGATTGACCTGCTCGACGAAACCTCGGCGTATCACAAAACCATCCATTCCGCGAAAGGCAAACCGAAAGTCTCGATAAACACAATCGAACGCGACCTCACCGAGGTGGGTGAACAAAAACGTCAGGCGGTTGACACCGGTGACTTCGCGGCGGCTAAACGTCTGCGCACCGCGGAAGACGATCTCCAGAAGAAAAAACAAAAAATGCTAAAAACCAAAATTAGCGAAAAGACTCCCGCGCTGAAAATTACCGGAAGCCATATCGCGGAGACGGTGGCGCGCATGACCGGCATTCCGATGAAAAATCTCCTCAAGGCCGAAACCCAGAAGCTCCTCAACCTAGAGGAGCGCCTCAAAAAGAAATTCATTTCCCAGCTACACGTGGTGAAAGACATCGCCGCCAGCATCCGCCGTTCCCGCGCCGGCATCACCGCCCCGCAGCGGCCTTTGGGTTCTTTCATGTTTTTAGGACCCTCCGGAGTCGGCAAGACTCTGCTCGCAAAGCTTCTCGCGGAAGAGCTCTTCGAAGACCCGGGAGCGCTTATCCGGATCGATATGTCCGAACTGATGGAGCGGCATAATGTCGCGCGACTCATCGGCGCGCCCGCTGGTTACATCGGGTACGAGGAGGGCGGCCGCCTCACTGAAGCCGTCAAACGTCGGCCTTACGCGGTAGTGCTTTTTGACGAACTGGAAAAAGCTCACCCCGACGTTACCAATATACTGCTCCAGATACTCGAAGAGGGCGAACTAACCGACGCCGGCGGAAAAAAGGTCAATTTCCGCAACACCCTGATCATCATGACCTCCAACGTCGGACTGCCTTCCCTAAACCGATGGGCCGAATCGTACGGTTTCGCCACCGCGGGAAGCGCGGAGGCGCCAGACAGCGAGGTCATCAAACAAGGGGTCATGAAACAAGTGCGCGAGCATTTTCGTCCGGAGTTTTTAAACCGGATTGATAAAATTGTTGTGTTCCAGCCGTTGACGCGCGAAGACGTGAAAAAAATCGTGAAGCTTGAAATGCAAACTTTCCAGAACCGGCTCTGGACCGAACGCAAACTCAAACTCACGCTCGACGAACCCACCATCAACTTTATAGCCGAAAAGAGTTTTGATCCCGCGCATGGAGCCCGGCTGGTGCGGAAAAACCTGCAGGACCTCGTTGAGGATCCGATCGCCGGTCTCATCCTCAGCGCCAAAACCAAGGAAGGGACAAACTTAAAGGCCAAAATCAAAACCGCCAATGGGGAGCGCCGGCTCGTCATCGCCTGAACCAAAAACAATAGCGAAAAATTTCGCGGTCAAATTCCTCCTCGATCTGGTTTTTCCCGTCCTCTGCCAGAACTGCGGGGCAGAAGGGGTTTACCTATGCGTTCCGTGCCAGCAAAAAATCACGGCGCCAGCCAGTCGCTGCGTCGTTTGTGGCAAAACTTCCCTCTTGGGGCTTACCCACCCTGACTGCTCTTCCCGGGAAATCGGACTTTCGGGACTGCTGGTCGCCGCCGAGTACGAATACCGCCCGATCCGCGACCTCGTCTGGCACTTCAAATACTCGCTGGTCCGCGACATCGGCGAGATACTGGCGACGATCCTGGTCGATTTCGTCATTAAATCCGACCTGCAGGCCCACTTTGAAACTGCCGCCATAATTCCCGTTCCCCTGCACCCCCGCCGCCAGCGTTTGCGCGGGTTCAACCAGGCGGAGCTGATCGCTTACCATTTTGCAAAAAAACTGGGACTCACCTACCTGCCGATTTTAAAACGTATGAGACCAACTAGAAGCCAGGTGGACCTGCCGCGCGGACAAAGACTGGAAAATGTTCAAGACGCTTTCACGCTCGAACCAACGCCAAGTCTCGGCGAGAGAAAAATAATTCTCCTCGACGATGTCGCCACGACCGGAGCCACCCTGAACGAATGCGCCAAAGTTTTGCGTCAAGGCGAACCGCGCGAAGTTTGGGGATTGGTGGTGGCGAGAAATTAAAGAACTTGTAGCGTGCCCATTTATGGGCAAGGAGGAATGGACATGCGGGGGAGGAAGAACATCCGTTTGCAAGACTATGATTACAGATCGGACGGTTACTACTTTGTTACAATTGTGTCCAGAGAAAGAAAGGGTCTATCCGAAGGGGACAAACGGGTTCTAAAAGAAGAATTGTTGGATATTATCACCACAACTAAAGGGACTAAGCTTGATTACTTTATCGTAATGAGAAACCATGTCCACGTAATTCTAATCCTAGAAAACAGTCAGATAAAACTTGGGGAGGTTATTAGAAGGTACAAAGCCAAGGTAGCTCGTCGACTAAAACGCGAAGTCTGGCAGGCGAACTACTATGAACACGTCATCCGAAACCCGCGAGCTCTTAATAAAGCTCCCCAGCCTGAAGGCTGGTGTATTCCTTGAGCCCCTTTGGCTCTACGGAATACGTCGCCGCGTCGGCATTCGCCGATACATTGCGGCTCCGAGGAGCTGTGTTATCCCCTCCGCCTTCGGCTCCGCGGCTTCTGCTTCAACCCCGCGCTTGAAAGCGCGGGGTTTCGCCTAAGGGATAATAAAACAAGAAATCTAGATTTTACTAAACGGCCTTGCGAGTGGCCGTTTTTTATGTTACAATCTCTCTCATGAAGAAAGAGCTTCACCCAACTTACTACGCCAACGCCAAAGTGGTTTGCGCGTGCGGCAACACTTTCACGGTCGGCTCGACCAAGCCGGAACTGCACGTGGAAATCTGTTCGAATTGCCATCCCTTCTATACCGGCAAGCAAAAGCTTGTCGACACGGCCGGACGCGTCGAGAAATTCCAGAAGCGCCTGCAGACGAGCAAAACCGCCGTAGTAAAACACGTGGGTAAGCGGGATAAACTCGCCAAGAAAGACGCGAAGCGGGCCGCGGCCCGGGTCGAAAAGTAGATTACTCCAACTAAAACGATTGCGGTATAATCAAATTACCCTATCGTTTTTTATTTGAGATAAACGCTATGGACAAGCAACACGAAAAAAATCTGCGCGAGTACGAGGCGATCCAGGAGGAGTTGTCAAAGACCTCGGAGCCGCGAAAACTCAAAGAACTGGGCAAGAAGTTGGCCGGGATGGAGGAGCTTGTCTCGAAAATTCGGGAACTGCAGGGCCTGGAACTGGAGCTTCGGGACAATGAAAATCTTCTGCAAGAAAAGGACGAGGAGCTGCGGACAGCGGCCGCGGAGGAAATCTCCGCCCTGAAACCTAAAATCTTGGGTCTTCGGTCTTCGATCCAAACACTTCTGCTTCCTCGCGACCCCCTCGACGAAAAAAACGCGATTCTGGAAATCCGCGCGGGTACGGGCGGCGACGAAGCGGCCCTTTTCGCCGCGGAACTTTTCCGGATGTACCAAAAATACGCCGACGCGCAGAAATGGAAAACCAGTCTAATTTCCAGCAACCATACTGGCATCGGGGGGTATAAAGAAATAATTTTTGAAATCAGGGGCCGGGGTGTATACGGCAAACTCAAATACGAGTCCGGAGTGCATCGCGTCCAGCGCGTCCCCGACACGGAAAAGTCCGGTCGGGTTCACACCTCCACGGTCACCGTAGCGGTTTTGCCGGAAATCGAGGAGGTAGATATGGAAATCGATCCCAAGGACCTCAAAATCGAAGCCTCAACCTCCTCGGGTGCCGGCGGCCAATCAGTAAACACGACTTATTCCGCTATCAAAATCACCCATCTCCCGACGGGCATCACAGCCCAGTCCCAGGACGAGAGGAGCCAAACCCAAAACAAAGAAAAAGCCCTGCAAGTCATCCGCGCGCGGGTGTATGAATACCAGGAGCAAAAAAAACAGAAAGAACTGCGCGAAAAACGCCGCTCCCAAATCGGCACCGGGGACCGCTCGGAAAAAATCCGCACTTACAACTTCCCGCAGGATCGCGTTACCGACCACCGCATCAATCAAAACTTCGGACAGATAAACCTCATCCTGGGAGGCAAAATCGAGCCGATCATTGACGCTGTCATCAAAACCGACCAGGAACTGCAACTTGCCGCCAAAAACAAATTCTGATATTCTGAGAGGTTCTGAGAACCTGAAAGAAGGAGGAGGAGGATGGAGAAGTTATTGGTGCAAGCTGGGGATGTACTGGAACTTGACCACGACGGCAAATTTCACCCCGTTTTTCCCGACGGGAGGGTCGCAATAAACACGCTTGTGGAACTGCCGAAAACCGGAAGAGTGAAATTTGTTTTCAACGTCAATACTTCCCTTTCCACGTTCCTGGGTAACAAACTCGCAACTATAACGCCCTTCGGTTTTCTGTTGGAAGGAGAAGAGTTATTCTTGTTCAACCGCTCCTGGCTTGAACCAGGAGCTCAACTCCAACTTCTCTAGGGGATCCTTTCCCTTCCCATAGGTGCGGCAACGCTGACGCTAGCCGCACCTTCTTTTTTTGTCCAAAAAATATATACTTCTCCTATGAATATCCGAACGGCGATTTCTCTCGCCACTCAAAGTCTAAAAAAATCCGCGTCGCCTGTCCTGGACGCGGAAGTGCTTTTGTCATTTGTCCTGAAAAAACCCAAGGAATTTCTGTACGGCCATCCGGATTTTAAACTCTCCGAGATTCAAGATTCCAAATTCAGGATTCTGATTCGCAAGCGCGCGAATCACTGGCCAGTCGCCTACCTCACGGGCCACAAAGAGTTCTTTGGCCTGGACCTTTTAGTAACAAAAGATGTTCTCGTCCCCCGCCCGGAAACGGAACTGCTCGTCGAGCTCGCGCTCGAGAGATTAAAGATTAGAGATTTAAGATTTAAGAATATAGTGGAGGTCGGGACTGGGAGTGGAAACATCATCATATCTCTAGTCATTCAGAGCGAAGCGAGGAACCTGCGTTTTTTCGCAACTGATACTTCCGCTAAAGCCCTGGCGGTCGCGCGGCGTAATGCACGCCGCCACGGCGTCGCCAAAATCAAATTCCTCCGCGGCAATCTTTTGGCTCCCGTCCTACAAGCTACCATCTACAACCTACGACCTATTCTCATCGTCGCCAATCTACCATATTTGACCGAAAAGCAATACCGGGCCAATCCCGACCTCAAGCACGAGCCCAAGAGGGCTTTGGTGGGAGGAAAGGACGGGATGAAATATTTCCGGGAGATATTTGAACAGCTCCACACATTCCTGCCCTCCCCAGGCGTGGGGAGGGTGGCCGCCTGCCTGCCGGCGAGGCAGGGAGGCCGGGAGAGGTCGCAATCCCCCTTCGACTCCGCTCAGGGTCAAAATGGCATAACCATTTTGATCGAACACGATCCGGGACAGAAAGGTAAAT
>Ga0209541_10008653_pt1 | contig 16706 bp, 16 predicted proteins | sample RifCSPlowO2_01_FD_184027 | JGI IMG/M metagenome (GOLD analysis project Ga0209541, IMG submission 184027) | Groundwater microbial communities from Rifle, Colorado - Rifle CSP2_plank lowO2_0.1 (SPAdes) (version 2) | ecosystem: Environmental > Aquatic > Deep subsurface > Groundwater | place...
GGGAGATGCGACGGGGCCGTATAATTTCTGGAACAACGATGACGGAGGAGGAGACAAAGTTTCCACTTTCATTGATTTTGATCCCTGGCTAACCTCTCCGCCGGTCTTTAATAACCCTCCGGTTCTAACCAAAGAGCCAGTCATAATCGTGCCTGGGATTTTAGGATCCCGACTTAATCGTGTTTCTGATGGGAAAGAGGTGTGGCCTAGTATGTTACGGATGGCTGTTCCTGGTTCAGACGATTATTTAAACGAACTTAAATTAGATGACAACGGTGGTGAGATTTTAGATATATATCCATCAGAAATTATTGAAAGCGTTCTTTTAATTAATCAATACGGTGCTTTAATCCAAAAATTTAAAGATAATGGTTATGTACTGGGTCAAAATCTATTTATTGTGCCATATGACTGGCGATTGGATATTCAAATTTCTTCCCTTGGATTAGATCCTGTTATTGCCGATGCCCTAATCAATTCACCAACCGGCAGGGTTAACATAGTTGCTCACAGCATGGGCGGTTTGCTGGTTAGGGATTATTTAATGCGGAACGGCGAATCGGCGGTGAATAAAATAATTTTTGCCGGGACGCCTCATCTTGGAGCTCCCAAGGCCTTCAATCTTTTAAATTGGGGCGATGATTTTGATATAAAGTTCATCGGCCTAGGTTTGAACAAGAATAAAGCTAAAGATATTGCTCAGAATATGCCAGCTTCATATCAGCTTTTGCCGAGCAGGGAATATTTAAACAATGCAGGTTCATACGTAGAGCTTAATAACGGTGTGCTTAGTTATGACGAAACTAGAGAATTTATGTCTTCAAACTCGGTTCTTCCCGATCATCGTAATAATCAGATTTTATCTCTGGCGGATAATTTTCATCAATCGCATGATTCTTGGACTCCTCAATCGGCCGATATATATAATCTACTCGGATGTAGAGAATATGAGACTATTGGATCTTTTAATATAGAAAGTGACGGCTCGGTAGATATCAATTCAATAACCGGTGATGGGACAGTACCATTTATAAGCGCAAGCCATATTTCGGGAGAAAATTATTATGTTCTATATCCTGCCACAAAGATTAATCATATGGGTCTTATCAGCGACGATAGAACCATCGGGATAATATACGATATAGTAACTGATTCTCCAACTATTCTGCCAAACGGGATATCTAAAGAAGCTAATTTTTGCGAGCAAGTCGTAATAGATTTTAAGCGGTTAAGATTTAGCACTCATAGCCCTGTAAATCTTCATGTCTATGATAGTCTGGGTAATCATACGGGATATAATTCAGATGGTGTTATAGAAATTAATATTCCCGATAGTAATTTTATCCAAGCAGGCGACAGTAGTTTTATATTTGTGCCGGATGGAACAGAATACTCTGCTCTTGTAGATGCCTATGCAACCGGCAGTTTTGATTTTAAGGTTAAAGTCTTGATAAATGGAGAGGTCAACGAATCTATAATCTTTGATGATGTGCCTATTAATGACTCTGGTCTGGATGCTAGATTTGAATTTATAAACATGACTAACCCTGGTACTCTTGATGTAGATAGAGACGGAGATGGGGTAGTTGATGCCGGATATCTGCCTGATGGCAGTTGGATTCCGTATAACGTTACTATCCAAAGCATCCTTGATGATCTGGAGATGGTATATGTGTTGGGTTGGATAGAGAAGAAAGCTGTAAAAAACAGCCTAATACAAAAGCTAAACACAGCAATAAGGGTAGAAAAAAGAATAGAATTGCTTGAAGAGAAGTTACCTAACAAGCCCCAAATTACCAAACGTATTGAACGGCTTGAAAAGCAACTGGATAAGGTGCTGGGAACTGCATTTCTCAACCAATTAGAAAAAGAGTATAATAAGGGTAGGATAAACAAGAAGGCGTATAATATACTCAGGGCAGATATTCTATGGCTTTTAGGGAATTAATCTATGAATAAAATTTTTTTTTCGATTGGGTTTTCATTATCTCTACCCGCCTATTTTAACGATTCTCTTGCTGAGTATATCCAAGATTTAGGCGGTGGGTTGTGGATGTTATTTTCTAATCTCGGACTTGTTCTCTATCCGCTCTATGTTGCTATATTTGCCATGCCAATCTTTCTGATAATTTCTCTGGTTGCTATAAATTTGAATAAGAGCCTAGCTTTTAATAAAATTTTTATTAAGCTCCTGTATGGTTTTCTTACCTCCAGCATCATCTTTGTAGTGCTTGCCTTAATTGCAATCTCTCAATTTCAGTTTGGATTTTAGATCTAATTTCAGCTATAAATCAACGGCTCACTACGTGAGCCGTTGAAAAGTGGATCGGTATGAAAAAAGATAAGTATACAATTGCGGATTTTCTTGGGAACAGAAAAAGGTGTCAGGTACCATTTTACTTAAATTTAAAGGTATGATATGTACTTTGGATGGGAAGGGTACCTCGCGTAGATATAGGGAATCAATTTTATCATATCTTAAACCGGGCTAACGCCCGTTTGCATATATTTAAGAAAGATAAGGACTTTGAAGCTTTCGAAAAAATACTGGAACAGGCAAGAGAAAAGTATTCGATGAGAATTATCTCATACTGCCTAATGCCAAATCACTGGCATCTAATCTTGAATCCTAGAAAAGACGGTGATCTAAACTTATTCATGCAATGGGTCACTCTAACTCACACTCAAAGATGGCATGCCCATTATCACTCTGTTGGATATGGGCACCTCTACCAGGGGAGGTATAAATCATTTCTAATCCAAAATGACTTATACCTATTAACTGCTTGTAAATATGTAGAAAGCAATGCGTTTAGGGCGAAACTGGCAGATAAAGCAGAGGAGTGGACTTGGTCTTCTCTCTGGAGAAGGGAATATGGTAATTCTAAGCAAAAAGAAATATTATCTCCTTGGCCTATGGACATACCAGAAGGTTATCTAAAATCAATAGATAGATCTCAGACTGAAGATGAGTTAGGGTATATACGAGAATCAATTAATAAAAATCGGCCATTTGGAGATGAGTCATGGATAGAAAAAATAGTTAAGAAGTTTGGCTTGGAAATGACTCTTCGAAAGCCAGGCCGACCTAAAAGAAATTTATGAAACGGTACCTGACACCTTTTCCCCTTTTTTCCCCTTTTCTGACCTAGATGCTAGGTTTGAATTTATAGATATGACTAGCTCAGATATCCTCGATGTCGATAGAGACGGGGATGACAATATGGATGCTGGTTACTCCACTGATGGTAGTTGGATTCCATACAATGCGACGATACAGAGCACTCTTGATGACTTGGAGGGAGTATATCAGTTAGGCTGGACCAGTGGAGAAGTTAAAAATTCTCTGAAGAGCCTACTTACGGCTATGTTGCCAACGGAGGCAGCAACAAAGTCCAAGGGAAAGCAGGCCGATGGGGTGTTGGGAACTGCATTTCTCAAGCAGCTAGAGGCGGAGTATAATGGAGGTAGGATTAACCAACAAGCATACGACATCTTAAAGAAGGACGTCGAATGGTTGTTGCGGTAAGGTGAGCAGTTACATACGAGATTTTTTATGGGGCGCTTTGTTTATAGTTATTGTTTTTGTTGCTACAAGTCTTTTGAGCTCCGGAGGACATACTATTGGTAGTTTTATTTTCGAGTCTATATATCCAGCTGGCATTATGGGCTTACTAGTTTTCCCAATTTTTGAACTCATCATTCCATTAGTTTTATTTTTGATATTAATAAAGACCGTATGGAAGAATCCCCTTAAGAAAGATTATATTAGATTAGTCTCATTTTTCCTGGGTGGTTATATGGTTTACGCTCTTGGCCTTGTAGGCTTTTTCTTACTGGGCTCCTCTAATTTCGGCTTCTGACTAAAAAAATAATCAATTCCTAAACGGCTCATACGGTGAGCCGTTTAGGGTATATAGGGGTCAAATCTACTGTACTAATATGTATTTATTTATATCAATGCCATCACTTTTTATATCTTCAAAACGAATATCCGTTTCCTCGCCTTCTAGGTCTATAAGTGGCAGCTCTAGGCCCTCCGGATTATCTACTCGTTGATTGTAAAGAAGGGCCATGATTACTGCTAAATTAATTCCCTGGGTTTTTATATCCGCCTGAGTCTCTAAGAACCGAGTATTCTTTATTACTCCGAATTGATACTCTTTACTGTCATCAGTTTTGAATTTCAGAATTTCCCCATCTTTAAGTTTCTGATTGTATAATAATTTTATCGACAGCTCAACTCCGCTCATGAAACTGGCTAGAGCATTATTTGGTATCCAGCCTAGCTCGTTCATAAAGTTAGAAATACTTTGCTCATCAGCGTTCAGCTCTCTGACGTTTAGATTAGTGTCTCCAGCGATATATCTGGCGATTACGGCAGGAGTGTACTTCTCTCTTACGCAGTAAGTATTTTTGAATGCAGGCTTACCAAAACAAACGCTTCCGTTGGCGTGGACGTAGTAGAAGTCATTCTCATAATTTGTTTCAGCTCTATAGTCAAATGTTAACGGGTTGAGCACGACGTTGATAGCTACGGACTTATCTGTATTAGTTATCGTGAATTTAATAACTTTAGCCGAGATGGCATATGTAAGAGGTTCTCGATATAGCGGTGGATCAACTATCTCTTTTCCGGCGTCGTCTTCTATGATAGTAGGGCCAGGTTTGATATATGGATCGGTAACTTTGCCTGTGGGTGGAATAGGGGTGTGGATGGATCTGGGGGTCTCTGGGGTGCTTGACTCTGGAACGTTGTCAATATAAAAATAGGTAGTTCCAAGCAGGGTGACTATAATCCAGAGTGACAGAGTGATTATAAAAAAGTCTCTATCTATAATTTTATGCATACTTTTATTATAACATCATATATTGTTTAATAATTAATGCTTATCTGATGGCTATAAATCAACGGCTCACTATGTGAGCCGTTGATTTTTGGGGGAGAAGATGGGAAAATTAGGAGATGAATACATCATTTTTGAGGATATTGAAATTCGGGGTTAAGGGCGGAGTGATGGCGGCCGTTATTAACTTGGTTATTTTTGAAATTGCCTTGCGGGGGTTTGGTTTAGATTTTAGCGTTATGATGGGTGGAGTGCCCAGTAATGTTGCCGAAGTTCAGGTTATTTTTTCCAGTTTGATGCCCTCTTTTATTGCTTCTGTCTTGTATTTTATTCTTGTAAAAAAGACTCAAAATCCAGACAAAATATTCAGAGTTATGGCCACAGCTTTCTTAGTCGCTTCATTTTATGGTCCGTTTGTCTGGGCGAGCGTCCTGGCCGATAAATTAGTTTTAGGCCTGATGCATGTTGTAGCTGCGTTTGAGATAACCAAATCACTTACTCGCGATTCTAAAAAGTCTTTGTTGGCATAAAAAAGCCCCAGTGGGGCTTAATCTTTGGGTAGGTCAATTTTTCTCTGGTCTAAATCTCTTTCCGGGTCGCCGGTTAGAGGAAAGGCGACAACATTAAACAATGAGCGAACCCCTTCTCGTTTTCGCAGACCGTCAGTAGCTAGAAGCGAGCTAGTGTATGCCGATTTCTATCCTCCGCAGTCAAGAAAACATCCGAGAACTAATAAAGATTTATCCGATAATAATAGGTCAAACGCCGATTCGCCAGCTGGCGGAGAGGAGGCAAGTGCGGGTTACCTGTTATTATCGGCTATAAATCTTTAATTATGTTTGAGGATATTTTTGAAGACGAGGACTGGACTAGAAATTGGCATACACTAGCGAGCGCCCCCTTTAGAGTAGTGATTCTATCTCCTTAACCATCTTATCTTCGGAGAAGTTGAAGAGGACAGTTTGATGACCTCGGATGGCGAACTCTTTGTAGAGGTGGTCGCTGTTTAAAACTTCTTTTATTTTTGCGGCCAGCTGACGGGGATTGTTAGGCTCAACGATAAAACCGTTTATGCCGTTCTCAATTATCTCCGGTACGGCTCCAACTCTTGTGGCTATTACCGGTAATTTAGCCGACATGGCTTCAATCAGAGCCCAAGAGAAGCCTTCTTTTAGGGAGGGGAGAACGAATAGGTCAAATGCTCCCATCAGCTTCTGAGCGTCAGGAATCCGGCCGACCAAGAAGACTTTATGCTGTAATTTACGGCTTACGATCAATGACTCTAGGTTTTTTCTTTCTGATCCGTCACCGATAACTATGAAAGCCACATTTTCGTTATTCTTAAAATATTCAGCTGTTTCAATAAGCGTCCCGATACCTTTGGCCGGATATAGATTTGAAACCGTTCCGATAATTATATTAGCCTGAGAATATTCCTGCCTGCCGGCAGGCAGGTTACCTGAACTTCGCGCCTTTGCCTCGCCGTAGCGGGCTTCGGCCTCGCGAAGGCGGGATATTCTTTCATAGAGCTTAATTCTGGCTTCATCTCTTGGGACGAATTCTACTTTATTAAGATCAAGACCGTTATGTATTAAAACCATTTTATCTTTCGGTTTTATCCCGAGCTTTTGAGCCTGTTCAAGATCATGCCGGTTATTAACTATGATAACGTCTTTCCATTTGGCACTTATTCTCTCAAGATTGATCCAGAGTTTTTTCTTAGCCCTATTCCAGGGGTCATTGAACGTCCAGCCACCGATACGATAGATGACTCGGGGTCTGGTAGTAAGTAGAAAGTAGTAAGCAGTAAGGGAGCCGATGAATCCGGCTTTAGAGCTAAGCAAGAATAGGTCGTTCGGTTGGAATTTATTTATTAAGTCTCGTATTTCAAAACAAGCTCGCATATCATTGTAGGGGCTGATTGATCTTTTAAGGTATTTTAGTTCTGTGACTTCAATGCCTAGGTTTCTAATTTTAACTTCTAGCTCCTTATCGCCGTCAATTCCAGTCGCCACCAGCATCTCGTATCTGTCGCTAAGTTTGCTCAGTAAGTTAAATAAAAAACGCTGGGCTCCGCCCATTTCTGATTGAGTAATAATAAATAAAATTTTCTTCGTTTTACTCATAAAATTATTTATCAGTTAACATTTATCAATTTCCATTAATTTATCCAATTTATCATTTACCATTTCTGAATTGTCCATTGTTCAGATGGTAACTTAGTGGAAATGGGGAAAAGATAAATGGTAAATTCGTCTTGTTTTAACTCCTAATTTGTGCCATTATATTAACAGAAATGCAGCAAAAATCAAGGATTCTTATACTATCTACGGCCTACCTTCCTCATATCGGCGGATCAGAGCTGGCGATAAAAAACATCACCGACCGCATTAATAATTTTGAATTTGATCTTATCACGGCTCGTCTGAGCGATCTTCCGGAATATGAAAGGATCGGCAACGTTAACGTATTCCGTGTCGGCGGATTTCTTAGTATGTCTAAATTTATTTTGCCCAAGCTGACTTTGCCATTAGCGGTATTTTTTAAAGCCCGGTCATTATTAAAACAAAACGACTATAAACTTATTCACGGATTTCAAGCTTCGGGCGCATCCGGAGCGGGCTGGCTTATTAAGTTTTTTTATCCGAATATACTCTTTGTGCTGACTTTGCAGGAAGGTAAAGATCTGGCTTCGCAAGGTTTTTTAATAAACTTTTTCAGAAGACTAATAATCGGAAAAGCTGACTATGCGACAGCCATAAGCAATTATTTAGCTGGCTATGTATCTAAAGTAAATAGTAGTTTGAAAGTCAAAGTAATTCCAAACGGAGTTGATTTTTATAATTTTTCAAAAGATTTTAGTTATGGGGAACTAGCAGATTTAGAGAAAAGCCTCGGTATCCAGCCAGATGATAAGGTTATTATCAGCGTTTCGCGGCTGGTTCCTAAAAACGGTTTAGATCTTTTGATTGAAGCAGTGTCAGAAATTAAGAAACTAGGAAATTCTGAGATTAAGCTACTGATTCTAGGGGTGGGACCGCTGAAGAAGGAGTTAGTATCAAGTATTAAGTATCAAGGGTTAGAGGATAGTGTGATTTTTGCCGGAACGATAGGCCAAGAGGAATTGCCAAAATATCTTAAAATCTCGGATGTTTTTGTTCGGCCGTCTCGTTCAGAAGGATTAGGCAGTGCTTTTCTTGAGGCTATGGCCGCCGGAGTGCCGATAATAGGCACTAAGGTCGGAGGAATTCCTGATTTTCTGGAAGACAGAAAAACTGGATTATTTACAAAGCCGGAACCTAAAGATATTGCTTCAAAAATTAATATTATTCTGGAGAACAGCGTATTGAGGCAGGAAATTATAAAAAATTCGTCTAATCTTGTCAGAGAAAAATATAACTGGAACAATATCGCCGATGAATTTGATAAATCATATTCAAGCCTAAGATGAAAAGTATTTTAATCACAACCGGAATTTTTCCTCCTGATATCGGCGGACCGGCTTCTTATGCCGTAACTTTGGGCAAAAAAATGTCCGGAAATTTTAAGGTTACTGTCATCACATATTCATCTAAGATTAAGAATGCGGGTGATAAGGATTTGCCATTTAGGGTGATAAGAGTTTGGAAGGGCTGGCCGAAGGGTTTGAGACACTTGGTGTATTTTTTAAAAACTCTTTCTGAAGCCAAGAAGCATGATGTTGTATATTCTCTGAATGCGGTTAGCGCGGGTTGGGCCGCTCTTAAAGCTGCCCGTCTAAGAAAAAAGAAATTTTTTGTAAAAATTGTCGGAGATTACGCCTGGGAGATGGCCATACAGAAAAACAAAAGCCAATTTCTTATCAATGATTTTCAGAAAACGGCTAAGAGGGGAATGATTAAGGTTTTAGCAAGAACTCAATACTATGTTTGTCGGAAGGCTGATGGTGTTGTTGTTCCTTCCGAATATCTTGCCGGAATTGTAAAAGGATGGGGGGTTTCTTCTGAAAAAATCCATGTTATTTACAACGGCGTTGATTTCAAAAAGTCAGAGATGACTAGGGAAGAAGCCAGGAAGAAAATAGGAATACCTGGCAATATTATTTTATCAAGCGGAAGATTAGTACCGTGGAAGGGTTTCAAAATGCTTATTAAAATAATGCCGAAGCTTTTTGAGATAAGCCAGTTTTTCCGGTTGATAATTGTTGGAGACGGTCCGGAAAGAAAAAATCTGGAATCAATGATCAAGAATATGAATCTTGACCGCAAAGTATACTTAGTCGGCCGGAAATCAAAAGAAGAGCTGGCAACTTATCTTGCGGCGGCGGATATGTTCGTTTTAAACAGCGGATACGAAGGATTTTCCCATCAGATACTTGAGGCCATGGCGGCCGGAGTGCCGGTTATCGCCAGTGCTATGGGCGGGAACAAGGAAGTTATAGAGCAGGGCGAGAACGGTTTTCTTATACGGTATAATGACGAGTTTAATATTGTGGAAGCTATTAAGGGTCTTAAACAGTCGGATGAGTTACGGGGACAATTCATAGAAGAAGGGTATAAGACAATAGAGAAATTTAGTGTCGATAGAATGTTGAGTGAAACGATCAAACTACTAACAGGATGAAGTTATTAATGATAACTGGTTTGGGTAGTGCAAGAGACTTAGCTTCCGGCAAGAAGGGGGCATTTTATAATACGCTAGAAGAATTTCATAAATACTGGGACAGGATAGATATAATATGTCCCAGAATCTCTCGAGGTTTAACCTCCAGAGGTCTCGAGGTTGAACCTCTATTCGGAAACGTATATGTTCATGTTTCTCCGTGGCCTTTGATTTTTCATCCCTTCTGGTTCTTAAAAAAGGGACTGGAAATATATAAGGAACAGAAATTTGACTTAATGACGGTTCATGAATTCCCACCTTTTTACAACGGTATCGGGGCGAGATTATTATGGCAAAAAATAAAAGTTCCTTATGTTATTGAAATTTTTCACATTCCCGGCTACCCCGAACCATCAGGTGTTAAGGAATTAGTATATAAACAGTTGATGAATTTTTTTATTAGATACGATACGGCTAGGGCCAGTGCTGTAAGAGTAATGAACGGAGAAGTTGGTAACTTTTTGGAGAAGAGAGGCGTGCCTAGAAATAAAATTAATCTCATCCCGGCTATTTATGTAGATTTGGATATATTCAGGCCGATGAATATTAGTAAAGAGTACGATCTAATTTTTATTGGTCGCCTAGAGTCAAATAAAGGAATCGGCTTGTTTCTTGAAGCGGTAAGAAATCTAAAGCACCAAATTTCAGATATAAAATGTCTTATTGTCGGTGATGGCAGTCTAGGTAACGATATCAAGTCTAAAATTGATAACTGGAGATTGCAGGACAATGTCCTTTTGCACGGTTGGGCTAAAGATCAACAGGAGATTGCCGAGCTTATTAATAAATCAAAGATATTGGTAATGCCGTCATATAATGAGGGCGGTCCGAGGGTGGTGGTTGAGGCTATGGCTTGCGGAGTGCCGGTACTGGCTACCCCAGTCGGAATAGTGCCTGATTTACTCAGAAATGGCCTAGGGGGTGAGATTATAGCCTGGGATGCTGATGATATTGCCCGAAGAGTGTCAAAGCTTCTAGAAGACCATAGAGGATATCAAAAATACAGTCAGAGTGGACTGGAAATGGCAAAGCAATTTGAGAGAAAAACGGCCATAAAAAATTACTATGAATCTATTAGTAGTTACGCAAAAAGTTAATAAAGACGATCAGCTATTAGGTTTTTTCATCTCCTGGCTGGAGAGGTTTTCTAAAAAGTTTGAAAAAATAACGGTGCTTTGTCTTGAAAAGGGAGAGTTTAATTTACCGTCCAATATAAAAGTAATAAGTTTAGGCAAAGATCAAGGAGCGTCAAAGATAAAACAACTTTTTACTTTTTACTTTTTACTTTTTACTCTACGAAAAGATTATGATGCGGTTTTTGTCCACATGAATCCGATATGGGTTGTTCTTGGAGGCATTTCGTGGAAATTAATGAATAAAAAAATATTCTTCTGGTATACTCACAAAGTCATAACTCCAAAATTAAGATTGGCGGAAAAGTTTGCCGATACGATATTCACTGCTTCAAAGGAAAGTTTCCGTTTGTCGTCTAAAAAAGTGACCGTAACTGGCCATGGAATTGATACAGAGCTTTTCCAGCCAAATGAAAAATTAAAAATTAAAAATGAAAAATTAATGATTCTTAGTGTGGGAAGAATTGCGCCGGTGAAGAATTATGAGACTCTTATTAATGCCGCAAAAATTCTAAAAGGTAGAGGAATTGATTTCTCCGTCACAATGGCAGGTGAGGCGGCGCTGGAAAGGGATAAGTATTATGTATTAAGTATTAAGGGTAAGATCAAAAATCTTGGATTAGGGGATAATTTTAAATTTGTTGGAAAGATAAACCACAAAGATTTGCCGGAGTTATATTGGTCGCATGATCTATTTATTCATTTATCAAAGACCGGAAGCGTGGACAAGGTGCTTTTGGAGGCGATGGCCTGCGGGATGAAAGTCTTGAGCTCAAATGATTCGGCTCGGTCGTTCTTGCCACAAGAATTTATTTTTGGAGAAAATAATTCCGAAGAGCTAGCCGGGAAGATAATAGCTTTAATTAAAAACCCCGCCCCTGCAGAATTAAGAGAGTATGTTGTTCAGAATCACGATTTAGATAAATTAATAAATAGAATAACCTCGCTAATCCATGGAGTCTAAAGAACCAAAAATTTTAATTTCCGGCTATACTTTTGCCAACGAGAGTTACATGAAGACATTTAGCTATTACCCTAATGCGGGTAAGGTTCACTTTCTTGTGCCTAAGCTATGGCCAATAAAAGAGGGGAGATATATATTCAAACCTACTCCCAATAAAAATGTCCATACGGCTAAAGCGTTTTTTTATCATTCTAACTATCCTCTTATTGGTGGAATTTTAAAGGGCTGGATGCCGGTATTCCCACTAATTCTCATTAGGCAGTGGCCGGATATTGTTTTTAGTATCAGTGAACTGAATCTGTTAACTACTTTATATGAGGGTATTTTTGCCAAACTATTCCGAGTTAAGCACATTATTTTTACCTGGGAGAACGTAGATTACGAAACTAAATTTAAAGGGTTGCGAGGTGCAATTCAGAAGTTTATTATAAGACTCAATCTTTTGTTATGTGATGGTGTGGTCTGCGGCAGTCATCGGGCTAAAAAAGTAATGAGTTTGCTAACTCATAAGCCCACAGTTGTTATACCTGCGATGGGCCTTGATACAGATTTTTTTAAACGAGACTATTCTAAAAAATCTTTTAAGGGCACTGACCTAAAAGATTACATAGTTTTCGGCTTTGCCGGAATGATCGGTTATCGCAAGGGAGTTCACTTAATTATTAAAGCATTCAAGGAGATTTCGGAGACTATGCCCAATGCCCGTTTAATCCTGGCTGGCTTTGGTGAAGGAGAGTACGGAGAGATGATTGATTCAATGATTGTGGAATTAGGGCTAAAAAATTTGGTTATTAGAATTCCCTGGCTTGACCGAGAGGGTGTTCGAGAACTTTGTAATAGCTCTGATATCTACTTGTATCCGAGCATTCCTTATGGCGGCTGGGAAGATCAGTTGCCATATTCTATTCAAGAGGCATCAGCGATGGAGTTACCGGTTATCAGCACAACTTCCGGTTCAATAACAGAGATTGTATTGGACGGCAAAACAGGTATTCTTATTAAATCCTACGATGATCACAAAGAGTTGAAGGAGGCTATGGCAGTTTTGGCTAAAGACAAAGAAAAAAGAATATCTATGGGCATGGCTGGTAGAGAATTTGTATGTAAGAATTATAGCCAGCCGGTTGTGGCCAAGAAATTTTATGAATTTTTTAATAGTTTTGTAAATAAGTACTAAGTAAAATGAATAATAAACATATTAGCGTAGCTTTTGTTGTCGGTACGTTTCCCAAGATTTCAGAGACGTTTATTATTGATCAGGCCTGTGATCTTATAGACAGGGGAATTGACGTATTTATTTATGCCTTTAGTCCGGGAGAAGAAGACAGGGATAAGATCTCAAAAAGATACTTTGAATATAACTTAGAGAGAAGAACTGCATATTTGAATAACACTGAAAGTAAACTTTTAAAAACCTTGCTGATCCTTCCAAGATTTCTTCAGCTGTTATTTCTAAAGCCGGCAGCTATTTTTAAAATTCCGGCTAACCCTAAGGTTTTATTTTGGGATTTAAGGCCTTTCTTCGGAAAAAAACATGATTTGTATCATTGCCATTTTGGTAATGTCGGATCCAGCTTTGTTATGATAAAAAAAGTTTTGGACATTAAAGAAAAGTTCATTACATCGCTTTATGGGCAGGATGTCAGCAGCGGATTTATAGATTATCCCAACAAAGATGTATACAAAGACCTCAAGAAGGAAAGTTCTGCTTTTATTGCTATGTCCAATTTTATGAAGAAGAGGATAGTGGCCAAGGGTTTTGATGAAAGCAAGATTCAAGTTCTGCCCATGTTTGGTATAAATACAGATAACTATCCGTTTAAAGAGAGAAAACTGGAACCTGGCAATGTAATTCAAATGGCTACTGTCGGACGCTTCGTTGAGAAAAAGGGTTTTGATGATATTCTAAGGGCGCTGGCGATTGTAAAAAATAAAACCGATAAGAAATTTATGTGCAATATAATAGGAGGCGGACCGCTTGAACCTAATCTTCGTGCAATAGCTGAAGAATTAGGCTTAAATGATGTCGTTTCATTTAGGGGCTATATGAGGTTAGAAGATATAATAAATTATTTTTTAAAAATGCATTTTTATTTGCAGCCTTCCAAGACTGCATCTAATGGTGATATGGAATAACATGACCACATCAGTATTACATGCTCTGGCTACGGGATTGCCCACGATAACCACAAATCATGGTGCTTTTTTTGAGCAGATCATAGAGGGTAAAAATGGTTTTATGGTGGACGAAGGCGATTACAAGGCGTTGGCCGAAAAGATTTTGTTTATGATGGATCATTCCGAACTTTGGCCCTCTCTGGGTCATTTTGGCAGGGAGCATGTGAAAAAAAACTTTGATCTGGATACGCTAATTGATCGGCAAGCCGATCTCTATAGAAAAATTATCAGCGAAAAATAAGGTCTTGTATTGTCTTAAAACTTTGTATAATATCAATACTTTATGACTAATAAAAAAAATAAACCAAATCACGATGTGGCGCCGGGTAGATTAGACCGTTGCCAAATCACGGGATCAAAAAATATTTTTGAAGCAATAGATCTTGGCCATCAGCCAACCTGTGACGCGCTTTTAACCAAAGAAACAATAAACCAACCGGAGGCATACTATCCTTTACGGCTTATGATTTGTCCCGAATCCGGCTTGGGTCAGCTTGACTACGTAGTTGATGGCAAGACACTTTATCCTGATGACTATCCATATCGTGCAGGTATTTCAGAACCGCTGCGTCTATATTTGCTGACTTTTGCAGGTAATATTGTAAACAGATTTAAGATACCGCCAAAATCATTATGTGTTGATATTGGTTGCAACGATGGCACTCTCTTGAGTGGATTTAAGCGCTACAACATGAGGACTGTCGGTGTAGAGCCGACAAATATGTCTAAATTTGCCCTTAAGGAAAATAAGATAGAAACTATTCAGGATTTTTTTACGGAAGCTCTTGCTAAAGACATGGTCAAAAAGTATGGACGTGCTAAAGTCATTACAATGACAAATGTTTTTGCTCATATGGCTACTCTGGGAGAAGTAATGCGCGGCATTGACCATCTTTTGGATAGGGATGGGATATTTATGACCGAGAGCCAATATCTTCTGGACATACTTCAGAGAAATCAATTTGACCAAGTATATCATGAGCATCTCCGCCTCTACAGTTTAAAATCTTTGGTCAAGCTATTCTCTTATTATGGGATGGAAGTTTTTGACGTGGAAAGATTACCGTCTCGAGAGGGTAGTATCAGAGTCTGTGTAGCGCGCCAGGAAGTCCGCCCTATTAATATAGAGGTTAAAAAACTACTTGCACTAGAGGAAAAAATGGGTCTATTCAAGCCGGCTACATGGTCTAAATGGAAACAGAAGGCTGTAGAAAACCGAGAGCGGTTTCTTGAGCTGGCTTACAAGGCCAAGAACAAAGGCCAACTCTTTGTTGCCGATTCCTGTCCGGGACGTGGCGCAGTTTTAGTTAACTATTTTGGTATTGATAAAACGCTCATGCCGTATATCGCCCAATTGCCAGGATCAGAAAAGGTGGGTAAGTTCATGCCAGGAACCCATATTCCGGTTGTAGATAACAATATAATAATGAAAGAAAAGCCAGACTATGTAGTTATATTGGCTTGGCATTACGCAGATTATATTATGAAGAATTGGCGTGCCAAGGGTCTCAAGTCAAAATTTGTTATTCCACTCCCGGAGCTTAGGGTAATCTCCATATAGTGTAACGATGATCAAGTTTCTCAATCCTAAAGATATAAATGCCCAATATAGGCAAGAATTAATTGACGCTATTAAGGGTGTTATTGATTCTGGCCAATATATACTAGGGCCTAAAGTCTCCGAATTTGAAAAAAAGTTTGCAAAATATTGTGGCGCAAAGGAAGCTATCGGAACCGGAAACGGCCTTGATGCCCTAGTTCTGATCATCAGAGCGTATAAAGAATTAGGTCTTTTTCATGAGGGCGACGAGATACTTGTTCCTGCCAATACTTATATTGCCAGCATCCTGGCTATTAGTGAAAATCATTTGAAGCCGGTATTAATTGAGCCGGATATCAATGCTTATAATATTGATGTTAATCTTTTAGAAAAAAATATAAATAAAAAAACAAAAGCTATTCTAACCGTCCATTTATACGGCCAGGCGAGCTATTCGGAAAAAATGCGTAAGATCGCACGCAGGCATGGCTTAAAAATTATTGAAGACGGTGCTCAAGCTCATGGAGCAAAATATGGAGTAAAAAGAGTCGGCAACCTTGGTGATGCGGCCGGGTTTAGTCTATATCCCTCAAAACCTTTAGGAGCTCTGGGTGATGCCGGCGTAGTTACTACAAATGACAGAAAATTAGCCGAAATGATTCGTGCCTTGCGCAATTACGGCAGTCATAAAAAGTATTATAATAAATATAAGGGGATAAATAGCCGTTTGGATGAATTGCAGGCCGCTGTTTTGTTGGTCAAGTTAAAGTATCTTGATAAGGACAACAACAGTCGGCGTAAAATAGCTAATTTGTATCTCAACAGTATTAAGAATAGTAAGTTAATTTTACCGATAGCTAGAGCCAACGAATCTCACGTTTGGCATTTATTCGTAGTCCGAGTAAAGAACAGGGACAATTTTACTAAGTACATGCTGAAAAATGGCATAGAGACTCTCATTCATTATCCCGTGCCCCCTCATAAACAGGGAGCATATCACAAGCTGAAAGATCAGAAATATCCGATCACTGAAGAGATACACAATACGGTAATAAGCTTGCCGCTTTACCAAACTATGCGAGAAAAAGAAATACTGCGGGTTATTAAGGCCTGCAATGAATATTAAATAAAATATAATTACGAAATTTAGTTGGTAAATAAATCAAGATTTATAGTTCACTCATAGATGACTGAGATGGAAAATGCAAAACCTCAAAAATCAATTAATACTATCTGGAGTAATGTCTGGGATAAACAGGCTCGTCTTAGCAAGGTTGATAAAATTCTTAAAAATCAGCTATTCGTCAGAGGATATCCGATAATAAAGAAATATATACCTTCTAAAAAGTTTAGTTTCCTTGATATCGGAACAGGTACGGGGAGATATGGCATCGCACTGGCTC
>Ga0209541_10008654_pt1 | contig 16704 bp, 25 predicted proteins | sample RifCSPlowO2_01_FD_184027 | JGI IMG/M metagenome (GOLD analysis project Ga0209541, IMG submission 184027) | Groundwater microbial communities from Rifle, Colorado - Rifle CSP2_plank lowO2_0.1 (SPAdes) (version 2) | ecosystem: Environmental > Aquatic > Deep subsurface > Groundwater | place...
AATAAGAGATGCGCTTATCGTTGGTCTTTCAGCACTTGTAGGCTCGCTTGTTCCGCTGGCCGCGTTTGTTTTCTGGAACGTGTTCACTGCCTCCTGGGCAACATTAGTGATCTCAACAGTTGTTTTGTTCGTCGCAGGGATACTGAAAGGAAAATACACAGGAGTTCCGCTCGTCAAATCGGGAGTCGAGCTTGCGGTTGTCGGCATGGTCGCAGCGATTGCAGGTTATTTAATTGGGACGGCGTTAGGTGCGTTGCCTGGATGATGGGCTTGTAAAGCAAAATTTTTAAATGTCTGGCGAATTTCATCACCCTGAATCACAAACTCGCACAAGAACTGAAACAGATGCGTGATGAAGATCAACGCATGATAAAAATTTCCGCTTGGAACCTTAAAACATACCAGAGACACGTCACCCGTCTCAAAGAAATCATCAATCGTTACGGCTGGCCAACTCACAATCTGGTTGGTGAACAAGCGGCAAACGCAGCGTGGCTGTTAGCGCAACATTCAGACCATTTTCCCTCATTTCAAAAAAGATGCCTTAAACTCCTAAAAAAAGCAGTTATGAAAAATCAAGCAAGCAAAGAAGACCTTGCGTATCTCACAGATCGTGTTCTTGTCCGCCGCGGAAAAAAGCAAGTGTACGGAACACAATTTTTTATTCGATTTTGGGTTTAATACTCCGCCGCTTGCTGCGATATGGGAAGCCAAAATGGAATTAGAAATTGCCGGTTTGGCGAAGCCAAAGAAAACTTGCGGTTCGAATCAGATTTGAACCAAGGCAAACAGTTGTTTGCCGCGTAATACCCCACTGCTTGCAGTGGTTGGGATAGCGAGTGTCAAGATAGTGTCTTGACTAAGCAAATTTTGCGTATTTCAGGCAATTTCTTTATTAGTTCAAGTGGAAAGTATGGACCACGACCTATTCTAGATTTCAAAAATGTAGAACAACGAAGAAAAGAAGCAGGAATGCAACCTTTTTCTGAATACGAAGAGAACTTGCGTAAAAAACAAGAACAATTCAAAAAGAAATAGGATCATCTTGTGTTCAGGGTGTATGGACGGAGCGGGATTTGAACCCACGGCCTCCCCGCTGCCAGCGGGGCGTTCTACCGGGCTGAACTATCCGCCCATATTATTATAGAAACAGGAAAAGGAGATGCTTTTAAAGCTTGCGTGCTAGAGAAGTTCCATCTTGTCCAGCCAGTGCCAGGCGACGTCGATGCCAAGGACGACTGCTTCTTCTGCTTTGGCGAAACGCAAGAGCCGCGCGAGAGGAAAGAAGGGGGCAAGTAAGAGTATCGCAAGCACCCAGTGCTTCTTGATGTATTTGAATTTGCCGCGTGTTTTGTGAAGTCCGTGCGCGAACAACAGATAATATCCTCCGAGCACAACCATGTCGACTCGTTCGATTGCGTGCACCACTTTTTCAGGAAACTCCACGAAGTAATGGAGGGCAAAAAGTGCAATGCCCAGGCCTAGCATGAAGAGAAAAATACCATCGAGCGCGTATTTGATGCTTTCAATCACGCTCTTCTTTTTGATTTTGTGCTTTAAGTGTGTTCTGCACGTGTTGTACGGCTTTTCGTACGTCAGGTTTAAAGCATAAATTCAAGCAATAACAACTCCATGAATACAACTCAGGTGCTTGAGACGCTTCAAAAAAGCTATCCTGGTGCAAGGTATTATTTGAATTTCAAGACTCCGCTTGAACTTCTGGTTGCCGCGATTCTTTCCGCGCAGGTGCGTGATGAAGTGGTCAATGAATCGACTCTTGCACTGTTCGCGAAATACAAGGCCGCAAAGGACTATGCGAACGCAAGTGTTGATGAATTGCTCAAGTTTGTCGGCAAGGTGACGTTTGCGGGCAATAAGGTGAATAACATCATTGCTGCGTGCAAGATTCTCCATGAAAAGTATAACGGCAAGGTCCCACAGAATATCGATGAACTAGTTGAGCTCCCTGGAATCGGAAGAAAGACCGAGATTGTGATTTTGACCAACGCGTTTGATATTGTTGATGGTGTCGTGGTTGATACTCACGTTATCCGTGTGTCCTACAGATTGGGGTGGACAAGGAATACAAATCCGGAAAAGATTGAAGCGGATTTGAATAAAGCAATTGAGAAACAGTGGATTAAAAAGACGCAGTGGCTCTTGAAAGCACACGGGCGGGCGGTGTGTAAAGCTCCGACGCCTGTGTGCTCCAAGTGCCCTGTCTTTTCTTTGTGCCCAAGGCAGGGTGTTACAAAAAGTTTGTAGAGAAGAATAAAGAATGTTCTTTAACTAGAGAATTCCCCACAGCTTGCTGTGGGGATAGCGAGTTTTCAGGCATTTTCTTTATTTAGACGCGTTCGTGGCCAACTGAGGGTATTTCAGCAACGCGTTTCGCGGTTCTTCCCAGGTCAAAAACGCGTTGGAAGTAGCTCGCAAACGCAGCAGGTCCTACATTGTTTGCAACTTCTGTGTCTCGTTTTCGTGTGGGTGGCTATTGTCCTCCTTTGCCTGCGTTGTATGTTGCGCGGGTTCTATCAACAAACCAGTGTTGCATTGCAGGGTCTTGTGCAAGAACTGTTGGTACAAGTTCTCCAAGTTCAGGAAACGCAGTCGTTCCCGTGTATTTCTGGACACGTTCATAAAGTCCTTCAGGGCTCATCGGCCAATATCTTGTTCTATTAGGTTCTGTGCTGTATTCATCTCCTACCATTTTTTTTTCTCCGCTCCATAGTTTCTGAATCTTCCTGAATCTGATAAGTATTTAATCATCACAAGTGGTGCAGCATATTGTTTTGATGGTAAGCACAGTGCTTTTACAGGCGCTTGACTCTTTGCCACAGCATACACTCCATTCAAAAACTTGCAAGCGTCATTAACAAATGATGTTTTCTCGAGTTCGTAAAGTTCTGGTGAGTAATCCTGCCCGCGCACGCCTTGATTGTGTGCTCGCACAGTCTCTCCAATAAGTAGAGTGAATAGCCCTTCGTCTTTTGCTGCGGGCACTGCAACCACATCAATGCAGGGGAAAATATCTTTTCCAGTGATTCGTTCAACAGCACGGGTAAATCGGTTGCTGACAATTAACAGTTCTTCGGTTTCTAAGTCGTGTTGCAGTTCCATTTTGTATTTCTCCGCATCTTTACCCTTTCACTTCCAAAGAACATCTCATCGCCGTTCAGAAGAAGTTTGGGGCAATGAGACGCTTATGCGGTCTTACAAATAACGAGGAAGTCAAACTTGACGAGCTTATTATCTGTATGCATACTTTTCAAAATGAGCGCGATAGTATTTAAAGGTTGCGACACATTTTCGTTAAAAGTATGGTTAGATTTATTTTTTAGGTGCTTGCGAATAAATTTGTGCGTACCAACCAATATCGTGCAGAGTATCAAAGAAGCCATCTCCAGTGAGCAGTTGTGGAACACGTTTTCCATCATATGCGGGGTCGCGAACAAAGAGTCTTTGAAACTCAATGTTTGCCCCCTTGAGAACCCGTTCTGCATCTGCACTTTTTGAACTCTTGTCCACATACAGCACAGATAATGCCTTGGTCATGGTTGTTGAAAAACAAAGCAAGTATTTATTTTCTTCGGCATGGACACGCCGAGACTTGCGATGAACTTGTTCGAGCAAGTCAAGGAAACCACAGTTTCCGCAGACCTTCGAAGAGCCCTGCTCTAGAAGGGACAGAAAATTAACAGATTTTCTGGATTTTCAAATCTCGCTTCCGCCTGCGACAAAAGCCGCGAAGCGTCTTATCTGCGCATGGACACGCCGAGATTTGAACTCGGGGCCCCATCGTTGCGAACGATGTGCTCTGCCGGACTGAGCTACGTGCCCGTTAGCAGAACAACTCCTCGTTTTATTTATAAAGTTGATGGAAGAATTCAATAAGGTTTTGTGTTTGCGTTTACATGGCCAACGAGCGTTCCGTATTTCACGAGATTGAGTGGACAAGCTTCTTTGAAGAAAAGTTCTATTTTTTAGGATGCAGGTGGATTCTTTTCAATTGATACGGGAAAAAGTTCAAGAATTTCCACGAAAGATTTCTTAATGAAAAAGAAATAAAGAAAAATACGCCGGCGATGACCAATCTGGTGGGTCGCCTACTTCAGAGGTAGGTGTCTGAAAAGACATCGGGGTTCAAAAGCTTTTCGGTGAGGCGACCATCGAAGGGCCTGAAAATCCCCGCGCCGGCGTTTTATCAAGAAAATGCGCGGGTGTAAAACCCCTTACTTTAGCACGCATTTTCTGGACATCGAAAATCTGCAAGACTAATGGATAATTGTGCAGATTTTTGTTATATTAATCTGACGAGATTACACACGGTGAACTATTTTTATTCGATTTTGGGTTTAATACTCCGCCGCTTGCGGCGATATAGGAAGCCAAAATGGAATTAGAAATTGCCGGTTTGGCGAAGCCAAAGAAAACTCGCGGTTCGAATCAGATTTGAACCAAGGCAAACAGTTGTTTGCCGCGTAATACCCCACGCTTGCAGTGGTTGGGATAGCGAGTTTTCAGGCAATTTCTTTATTACAACTTCAGCGCTTTCCTAATCGCAATACGATCAAACCCGAAAATAATGGTTCCGTTGACATCAATGACAGGCACTCCCATTTGTCCGCTTTTCTCAATCATTTCCTGTGCGCGTTCCTGGTTTTTGCTCACATCAACATCTTCAAAGGGTATCTTGTGTTCTTTCAAGAAGTCTTTTGCATAGTGGCAATAGGGACAGGTGAGTGTTGAATAAACGATGACTTTTGTCATGCAACGAAACGTGAGAGGAGAGTTTTTAAATGTTATGAAACAATGAGCTTTCCTTGCATATTGTGGCCAGGTTTGTCGCAATAGAAGACATATGTCTTTGTATCATTTGGCCAAATCTCAATGTGCACATCTTCGCCAACATCAAGTTCTTCATCAATCCCAAATTCTGGAAGCGTGAAAGTGTGATTGACGTCCCGTGCAGTTAGGACCAGGCGGACTTTTTCACCTTTGGGAACAATGATTTCGTTGGGCAAGAAATCGAACTGTTGGACATCAATTTTGATTTTAGTGATGTTGTAAATCGAGCGCTCCTGCAAGTCAGTAAGTGGCGGCGGAGTGATAATTTGCGGGTGCATATCTGCCGGAATTGTTGTCGTGCAGGCGCCAAGCAGGATAAACAAAAGGATGAACTTATTCATGATGAGAAAAGAACATGGTTTGTTATTTAAGTTCTTCGATTAACGGATGGCGACATCACAGTATTTGCATAATGTCACAGGCACGTCGTAGGTTCCTGTTTCTCTACCCACTATTTCAAGGATGAATCTGCCTTTTCCTTCGGGAAGTTGGTTGAATTGCTCTCCTGCATACCAGCAAAAGTGGGATGTTCCTTTTTTTTCAAGTTCCAATGGTGAGCCGGCGATATGTAATGCGATGCCTTGTTTCCCTTCAGGAAGGAAGTACATGTGTACATCACGGATTGAACGCCTTTCAGCAACGTCAGTTACTGTGATAGAGATGTTTTGTTCCGGGGTGAGTGTGAGTGTCTCGTAGGACCTAATGTTTGCAGAAGGCCGTGGCTTGTCAAACTGTATTGGTTGTACAACAGAAGGTTTTGTTTCAGAAAAAGGAGAGGTTGTGCATCCCATTGCCAACAGTCCTGCAAGAACATATTCAAGCCGCATATGCCGGAATGAACTTCAGCTCAATATAAATCTAATGACCTAATAATCGCTACAGTCGCGCTTGAACCCGCAGTGCAGGCAGATAATCTTGCATTTATTTGCGAACATCGGCATCCCGCAGATTGTGCAAGGGTCATAATTAGGAGTAGTGATCATTCGGCACGTGTTTGCTTTTTCGATTTCCATGGATGGGAAAAAAGATTACAATCTTAATAATTTTATGTGTGACTGTCCAGTGCAGGTGTAAGCTTTTATAGCAGGAGTATTTTGGAAAGTTTATGAAAACATATGTGGTGCTATTGCGAGGACCTCCAGGAGTCGGAAAGAGCAGTGTTGCAGTTTACCTTTCCAAAGTGCTACCTCCTCCAGTGTTTGTCATTCACAAGGATGATTTGCACTACCATTTTCCCCATCGTGGCAAGGTACCTGCAAATGAGTTAATCACTGCAATGGTTCCTGTTTTGTTGCGGAAAGGTATGAGCGTGATTATTGACGGAGTTTACGGAGGTAAGAATTCAGTCAGTCGTATAAGCACGCTTGTGAGAATTGCCCGGACAAACAAAGCACGGTTCGCAGTTATATTTTTACATGCGGATAAAAAGACATGTCTGCAACGCAACAATGCAAGAACGAAGAAAATTCCTCTTAAAGAGATGCGCAAGTGGTACGATTACGTTTACGTTGCTCCTATTCAAAAAGGAATCAAAGTAAACACGGTTGGAAAGTCACAGAAGCAAACGTTCAACGAAGTGCGCAGGCTGCTCAAGGCTTCTGGTATTTGACGTATTCTTCTTTCACTTTCCCTTGATTCTCGGCCCGCGCAAACAAGAAAAGTAAATCGCTCAACCTGTTCAAATACTTCATAACTTCAGGATTCGGATTGAGTTTGTCGCACGCACTAACTCTTCTTTCCGCCCTTCTGCAAATGGTGCGCGCCATGTGCAGGTGTACTGCGCCTGGTGTTCCATTTGGTAAGATAAATCCTTTCTGCGCAGGCAGCGCAGTCTCGGTAGCTTTTACCGCTTCGTCAAGAAAGTCAACATGCTCAGGAGTTATCTTAGGCAATTCTATTTCAAGTTTTTTTGTGCCAAGAGAAGAAAGTTCAGCCCCAACGGTAAACAAATCATGCTGGACTTGAAGCAAGACGTTTTTAATCGCAGAGCTTTGCACATACGCAAGTGCAACCCCGACCGCGGCGTTGAGTTCATCCACAGTACCATAGGTTTCAATGCGCACGTCGTTTTTGTGCACGCGCTCTCCGCCAAGCAATGAAGTCTGCCCTTTGTCTCCTGTTTTTGTTGCGATGGACATGAGAAATCAAAACAGTAGTTTGTTTATTAGGGTTTCGTTATAGGTATGAATTTCAAGAATTTCTCTCGCAGCTGCTCAAATTTATTGTTTTTCTTTAAAAAAACATGGACTGCATCTCCTTCACGCACCACGATAAGGTGTTCACCATCTTCTGTTTCGATATTGAACACTCCGTTATGAGTTGTATGTTTTCCTTCTTTAGCAGTCAAGCAATCGATTGCTTCAGTTACATCTACATCAGATTCAAGCGAACAAAGAAATTCCCTGAACTTTGGCAACTGATTCTTGTCTAAAGAAAAGATGAGTTCTTGTTCGAGATGTTTGATGTTCATAAGAACGAGATAAATGACGCTGAAATTAAAAATGTTACTAGTACGTCTCAACACGCAATCCATGTATTTTTGAGAAGTCTTTTACGTTTCTAGTTAGGATTTTTTCATTTCGCGTAAGCGCAATGCCGGCGATCATGCTATCTTGTTGGTCTATTGTTTGACCTTTTTTTGTTAATTGTCCGTCAATTTCTCCTCCTTTCATTGCTGATTCCATATCGAGGGGAATAATTATTTGGCTATTGATAATGTCCATAACATTTGCCCTTTCTTGTTCAGGTCTTGCATACTGTACAATTCCTGTGAAGAGCTCAAAAACACTTACTGTTGTAATAATTTGTGACTCTTGTGTACTGTTGAGTTCTTTGAGTTTTTCAATCGCACTTTTGTCTTTATGCAGCAAGTCAATGATAAAACACGTATCAAGTATCATAATTTGACTCTTCTTCTCATTCTTTTACGGCTTTCTTTTATTATGCTTTTTAACTCTTCTCCTTCTTTTTCCGTAAGAATTCCGGCTAGTTCCAGAAGAGATCTTCTAGGCACGATTCTTTTAATCACTTCACTGAAGCTTTCATTTTCCTGCTTTAAGGCCGCAAGTCTGTTGTACGCGTCCTCGGTAATGGTGATGCTTTTGGTTGCCATAGGTGGTCAATACACGTACGTGTATTTAAATTTTGCGAAAAGAAATAAAAGAATGAAAATCTATCTAACTGCACTCGCTATGTCCACACTCGTAGCACGTCGGTCCAGAACACCCGCTCAAGAACGCGATGTTTGGAGAGTAGCACTTGGGGCAGTGGCCGTGCTTTTCTTCAGAGCTTCGTTTATCTTTCTTTTCAGAAAGCTCTTTTTGCGCGGAGTTCTTAACCATCGGAGTGAGCAGCTGTTGTCCTGGCAGGTTTCCTGCTTGTGACATGAACTTGCTAAGTGCCACAGAAAGCGCATGCGGGATGCTTTCAATTCTTTTCACGCCGAATCCAAATGGTCGGTCGCTCTTGATGCTGTTCAGGTTTTTTCTGATTTCGTTCACATCGCCTCCAAGCTCCAAATATTTGCTGATGAGTATTCCAACAACCGCGGTGAGTCCTGCAATCTCGGTTCCAATTGGCGTTATGTTTGTAAACACCTTCAATATTTTTCCGTCGTTGTGGTCGATGTGCACGTGGATTGGTCCATAGCCGGTCTCAAGCTTGTAATACACCGACGCGACTCCTTCGGAGGCGTCGATTTTGGGTTTGGGCGCTTCAACAAGCACTTCTTTTTTCTTTTCGTTGATGTTGAGCACTTGGTGGCTCTTGCATCCGTCGCGGTATACGGTGATTCCTTTGCAGCCGGTGTCCCATGCCATCAAGTAGGTTTTCTTGATGTCTTCAACAGTAGCAGTGTTTGGCAGGTTGATTGTTTTAGAAACACCGTTGTCCGTGTATTTTTGGAAGGCAGCTTGGTGTTTGACGTGGTATTCGACACTGACGTCGTGCGCGCTTGCGAACACTTTCTGGACGCTCTCAGGGATTTCCTTGACTCCACGGATTGAGTTGTGGTTTCCTTCGATTTTCTTCCAGAGTTCAGTTGGTTTGAGTCCAAAGAAGTTGTTTTTCTCTGCTATTGTCATGAAGATAGGGTTGACTTCGTGGAAGACATCGTTCTCGTTGGGTTCTTTTCCTGCGCGAAGTGCGTCGAGCGCTTTTGCGTTGTAACGCGTGTACGCGATTCCAAAGAAGGGTTCTATTCCGCCGCCTTGGAGTCCTGCGCAGATTGCAATCGTTCCGGTGGGAGCGATGGTTGTGCGTGCGCAGTTTCGCGGGCGTCCTTTTGCCCATTCTTTGTAGTATTGTCCGCTTGAGTCATAGATGCTGTCTTTGAAGTTAGGGAAGAGTCCGCGTTCAAGCGCGAGTTCTTCGCTTGCTTCAAGGCTTTTTGCGTTGATAAATGACATCAATTCCTCGCCCTTCGCGAGCGCTTCAGGCGAGTCGTATGGAGTGTTGATGAGCGAAAGCAGTTCTGCCCATCCCATCACGCCTAGTCCGATGCGCCTGTTTCCTTTCGCGATTTTTTCGATTTCAGCCAACGGATAGTTGTTGACGTCGATGACATTGTCCAAAAACCGGATGGAAAGTTTGACAATTTCGCCAAGGCGGGCATAGTCTATTTTGCCCATCACGACAAACTTGCTTAAGTTTATCGAGCCAAGGTTGCAGGGCTCGTACGGAAGCAAGGGTTGTTCTCCGCAAGGGTTGGTGCTTTCAATCTGTCCAAGTTTTGGTGTTGGGTTTGATGTGCTGTTGTTGATGTTGTCAAGCCAGATCATTCCGGGGTCACCGCTTTTCCATGCAAAGTCCGCAATCAGGTCAAACATTTCTTTTGCATTTGCCTTGCCGACCACTTCCTTGGTGCGGGGATTGACCAGGTCATAGTCGCCTCCGTTCTTGACCGCGTCCATGAACTTTTTGTCTGCTGCGACCGAGACGTTGAAATTTTCAAGCTGGCCTTCTGCTGCTTTGTACATGATGAAGTTTTTGATGTCCGGGTGCCAGTAGGGAAGGATGCCCATGTTTGCTCCGCGGCGTGTTCCACCTTGCTTGATTTGTTGGGTTGCGGCGTTAATGAGTGCAAGCGGGGATAACGCTCCTGATGCGATTCCCGATGTACTTTTGACGCGGTCTCCTGCGGGCCGAACGCGACAGGCCGAGAATCCTGTTCCCCCACCTGATTTGTGGATAATCATGGTGTGTTTGACCGTGTCTCCCCAGCCTTCGATGCTGTCTTCGATAGGGAGCACGTAGCACGCGGAGAGCTGCTGCAGTTCGCGGCTTGCATTCATAAGTGTGGGCGAGTTTGGGACAAAGTCGAAGTTTGCCAGCATATCATAATACTGTGTCGCAATTTTCATCACGATTTCTCTTGCGCGGGTGCTGTTCTCGACGAGCTTGTACAGGTTCTGGACGAACCGGTGGTGGTTCTGGTCTTGTTCGTTGTGGTTCTTTGCTCCTGCGTGGATGAGGAGTAACTCGCTGGTTTCCCCATTTCCGACATCGACCCATTCTTGGTGATAGCGGACCCCTGCGAGGATTTGGTCGCGGGGGACTTCAGGATGATAGAGAAGTTCTGAGATTGCGATGTTTTTTGCGACGTTCCAGAGCCAGTATTCGACGCTTGGGTCGTCTCGTAGGTATTTGTCTTTGATGACTTTGCGTTGGTTTTCCGTGAGTGGGATGTTTCCAAATGGCGGTTTGTCCCACTCTTGTTTAGGTAAATCGCTTTTTGCTGGTGTCATATCGTTCCCTCCTTTGTAAAGTCAGTTGTCTATCTCTAGTTCAAATGTTGGTTTTCCAACTTTGAACTTAGAAATTGCCTGCTATTTCTCTACTGTCTTCAGGCAATTTCTCTAGTTTTCGCAAGGTCTTGATTGCGTCAACAAATTGTTGCGCGTCCTTGAACTTTTTGTGGACGCTGGTGAATCGGACATAGGCGACGTCGTCAAGTTGCGCGAGTTCCGCCATGACGAGCTGGCCGATCTTGCCGCTTTTGACTTCATCTTTGTTGGTTCGCCGCAAAGAAGATTCAACGCGTGCGGCGACGGTTTCAATCTGTTCCTGTTTAACTGGACGTTTCTCGCACGCGAGAAGAAGTCCTTTGAGAATCTTTTCGCGGGAGAAAGGTTGGCTGGTTCCATCTCGCTTGATGACTGTGATTTCATAATCTTCTGCACGCTCGTACGTGGTGAATCGTTGTTTGCATTTGCTGCATTCGCGTCGTCTGCGTATGCTTTCTTCTTCAGAAGTAAGTCTGCTATCAACAACACTGCTTTCTGCATGCTGGCAAAATGGACACTTCATCACAACACCCTTTTTGACGTTTTTTGAACTAAAACCACAACCCCTAGTGGTTTTATTCGCGTCGATATAACAAGTGTCAGCAATTGTATTTAAACATTCCGCCACTACAATCTAGAGACTTCAAAATATTTTTCTGTACTTTTGCTTCACTTGAGAGTTAATAGATTTTTATTTTTTCGACGAAAGCGCGTTTGAGTGTTGCGCAGTGGTGATTTCACAAATACACAACAAGATTTTTCCATTCATCCTTTGTGTAGCGGTTGAGAAGAAGTTTTATGACTTCACGCGCAGCTGAAGCAGAGACGCTGGAATCAAGTTGCTTGGTTATTACGATAATTCCATAGTATTCGCGCGAACGGGCCTTCGAATCCTCGATAAAAGTCGATATGTCAGTGGTGATCAGCACACTCTTCAAGCAAATTGCAGTGGTAAGCACATCCTTATCTTTGGCACCAACTAAACCTTCCTCCTTTGCAGTCCTTACAGTGAATCCGTTCTTTCGCAATTCCTGAACAAAGATTCCACCTAGACACTAATCAACATAACAGGAGGCAAAAAGTTCTTGAGTCATCTAGTTTTGAAACGCATTCCGGAACTTTTAATACTTTCTTGAATGTATCCCTGTATTTCTACAGAATTCTCCTGACCATATCGGACTGCCTCTTCAAATGCTTCACGAGGAACCTTTGCCTCATAGTGTCTGTATAAACTGTCAACAGTAGCACCTAGTTCAATCTCTCGCACGACCCAAGAAACAGTGGCTCTCGTTCTCGCAATCTGAGGTTCATGACGTGCTGTTTCCCTTTCAATAAATCTGTACCCGTCTATCATTGTAAATCCCAATAACTTTCTTATTTGAGTTATTACTCCCACAAGAATTTCCTATTTTGAGGGCTTATTAAGCTATCGCTAGAACAATGGTCATTTTTTTTGTTTTGTTCAACTGCCGTTCAATCCCTTCATGATCAATAAGCAGGTTCCACTTTTTCATTTCAACTCCAGAATATTTTCTTTCGTCATCCATGTAAAACGTAATTGAAAAGAAGCGCTTATGCGTTGTGGTCAGGATATGCTTCTTTAATCAGTTTTTCTTTACCTTTGACTTTGGAGCGGATGGTGTCAAGGAGCTTGTTGATTTCTTTCGCGACGGTTTTTTTCAAATCCATCGGGTGGATTTTGCCCGCAGTATAGTCTTTCTCGAACTGTTCATATGTTTTGTATGCAGCATTCCCGCCAAACTTTTCTGGCCGTTCGATTACGAATTCTTTTGCGTTGTCGCTCTTGTGGACCATAATGACGTGTTTGCAGAACGCAAGGACTCCATTACCTTCAACTTTTCCCGGTTCACAAAATGCAGAGTTAAGTTTATTGTTCACAGTTTTCTCATCGTCAAGTAAATCGATCTTTGAATTTTTCTCACTGCTTGACATCTTCCCGCCAGGTGTTAATCCAGGGATGAGGGGAGTAAGAATTTCAATGCGTGGCTTGTATCCTATCTTTGGCAGCATCTCGCGTGCGAACACAAGAATCTTGCGCTGGTCGTTTCCACCGAATTGGACGTCAACACCAAGGTATTCTTCATCAATGCTTTGCATCAGTGGATAGAGAAGTCCTGATAGTTTTGGATTGTCTCCCATCTTGACGACTTCTGATGCTGCTTTTGTGGCATCATGAACTCCTGTAAATGTTGAGAGCTTAAGTACATCAAACACGTATTCTTTCTTGAGCTGGAAGTCTGAGCCTTTGATGATTTTGAGTTTTGAAAGATCCGCTCCAATCGCTTCAAAGAGTGCGGGGATGCAGAGACTGTAGTATTCATATCTTTTTTCTAGCAGCGGCCAGGGTGTTTTGTCTAGCGCGCCGTGGATGTCTGCAAGCAAGACTTTGACTTCAAATCCTGCGCGGATAAAGTCCGCCATCTTGGTGGCCCAGACAAAGTATCCGATATGTGGAGTTCCTGTTATCGACGTTCCCAAATACACAACAGGTTTCTTTTTTGTAGCGAGAAGTTTCTTAAGTTCTTCTTCAGTGATTATTTCCTGCGTGTTTCGTTTGATGAGCGCAAGTTTTTGTTCAACGTCCATACACGCTCGCTGTGAGAACCTGGATTAAAAATGTTTCTGCTCAGAAAGGCAGTTGGAAGATTTACGACATCATCAAACAAAAGTTCATAAAGGGCAAATGACTTATTTTGGATATGCAAACGCTCGTGAAGCCAAAGCAAAAAAAGAATAAAGAAATCGATACTGATCTTGTTGAACAATTCCGCGCAAGCCTCGAAGATCTTAAAAAAGGAAGAATCAGGCGCGTTTTGTAAGCTCACGAACGATTCTTGCGTATTCTTCAAGATATCCCCTTTGATTTCATTAATCGTTTGTTGTTGTGCCTTCTTATCGCTTGTTGCAACAAACAAAATCGCTTGTAACTGTTCACATAAAATAAAGTATGCGCGTTTGCCATTCAGCTTCTTCTCTCGTACAAACGTAGAATAGAGCAGTTTTCCAAGAAGAGGCGTAATTGCGATTCGTTGCTCGAATTGTCTGATGATGCGCTGTTCTTCCACAGATAGTTTGTTGAGTTCATTATCAAACCGTTGCGTGTGATAAATTGCAAACATCCCTTTTCAGGGAAAAGTGCACTTAAAATGTCTAGTGCAGCAGAAATTGGAAAAGTTACAAGCTTAGTTGAAGAAAAATTAATCAATAGCTCATTTTTTCACCGCGGCAACTATCTTATCGTAGAGTTCATCGTTGTTTGCGTAGGTTGTCCCTTTTAATCCTGCGACCAGGTGCGCGTGCCCGTGTCTGAACGTTCTTGGATCGGTATACATCATACTATTGTACGCCACCGTCATGTACCTTTGGACTTCTTCGTGAAGCAAAGGGTCCACGCCTTTTGAGCACTCGATGAACTTGCGCGTGCGAAGCCAATAGTCGCGTTGCCGCTCCTCAAGTTCTCTTAATTCTCGTTCATCTCGTGTTTTGTCAGAAACGTCGCTTCGGGATTCAGCAATAATCGTCATGATAACACCTCTTGTTTGAGGAGAAAATAGTGAACTTCCTTTAAGTAGCTTCTGACATAAATCGTGTACGGTTATACGACGGTACGATTAAACAAGAATCGCGTTTACAGTTCCGTCTTGTCCGGGCCTTGAAGTAACGCGTGCTTTTCCCGCGTTGGTAGAAATGATGGTTCCTTTGACGATGATGTTTCGCCTGACAAAGTGGCGGTTTGCCTGGCATTCATCAACAGTCGTGATTGCTGCCTTGATGAACTTTTTATTCTTTGGGTCGAACACATTTGCGAACTTTGCGACGATGACGCGCATCTTGCGGTTTCCGCCTTTGGTCTTGATGACATTGACTTTCTGAACACCAATCTTGGTGTGCGTAGGAGCCCTGCCCATCTCGAACTTGCGTTTGCCTCGTGATGATTTGTACATTCCGCCAGTGGGCTTTCTTCCGATGCGTGCGCGTTGTATTACGACCATAGCTCAAGGACGATGGGACTGATTTAAAAAGGTTTCGGAAAAGCTTCAATGGAGCGTAAGTGTGGTTTACTGGCCAAAAGCTTTATAACTCACCTGAGCACTTCCTGCCCATATGAGGTGGTTGCTGGCCGCTCTTTTGCTTTTGCCGTTTTCTTTTGCGCTGGAGAGCACGAACTTTGCGGGAGAACACCCGGTCATCTATGGCTCTTTTATTGCGTATGAGAATAATAATTCGGTCTACGTCTACAATTTGCAGTCCAAGCAGAACACGTTTGTGGCGCGTGGCGCTCACCCTTCTATTTTTGGTTACACGCTTGTATTTGACGTTCAGGAAGTGGAAGATATTAATGGAGATGGTGACACTGCGGACAGCATTGTTTATTATTACAAAATAAACGATAAGACATTGGAAGTTGCAGGGGTAGGCCGTCATCCGTTTGTGTTTTCAAACTTGATAGTGTTCTCAAGCAAGGAGTCTGAGCTCGGTGTTGACTTTTCAAACAATGGCGGGCTTGAGGATGATATCATTCGCGGGTTTGATTTGAGCAACAAGGAACTCATCAATTTCAAGGCAGTGGGCGATTATCCAGTCGCCACAAAAAGTTCTATCGCGTTTCTTACCAAGGAGGACCAGCACGGTTTTGATTTGACTGCTGATGATGATAAAGCAGATACTGTTCTACGCGTGCTTGATATCCAGACGCGCGGTGTTGACAACACGCGCATTTTAGCCACGCCGCTGCTTCTCTCTAAGGGGACTGCTGTTTTTTCAACGGATAAAATCTATATCTTTGACATGAAGGAGCAAAAAGTGCGTGGACTTCCTGTGAATGGAAACCATCCCGGGGTGTATGAGGACAAGGTTGTTTTTGAGCGTGATGGGAATTTGTATGCGTACGATTTAGAGACGTTGCAGGCCGCTCCGCTTGACATAAAAGGAGTTGAGCCGGTTTTGTTTGAGGGCACGATAGCGTTTTCCTCATCCGAAAGCGTGCTCGGTGATCTCAATGGCAATGGCGTAGAGGAATCAATTATTCGATATTCAATCGAAGATTTTGACCATCTTCCGTATGAGGATTGTGATTCCGCTGGCGATTCCTGCGCAGGACTGAACGCAAAACCAAGAAAAGCGAAGGAAAAAAAATCAGATGTTGTGTCAGGTGAGGAAATCACTACACCTGCTGAACGCGAACCAACGTATCCTTGGTATTATTACGCGCTGGGAATCCTCATCGCAATAGTTATTCTGCCGCCGCTTAGCTATTACGGATACAAATATTATAAGAAACGCCAGAAGAGTTTTGGGTTTTAAGATGAGGAAAGTTTTTACGGAAGATAGTGGAAAGTTGCCACGCCGAAACCTTTTTCAGAATTCCCTTCGAAACATTTAAATACTCTTCCTCGGGTTTTGTTCGTATTACCTTTGGGGTGAATGAGAATGGAAGCAAGACCTTTAGATGCATTGAATCGTGCTCGTGATAAGAAAGTTATTGTCGAATGCAAGAACAACCGCCAGTATGTTGGTACGTTGCGTGCGTTTGACATTCACATTAATGTTGTCCTAGACGAGACTGAAGAGCGTGTTGATGGGGAAATCAAGCGCAAGATGGGAACCGCGTTTATTCGCGGAGATACCATTGTGCTGATTAGTCCGGCGTAAGGAGTTAGAACATGTCAAAAGGTTTAGGCGGTACTGGTTCTCAAGGTAAGCGTTCGCGTGGCAAGTCGCATATGCCGTGCAGGCGCTGCGGTCGAAGCAGTTTCCACATTTCTAAGCACGTGTGTGCTTCTTGCGGCTACGGCGCGGGTCCAAAGATGCGCAGTTATGCGTGGAAGAATACTCGAAAGCGCGCGTAAAATGTTTACTTATCTTGCAAGGACTGGCCCGTATTATTTTGGGAATAGATATGATGTGTTGCTTGTAAAGTGTTTAGTTAAGGACTATGGAGCATCAAAAACCGTTAATGAATTTAATGGTCGTGCCATTCCTCGTCTTAAGGCGCTTGCGGATGAGCGTGGCGAGCCGTACAACTGTCTTCTGGTGCACCGAGGTTTCAGGG
>Ga0209541_10008658_pt1 | contig 16698 bp, 15 predicted proteins | sample RifCSPlowO2_01_FD_184027 | JGI IMG/M metagenome (GOLD analysis project Ga0209541, IMG submission 184027) | Groundwater microbial communities from Rifle, Colorado - Rifle CSP2_plank lowO2_0.1 (SPAdes) (version 2) | ecosystem: Environmental > Aquatic > Deep subsurface > Groundwater | place...
CATTGTAGAAGAGCGCGAAAAACATATTCTGTTTGATTTTACTCATGGTCTGGCGGCTCAAATCAATGGCGGTAAGCACATCACGCAAGTCGTTCTTGATAATTACGACTCCGCCGGTTTCCATGGCCACATCGGTGCCCGAGCCCATGGCAATGCCGAGATCGGCCTGTGCCAGAGCCGGTGCGTCATTGATACCATCCCCTACCATGGCCACTCGAATGCCTGTACCCTGCAATTTTTTAATTTCATTGGCTTTATCTTCCGGCAAGACTTCGGCCAAAACATTTTTGATGCCGGCCAATTTGGCCACTGCCTCGGCCGTGCGACGATTGTCGCCGGTGATCATAAACACTTCCAGACCGCGCTTCTGCAGCTCGCGTACCGCCTCTGCCGAACTTTCTTTAATAACATCGGCCACTGCCACCAGACCTAATATTTTCTTTTCTTCGGCCAAGATCATGGCGGTTTTTCCTTGTTCTTCCAATTTGCGCAATTTTCTTTCTAAATTCTTCACATCCAATCCGGCCACATCCGCCATCAGTTTGCGATTGCCAAAATAATATTTTTTTCCGGCAATTACGCCCTCTACGCCATGACCGGGAATCGCTCTGAAACCTTGGACTTCGCGTAATGCAATAGATTCTTCTTCAGCATATTTCACGATAGCCTCGGCCAAGGGATGCTCGGATAACTTTTCCAGACTGGCGCTGATTTCAATAATTTCATCCTCATCACTTAAACCATCACCAACAATATCCGTCACCTCCGGTTCTCCTTTGGTGAGAGTGCCTGTTTTATCAAAAACAATCGCTTTCACTTTACAAGCGGCTTCCAGAGGTTCACCCCCTTTAATTAATACACCATACTCTGCGCCTTTGCCGGTTCCTACCATAATTGCGGTCGGAGTCGCCAAACCAAGAGCGCAGGGGCAAGCGATGACGATTACGGATGTAAAGGCCATTAAACTAAAAGCCAAGCCGGCGCCGAGAAGGAAAAACCAAACTACGAAAGTCAATGCCGCCAACACAAGCACGATCGGCACAAACCACGAGGATATTTTATCCGCAAAGGCTTGAATGGGTGCCTTGGAACTTTGCGCGTCTTCAATGAGACGGATAATTTGCGCAAGGGCAGTCTCGCTACCCACTTTAGTAGCGCTGAATTCAAAACTGCCGTGTTTATTTATGGTCGCTCCGATCACGGTGTCTCCAATGTTTTTCTCCACCGGAATACTTTCACCTGTAAGCATTGATTCATCTATAGACGAATTCCCTTTCGTAATGAGACCATCAACGGGGATTTTTTCTCCCGGACGCACTACTACTATGTCACCTGCCACAACTTGCTCAATAGGAATATCCGCCTGCCGCCCATCGCGTATCACTCGCGCTGTCTTTGGTTGTAAACCAATAAGTTTCTGTATGGCGGAAGACGTCCGTCCTTTAGCCTTGGCCTCCAACCATTTACCCAGGATAACAAAGGTAATCAAAAAAGCGGCAGTCTCAAAATATAATTCCGGAATTTTTTCTCCGCCCAGGCCAATCAAGCTGTTATTGTTTATCGCGTAAAGGACAAAATTAACAAAACTGTAGAAGAACGCCGTACTGGTGCCAATGGCAATCAAACTATCCATGTTGAAAGTTTTCATGCGCAAACTGCTCCACATGCCTCTATAAAATCCGGAGCCGATGATAAATTGTACCGGCAAGGTGAGAACTAAGGAAATTATTCCGATGTAGGGCATAACTTGCCTGCCCGGCAGAAACGAAATAAAATCCAAAAGCATGAAATACAACATCGGTAAGCTCAGAACGAAACTCCACCGGAATCTTTTCCAATATCCGCTGATTTCTTCTCGCCTTTTCATCCTTTCCGCTTCCGGATTATCCGTTTGATAAATCTCGGCTTTGTAGCCGGCCTTCTTAACCGCATTTATCAATTCATTTAGCGTGGTAATGGTTTTATCATAATTGACGCGCGCTTTACCCGCCGCAAAATTTACAGTGGCCACTGATACACCAGGCATTTTTTTTAAGCTTTTTTCAATCAATCCCGCGCAGGAAACGCAATGCATGCCACTGATGCTCAAATAGTCTTGACCCACACCATTTTGTTCCTTCCTTTCAGGCAATTTGGCTATGGAAGCCGACGCGCGCGTTGTGTCAATAGGTAAAGTTGACCGACCATTTCCTTCATCCATACCGCCGAAAAAATTAAATAACTGACTTACTTTGGTGGAACGCAAAAGGTTATCCACCAACTGATCAACATTACCGTGATTATCAGGAATTTCAAACTCACCCTTTTTAATTTGATTCACTTTGCCCTTGAATACCGGCTTATCATTATTTTGCGAAAATTCACCATCCGCCACCACCGAAGATTCTAACCTAATTTTAAAGGGAGAATCGGCGTCAACGATTTTCGTCTCAATTGTTACCTTATTATTTTTATTATCATCAGCTGCTAATTCATCATTTTTAACGCCAATAATTTTACCCACATAACCTGCTCTTCGGATCGCCTCAATGATTTGCTGATCACCTACCCCCTGCTCCACAACGACCTCTCCCTCGTTAGCTTGAAAACTGATTTTAGACGACTTCAAACCGGGAACTTCCGCCAATTCCATTTCAATTATTTTCTCACAAGACCCGCAATGCATTCCCTCAATATGCAGCTTTACTATTTTTTCCATATATTTTGCTTATTTTATTAAGATCGCTTGCTTATCCGCTTGCGCCAAAACATTTTTTATTTCATCCCATGCAATATCTCGATCGGATTCAATGGTGGCCATACCATCTTTTTCTATTTGCACCTTTTTGACACCAAGTAAATTCTTTAATGCCATACTGCTTATTTTAACACATGCTTCGCATGTGATATTATTTATTTTAAAATTAATTGTCATATGTAATTTGAAATTAAATAATGAATTAATTAATTAGTAACTGTCACAACTCCTCGAGGAACACCCATAGCACATGTTATTTCGTAATCGCCGATTTTATCCGGAGTAAAAGACATCACAATTTTTATCCCCGCTTTCAAATATTGAGACCTATCAAATAAACCGGGGATCATTATTGTACTCATACATCCATAACCATTTTCTTTTACATCAATTTCAAACCTAACCGGTACACCTCTTTTGACCGTAAATTTATTTGGAACTAAATCGTTATCATAAGTATATACGGCTTTAAGTATCTGCTCATTAAATTTAACAACTGAATTTGCGGCTGTAACATCCAAATTTTTCTGAGTTGTACCGGTTCCGCAACCACCACAACCCCCACCACCGCCACATCCACCGGCACTTCCACCACAACCCCCTCCACTACTTCCACATCCTCCACACTGTGATGCTTGTATCGCGGAAGCTGTAGTTTGTGAAGTCGCCCCACCCGTTGCACCCGCCTCAACAACGGTAAATTTTCCTCTATACATACCCATGGAACAAGAAAATGGCACCTCGCCTACTTCGGTTGGAACAAATTCTATAATATTTTCTCCTTTTTTAAGAGATTGATCAATTCCATATTGAGGCATGATGATGGAAGATGCGCAGGAAAAAGCGTTAGTGGAAGTGATAATCCATTTCACTTTTTTGCCTTTTTCTACAGTAAATTGATTTGGCGAATAACCTAACCCCCCCTGAGTCATTCGCACCTCTTGCACCTCTCCTGAAATCGTAACCGCGGAATCAGTATTAACTTTTCCGCGAAAAACTATCTGACTACCGTTAGTTATATTAAACCAACCGAACAAAATAACAGCCAAGCCGGCAGTTGCAAAAAAAACTCTAGCTCTTCTGCCCTTAAAAACAGAAGCCAAACCGCCTATTCCAAGAAGCCCCGGGGCCGTACCCAGAGCAAACAAACTCATCACCAGAAAACCTTGAAAAAAACTACCGGTGGAAACCGCATACAATTGCATGGCTTGCGTAAAGCCACATGGCAGGAAAAAAGTGAGGGCGCCCGTAATAAACGAACCTTTGTGACTATATTCTTTTTGTTCTTTATTTAAACCAAAAAATTTATAAACACTCTTAGGTAATGAAATATTTTTATCATTCAAAGCCGGGAATATCTCCACCAACTTCAAACCTAAAAAAATCATTACTCCGCCGATGACAATCGTCATAAGGCCAAGCGTACCGGAGGAAGGCCGTATCACCGACCCCAACAATCCGATAATACCTCCCAAAAACCCAAATCCCAAAATTCTTCCTGAATTAAAATAAAGATGAGGTATGAATTTTTGTCTAGTGGAAATTTCCGGATGTAATTCAGCGTGTCGCGCGGATAACCCCAGAACCAAACCACCAACTAATGCCATACAAGTAGAAATACCCGCGACTAAACCAACAATTAAAACAACAAACAAACTGGTGCTTTCGGTATTTACTCCCAAGGAAAACAACCCCAACCAATTGGCAATCGCATATAATGCAAACAATATACCCGCGCCCTTTAATAAATTAACATAATCATTTTTGTCTTTAGATAACCACGGCAAATCATCCTTGTGCCCAACAGCATATCCGGCCTCTTGAATAGCTTGCTTTATAGATTCATCGGAAGGCAGACATTCATTATAAAAAATTTCGACTTGACCTGCTTTATGATTTGCTTCCACTCTATGAACCCCTGAGATTTTTTTTAAATTATTTTCAATTAATATTTCACACGATCGGCAATGCATGCCTTTAATCGGAACTATGATTTTATTCATACTAAATGGGCTTAGAATAATTAATTAAGATACCTACTATGTAGTGTAGTAGGTATTTATTACTCTGTCAAGTTCTCCTTTATCCACAACGCTTAATTATTCAGATCACAATTCTGAAGATGCTGGGAATAAATACCATTATAGCCACAAATCTGTTGATTTCCATCCAAACTACAAGTCGACGCCAGGTTCTTCCCTGATGCAGTATGAATCGCGCACTCTCCATTATTATGCATAGCAAAAGCTTTAGCGCTATTCGTCAAAAGTAAAATGACCAAGGACATCATAAAAACAACAGAACAAAGACCCAACAGAAACCCTTTGCTCCAAACACGAAACTTTGGCATATAGGCATTATCAGACAGCTTGTTGACCCGTTCAACAAGGGCCGATGTAAAAAAAGACAAAGCTAACTCGGAACGAAGTAAATTTTGTTCTTCAGTTTGAGATATCTTTAAAATCGCGCTAGCTAATTGTGTACGTTCGGTAAAATTATTTGTAGCTCGTTCGTCGGCAGCTAATTCGGAAAAGGTAATGAATTTATTTACATAGGTCTTTATGCCCGGCAAAAAGAAAAAAATACTATAAAATAATTTAATAATAAATAATTTCCGCGGTTCTTGCGCAGACATATGACTCGATTCATGAAGTAAAACGGCTATTAATTCTTCTCTCCGTAAAATTTGGACAAGACCACGTGAAATACATACTCGAGGCTTCCAAAAACCATAACAAAATACTACCGGTTTTGATTCTCTAATTTCTACTATTCTATTTTTATCTAAATGTAAATTGGCAATAATTTGTTTCAATTTTGAGGAATGTTTCGATTTCGCAAGCTTGAGATAATGTGTGGTAAATTTTCTGTTTTGGATAATTAATTTCACTAACCTATAAATAATCCAAGGTATAAAAGTAATTATGAACGCGCTCAATGTAATTAATGCCCCAAAAATAAAAGGATGCATGGAGATCAGCTGGTTCATCTCAGTACAGCCACAGGCGGTTTCAATTTTATGAAGAAGAATACCAATATACAGATACGCCTTTTGATAAATTTCATAAATCAAAAAAGACAACAAGCCGGTAATCGCCATCATGATAAAAGTGATTCGCCTGAATACCCCATTAGACTTGTTCGCGAAATATCTCTCCATAGATAGGATATTATTTTAAGAGGTCTCTTAATTTATTCTTCCATTCTTCTGATTGCGGGGTCCGGTAAGTTTCAATGACATCTACAAATTGAGCTACCGCGATATCACCATACTGGCGCAAAAAATTTTTAATAATTTTTTCCGAGGCGCTAGCTAAAAATGTTTTCTTATCTTTGCTTGGTATATATATAAACGCTCCGCTTTTATCCATTTTTCGTTTTAAAATATCTTTGTCGTACAATCTGGCCATCACTGTCATAACAGTTGTATAAGCGATTTTTCTTCGTTTCTCCAGCTCCAACAACACAGACCGAACTGAAGCCTGTTTATTAGACCATATTATCTCCATAATTTCCTCTTCCAGTTCTCCCAATGTTTTTAGTTTTTCCTTAGCCATATCATATATTATCTACTACACACCATAGTATACGGGAGAACGCTATTTTTGACAAGTTTCCAACCAACACAACTATACACTTATTTTAAAACACACTAAAACATATAACTTTTAATATTACATTTCCAGAATAGTTTGATCTCCCAGTATCAGCCGATGATGATGCTCAGGGTGTTTCTGGATTATATGAACCTTTTCCCCCACGATACTGTTTATTATTTTTTCAGGCATATCAACCAAACAATTATTTAATATAATTGAATTTTCGATCATTGCCCCGCCCTTAATTTCAGTTCCGGATCCAATGGTCACAAAAGGTCCGATGGTACAATTATTCAAAACGCAATTCTCTCCAACAATCACAGGATCAATAATTTTCACATTCTCCCCAACTATGGTACCCACTCCTATTTTGGATTTTCCATTTGTTATCTCATACATGAGTAGTCGATTGGCAGTAATTAAATCATCCGGCTGACCGGTATCCTTCCACCAGCCGGTTATTATCTTATGTCCTACTTTATGATTATTTTTTAATAAATATGAGTGTATGCCGGATATTTCATATTCACCCCTCGCGCTTTTAGTTATATTGTCAAAAGCTTTAAAAAACACTCCCGGACCGTAAATATAAATACCGGTAACAGCAAAATTATTTGGTGGATTCTCTGGCTTTTCTACTACGTCAATTAATTTTCCACTATCATCAAAATATGGCACCCCAAATGATTTTGCATTTGGAACTTCAGACAATGCCAACATAACATTATATTTTCCTGTCTCAAAATCATCAAACATCCCCTTAAGACTGCCCAATATCACATTATCCGACAAATAAAACAAGAAAGGGTCGTTCCCTATAAATTTTTCCGCTTCTTTTACTACGTGAGCAATACCCTGAGGACCACCGGTTTGTTCAAAAAACTTTATTTTAACTCCCCAATGTCCACCATCACCTATAATCTTAGGCAAATCTGTCTCGCCCGGGTTGGTATTAATAAAAATTTCTTCTATGCCCACTTCCACTACTTTTTGGATAGCATGAAAAATCATTGGTTTGTTTGCCAACGGGATCAAATGTTTATTTATAGTGCTTGTTATTGGACGCAATCTTGTGGCGCGCCCACCTCCCGTTAAAATAGCTTTTTTTATTTTCATATTCTTACCAACTAATCAGCTTATATGCAATCTTCCAATAAAAATCCATCATCGGATTACCAATCTGATCTAAGATGGAATTTTTCACATTCATATCATCAAATGTAATACGACCAACAAAATTTTTCATCAATTCTTTATCTCCTATTTTTCTCATCTTCCGGATAAGCTTTCTTTTTTCCAACCACATTTTTAAATGCTCAATATTAAACCAATAATCATAAACTCGCACTTTTTCGTCAAGCCATCCTTTTTGTCCGGCAAAAACCAACAACCCCAATTCAAATATAAATAACATCGGCAGTAATAATAGCAGGGTTGGTAATTTATAAAACATCAACAATATTCCCCAACGATTTCGTTCAATATAATAAAATTTTTCTTTATTGCGTCCAAAAGAATACTTATGATAAAAAACTGAATCACGAACAGTCACAATCTTATATCCGACTGCACGCAAACGCAAACAATATTCAATATCTTCATGATACAAGAAAAAATCTTCATCCCACAAACCGTATTCACGCAGTAAGTCAGCGCGCATCATTATTGCCGCGCCACTCGCGTAGGCAGTTTCGGATACTACAGGTAAAATTATATTTTCCAATTTTACCCGGATATTATTACAAAAACCCATTCCCAAATAATGCAAAGAATTGCCTGAACTATTAATCAAATCTGTGTCGGGATACATAAGTAGGAGGGATTGAGCAGCGCCAATATTTTTATCTTTTTCCATCTCAGCAATTAAGGGTTCTAAAAAATTGGCGGCGACAAAACCATCATTATTATGAAAATATACGTAATCAAAGCCATGATCAAGCGCCCATTTTATTCCAACATTATTTCCTCCCGAAAATCCCAAATTTTTTTCCTGCGACAAAATTGTAACGTGCGGTAATTCAGCGCCGGACAAAGGCATGACATTTTCTTGCAAAAATCTAACTGAGGAGCCGTGTTCAGGGTGCGGATCATCCACAATTACCAATTCCACTTGATCTTTAGGGTATGTCATCTTTCGCAAAGCACCCACTACATCATCGATGTATGGTTCACAATGAAAAGATAAATAAACAATTGCTACTTTAGGCGGCATAGTATTTATGATTAGTACGCCATTTCCAAACATATTGAAACCAGTTTTTCAAATGTATGCGCGCAAGCTTATTTTTAATTAGTGCCTGAAAAACACCGGGTACTCGCGCAGACTCCCGCATGTGTTTATGACGAATTATAATATCATGCACATAATATACCGGCCAACCCGCCTCCCATAATTTGTGACACCAGTCGCAATCTTCCAAATACATAAAATATCTATCATCAAAAAAACCCGCCGCTTCCACAGCTTCCTTGCGTACTACCATAGCCGATCCCATTATCCAATCCACGGGCCTGGTTTCATCATGATTGAAATCACGCATTACTAACTTATCCGCATGTCTCTTTATCCAATTATATTTTTTATCAAGATTAATGTGTTTCAACGGTTTGATTAGTATGGATGCCAAATCAAAACGATAACAAGATTCTTGTACAGTACCATCTGAATTTAATAGTTTTGGTCCAATCATACCAATTTTCGGGTTCTCATCCAGAAATTTAATAATTCTTAGGACAGTATGATTATCTTCCGTGACGAGTATATCCGGATTGATTGTACAATAATATCTAGCCGGTGAATGCGCAAAACCAATATTGCAGCCTTTCCCAAAACCAACATTACCGAAGCCTTCCAAATAATTAAAAGATAATTTATCTGTATCGCGTAATTTACCACTCATCTCTTCTCTGATTCCATCCGTATTATCTGAATTATCTACTACAGTAATTTGCACGTTAATATTGTCATTAGAAACATCAGCAACCAAAGAAGCGATCGCCTTCATGACATCGTCTCTCATTTTATAATTTACAATAACGATATTAATGTCTTTCATAAAACTACTTCCACCACTTTCTTATTTCCTTATAGTTAACTTTTCTATGTTTTTTAATGTATTGACGTTTTTTAGCCAACTCACGTCGCATTTTCCATATTTCAGTTAATTCCACCAATACAGCTCGCTCAAATAGCAAAAAATATATGAACTTCTTGAATTCATACCATAAAATCACAGGAAAATCAAGTATGAGATTCTCACCATGCTCATTCTTAATAAGCGTCATGAGATGATTTTTATAACTATGATATTTTATCCAAGAGGAATGAGATTGCTTATTTTTAAGAGCGGCGATATCTGTAAGCTCTTTTGGACCGGCGCCAGATCGATCATGATAGGCCACAGTACTGAGCAAAACATACGACTTCCAACCACGCGACGCCAGGCGATAAGCCAGATCTACATCCTCCTTGTACAAAATGTAGTCGACGTCCAAAAAATTCCCATTTGGCAATATTGTATCAACTAACGCGCTGCGGCGATACATCGGGAACGCTCCTGACACTCCAAAAACCTCAATATTGTCATCCTGAGCGTCAGCGAAGGATCTCTTTACGCCAGCCTTTAGGAGATTCTTCGTTCCACTCAGAATGACATCGCGAGGCCACTCCTGCCCCGTTGATTGTTCGACCACACGACGATTTCTAAAAATTTTTAAACCCAGAGCATCAATTTTATTTGTCTCGCCCGGTACAGCATTGTCATTCTGGCGTCCATTTGTCATCCCGGACCGGGATCCGGGATCCGGTCGAAAACTAACACCTGGATCCCCGCTTTCGCGGGGATGACAGTGTTGAGTGCGCAAATGACAGATGGACGCGAAATCCCAACGCATCAATCGTGGAGTAGCGGCACCGGCTTCCGGATGTTGATCCAAAAAATCAACCATTTTTTTTAAACAATCAGGCATTAAATACATATCTTGATTCAAGAGCAAAACATACTCACTATTACTTTCTCGAAATGCTTCTGAGTGACCACCGGCAAAACCACTGTTATTTTTATTTTCAATTAATTTGTAAGGAATTAAAAAATCATTTAATTCCTTTTTTATAATCTCCACAGAATTATCTGCTGAATTATTATCTAAAATTAAAAGCGACCATTCCTTAAAGTTTTGTTTTCGTAACGACGCAAAAAGATAAGGCAAATATTTTGCCCCGTTCCAAACTACTAATTGCACGGTCAATTTAGACATAGTTATTATTTTCTCAAGACATCATTAACCCACGCAAAGAAAATCCCCACAGGTCTCAATGCAACAATAAGCGTCCATTTATACCACGGCTCCCATTTCCTAAAATATTGCACCATGCTTTTGGTAAATTTTTTTTGTTTCCAGAGTGAGGTACGTTTTTTAAAACTTTGACCCACATAATCTACACATGAAATAATTGGCGTATAAATTACTTTATAACCCAATCTTTTTACTTCACGACAAGTATCCACATCTTCAAACCAAATAAAATATCTCGGATCAAATGCCCGGCCTAATTTTTCATAAACTTCACGACGCATCATGAAAAAAGAACCGCGTACACTTTCCACTTCTTGTTCTTTGTTTGCATCAAAATCTTTGTATAAATATTTATTCAAGATTGTCGGGAATATATGGTGTAATTTTAATAGAATAGCCGTTTGATCAAATAAACCGGGAAAACACCTCGGTTGAGCTTCTTCGTTTAATTTTCCGTTTTCATCCACTAATTTACAGCTAGCAATACCAACATCAGGATGAGAGCGCATCCAATCCACCATCGTGTCCAAACTTCCTTCACCCACTTTCATATCCGGATTTAAGAACAACAAAAAATCTCCGGAGGAAATTTTCGCCGCTTCATTGTTTGGAAAACCAAAACCCGTATTTTTATCGTATTTTAACACTCGCAGAGCATTGTCATTCCGGCGAAAGCCGGAATCTTTTGGAGGATGAATAAGATCCCCGCTTTCGCAGGGATGACAGTTAGACGCGGGCATGACAGCTGCACCAAATTCTTTTTCTAACAATTCTACCGTACCATCAGTAGAAGCATTGTCTCCTACAATCTGCTCAAATGATATTTTTTTGCAACCCAAACGCACAGATTCAACCTGTCTTCCAATTAAATTTTTAGAATTCCACGTAACAGTAATTACCGACAAATCCATACTATTTCTTTAGTTGCTCTTTAAAAAAATCTACATACGGCACCGGTGTTGGATCAATACCTTCAAGCAACGCTGAATAAAAACTAAAATAACTTCCAAATGCAAGCACTTCGCAAGCCTGTGTTAATTTATCTTTTTCTTGGCATTTATAACTTAAATACTCAATCTTATTTTTATCTAACACTTTTTTAGTCACCTCAAATCTTTTTTGCACGCGTTCGCTATATAACGCGGATTCAATAAATACAAACTTAATATATTTGCTGTTGGTTTTCGGATAAAGCATTCCTTCCAACAAATGATGATTCAATTCAGGAATAAGATGATAACCGGCAAAACGTTTAGCCGTTTCATCCATCTGATTGGCGGCCGCATGAGCATTACCTGCCAAGTGTTCTGAGGCCACATACCAAATACCACACTCCAAAACTTGTCGCGCATCTTGCTTAACAATATTATTTTTTTCTAAATTAAACACACCGAATTCCCGGTCATATTTTGCAAAAACTTTCAAAACTTCTTGAATTTCATTTTCAGACAACTTTAACAACCCTGCTTTTGACAATAATGCAATTGGCCCAACAATCATATAACCTTGCCCCATGCGTGGCTGACCGCTAGGATTATTTTCTGTAGAAAAAATTAAAGATGGCACATTGTTAGCTTCAGACCACTTTGCCAATTCTCCACCAGCGGTGATAGTGATTAATTTAGCATCCCTCGTTTTAGCTTCTTTCATCGAAAATAGCACTTCTTCAGTAGTACCGGAATAACTGGAAAGCAAAACCAAACTATCTTTGTTTACATATCCTGGCACATGGTAGCCTCCAACTATTTCCACGGGCACGGTATGTTCGGCAGAGAAAACAGATTTCATGATATGTGGGCCAAGTGCCGAACCACCCATTCCGAGTACAACAATATTTTTAACATTTTTATAGCTAGCTGGTACCTTAATTTTTTGCGCAGTCTCCCAAATTTGTTCTACCTGTTTTCCCAACAATTCCAAACTTCCCAACATATTATTTTTATCCAATTTCTTTATTTGTTCTAAATTATCCAAATTAATTTTTGACATAAAATTAAATTATTTTTAAATTTGTTTGGTATTTTTATATTTTTGCATGGTATCACGCAATGCTTCTTTAATCGGACGCATATTAATACCGATTTTTTCTAAATTCTCGGAATGTAAAAAATTATTAGACCGGCCTTTTTCCGCTAATCCTATTTTAACCAATTCATCATTACTTATCCATTCATTTTGATGTTTGGGATCAACAAGCTCTTCATACAACGCGATAATTTCTCGATGTTTTATTGTCCCGGGATTTGTAACATGAAAAATTCCAACCGCTTTTTTGGATAGCAATTTGTAAAAAACATCAATCATATCATCCACGACTGTCGCGCTATTTTTTACATCAATCACTTTCGGATAGGTTGCGAGTTTATCTATTAAATTTCTTTGCGATGGAGCCCAATCTATCGGCATTCTTATGCGCGCGATGCCAACATTAGGCAGAGTGGACAAAACCAAATCCGCAGCCCATTTTGTACGAGAATATGTAACTTCACGAGGATTTCCCAAATCATCTTCACGCCATTTTTTATCTGCATGAGGAGAATCACCATAGAAAATACAACCTGAACCCATATGCAAAAGATAAATCCCCTTTTCCTGACAACCTTCCGCAATTATAATTGGAAGTTTGGTGTTCCCTGAAATAGTTTCCAAACGATGCGATTCACACCAATCCACATTCGGACTTCCCGTGACACCAGCTGCATTCAAAACAACATCCGGCTGATATTTATTCAACAGATCAATAACATCTTTTTTTGTTTCTATGTGACTATCTGCAATCACAGCCTCATCACCCCAAACGCTTTTACATCGATTCCCCAAATAACCATTTCCAACAATCAATATTTTCATAATTGATAGTTAATTGTCATCCCGTTGAAAAACGGGATCTTTTTTTATTATTCAGAATAAGATCCCGGCTTTCGCTCGCCTCGCTGGAGCTTTGGCGAAGCGGGCCGGAATGACAGATTTAATTAACTGCTCCCATATTGTTTTTTGTAATAATCCATATACTCACCACTTTTAATTTTTCTCCACCAATCTTCATTATTTTTATACCATTCTACTGTTTTTTTCATTCCTTCTTCAAAACTTGTTTTTGGGCTCCAACCTAATTCATTTTTTGCCTTACTAAAATTCATAGCATAGCGTCGATCGTGCCCAGGTCGATCTGTCACGTACTCCATCATTTCCTCTCCCAAATTTAATAATTGCAAAATATTTTTAGTTATCTCTAAATTTGTTTTTTCCGCATTCCCACCCAAGCAATAACTCTCCCCCATTTTCCCTTTATGAACGATCACATCAATGCCCTCACAATGATCCTCAACAAATAACCAGTCTCGGATTTGCAAACCATCACCATAGACCGGCACTTTCTTTCCTTCTAATAAATTCGTGACGAAAAGTCCATGCAATTTTTCCGGAAATTGAAAAGGGCCATAATTATTAGAACAATTAGAAATTGTTACCGAAAGATTGTAGGTGTGAAAATACGCGCGCGCCAGATGATCAGAAGCGGCTTTGGAAGCGCTATAAGGGCTACGAGGATTGTATGGAGTATTTTCATCAAAAGCCGGGTCATTCGGACCAAGAGCGCCAAAAACTTCGTCGGTGGAAACGTGATGAAAACGCTTGTTGTACTTCCTCGCGGATTCTAAAAGTGTATGCGTGCCAATAATATTTGTATGTATAAAAGCAGAGCTATCTAAAATAGAACGATCAACGTGCGATTCGGCGGCAAAATTAACTACAATATCGACATCTTTTATTAAACCATCTACTAAATTTTTATCGGCTATGTCTCCTCGCACAAATACATATCTGTCATTCCCGTGAAAACGGGAATCCAGACACAAGCCACTGGATCCCGGATCCTGGTCCGGGATGACAGACCCACTATACTTACCTATTACGTCCTTCAAATTTTCCAAATTACCCGCATATGTCAAAAGATCAAGATTTATTATTTTATAATCTGGATATTTATTCAATATATAACGAATAAAATTTGATCCGATAAATCCACAACCTCCGGTGATTAGTAATTTCATAAAAAATTATTTAATTATTTTTACTAACACTCGCTACCATACCGACAGCCGTCAAAGCAACAAGCATTGCCGAACCGCCATGGCTCACAAAAGGCAGAGGCACTCCGGTAAGAGGTAACACTCCCACCATAGCGCCTATATTTAAAAAGGTTTGCCAAATAAACCAAACGATAATTCCTGCAACTAATAAAGTGCCATATTCGTCTGGCGCTTGCTTTGCTATTTTTAACCCTCTCCAACCAATGATCACAATCAAAGCCAAAAATGCAACGCAAAAAATGAAACCGGTTTCTTCGGCCACGACAGCAAAAATAGAATCAGCACTGACTTCTGGCAAATACTGAAATTTTTGCCGTGAGTGACCAAGTCCGAGCCCCCAAAGCCCACCAGAACCAATAGCCAAAAATGCTTGATTAGTATGATAACCTTGCCCCTGCGGATCTAACTCCGGATGCATAAAAGTAGTCAAACGTTGCAACCTATACGGTGCGGCCATTACCATTCCACCCACTACGATCAATCCAACTAAACCCATTATAGCTAAATATTTTTTTGGTACTTCCGCTAAATAAAGCATGACCAAGGCAATCACGACAAGTATAGATAACGTACCTAAGTCAGGTTGTAGGAGAATTAAAACTAAGGGAGGAATAATATAAAACAATACTGGCAAAAGCCCCGACTGCCAATCTGATAAATTCCTTTTTGACTCTGAAAGTAGTTTAGCCAATATAATAATCAAACCAAGTTTTGCCAATTCCGCCGGCTGAAAAGTATAGCCAAAAACATTTAACCAACTTCTTGATCCATTAAGCACAATACCTATACCAGGAACCAAAACCATTCCAAGCAGCACCACGGTCGATATGTAAATTGGCCAACTCAATTTTTTGAAATATAAATAGTTAATTTTGGCAATTACCAAAAATGCAATAATCCCAGGCAAAATACCAAATAGCAGTTGCCTCTTTACAAAAAAATAGGTATCACTAAATTTTTCATAACCGGAAGGTGCGCTAGCCGACATGAGAGCAATCAACCCAAACACTAATAACAAAAAAATATAAAAAAGGAAGAGACGATCGGCATGTTTCTTAATTTCGGCCATATTAAATATTTTTGTCCACAATGAGCACGATCGCTATAAGTAAAAAAACATGGAAAAACACAGTGAAGAAAGTCAAAACTCTGGACAACAACTTGTCATGACCATAAAAATACAATCCGGAAATATAATTGACCAACATTACTATTATGCCTACTAAGGGTAAATAATATATTTTCCACCAATCACCAATAAGATCCACCCCAAAAACAACATTATAGTGTAAAAATATTTGTTCAACAGTAGGCTTAATATTAGCCAATATATACCACCAAACAATGAGTTGCGACAAAACAGAACCAATTAAAGGCCCAAAAATCCATGGATCCTTGAAGAATAATTTTGGAGAGTAAAACATATCTTTTTATGATTCTATACTAGCAAAATCGGCCTATATTGACAAGTTTTAGGCTTTATACTATAATAATCACGCTATTAAAGGGTGTTTCGCCCTATACTCTAAATTCTTAAATTTATGTCACACAAGAAGGCCGGAGGCTCAACGCGGTTAGGCCGAGATTCAGCCGCACAACGCCTGGGCGTCAAAAAACATGATGGTGAAACTGTTAAACCGGGCATGATCATTATACGCCAACGTGGTACCAAATTTCATCCGGGTGCCTCAGTTAAGAAAGGTAAAGATGATACTCTCTACGCAACAATCGCAGGAAAAGTGAAATTTGCCGAACACAAACGTCGCCGTTTCGACGGGACACTCAAAATGGCTAAATTCGTGAGTGTGGTAGCCGCCTAACTAAATTCAAAACTCCTTACCAAAAGTACGGAGACTGGTAAGTAAATTGGTTGGTAAATGACAAAATTTTCATCTCAAAAAATAGTGAATTGCATTCAACAAAAGCCCGGCGTTAGCCGGGCTTTTTAGTCCTCGAGTAGTTTTAAGTCTAGTGT
>Ga0209541_10008661_pt1 | contig 16695 bp, 15 predicted proteins | sample RifCSPlowO2_01_FD_184027 | JGI IMG/M metagenome (GOLD analysis project Ga0209541, IMG submission 184027) | Groundwater microbial communities from Rifle, Colorado - Rifle CSP2_plank lowO2_0.1 (SPAdes) (version 2) | ecosystem: Environmental > Aquatic > Deep subsurface > Groundwater | place...
AACAAGCTGCCCTTACTCTTCCTGATGCTGCAGAAGCGGGCGGTGCTTTGCCTCAAGTCACGCAACCGTTGCTTCCTCATGAAAAATTAAAAGAAGAGAAGAAAGAAGAGAAAAAACCGCCTGCCGAGAAGAAAAAAGAAATCTTGATTCCTGTTAAGCAATTTGAACTATTGGATATACAAGTATTTCCGCGTTTGGGTATTACCAAAGAAAAAGTGAATATCTTGCTGAACGGATTACAAAAGAAATTTTTGGAAAAACACAACAACAAAGGCGTTACGCTCGTTGAAGTTCACACGATCGCAAATACGCTGACGGCTTATTATCGATCGGCGGGGTTGATCTTAGCGCAAGTTTATGTGCCTCCACAAAAAATAAATCCGGCGGTAGGTTTAGTCAAATTACAACTTCAAGTGGGTCGTGTGGGTCGGGTCTTGCCTGAAGGAAATAAATTTATTTCGTCGAAAGCATTGATATGGCCGCTGAGACATCTCATTTCACAACCGTTGCAATCAAACGATCTTGAATCGGGCATGTTAACCGTTAATAGTTATCCGGGATATAGCGGGTATAGCGTTTTAAAAAAAGGCGATACGCCGGGAACCAGTGATGTGATCATCAAAACAGAAAAAAATGAAAGAGCTTCAGTTACCTTTGGGACGGATAATAATGGTTCGCCTTTGACAGGTAGAGGACATAATTTTGAGCGACTATCCATTAATAATATATTTGGAGCGCCTGATCAATTAACGGGAATGTATACACGCAATACGCGTCCGGGTCGTGGACATTATGGTGCGATATCATATGGGCGCCGAATTTTTGATCCAAATTTAGAGTGGGGTTTTTCATATTCGCGCAATAAATATAGTTTGGGGCGAGAATATGATTATCTTGATTTTATTGGCGTGTCGCAAACCGGCGATACTTTTTTAAAGCAAACCTGGATTCGTCAGCGTGAGACAACAGCATCAACTAAAATTAGCATGACGCGTTCAGAAGCCAGAACTGAATATTATCGAGTACCTTATCGTCGCGACAATTTAACAGTATTAGGATTGCAGGCACAGTACGGTCATTTATGGCAGCAATTGCGAGGATACAGTGATGTGACGTTTTCATATGATCATGGGTTTAATAATTTTTTGGGTGCGATGAAAGGACATTTTCCAAGTGATTCTAAAATTCCGTCGTCTCGACAAGGAGGATCTGGGCGTTTTGCAGGCGGGCAATTTAATAAATTCGGTATTGATATGAGTTATTTGCAGCGCTTGTTTACGAATCAGGATCTTTTATTTATTTTGTCAGGGCAATATTCACGTGATTTATTAGTTTCGTTGCAGCAGTTTTCGTTAGGCGGCGTAAATATGTTGAGAGGGTTTTCGGCATCGGAATATTCGATGGATAAAGGGTTGTATGAATCATTGACATGGGTATTTCCTATTCCATTTGTCGGAGATAAAACGGCTTTTTTGGGAAATACTTGGGGCAGAATAATTAAGTTTTCATTTTTTGTGGAACAAGGTAATGGTTGGTTAAATGATCCGGCGACAGCGCAAAAAAGTTTTGTGTCGCTAACGGATTATGGTGCAGGTCTTGAATTAGCATTGCCCGGGCATTTGTTGATGCGCACACAATGGGCGAAACCATTTGGGTTTTCTCGATTGGATCCAACTGATACGAAGTCATCGCGCGTGTGGTTTAGTTTGTATTATTCATTGCATTTAGATTAGCGCGGTAGGTTGGGCTAAATAAAATGTAGGTTGGCGCTGAGCGAAGCGAAGCCCAACGGGAATAATTTGTTGGGCCTCACGGCCCAACCTACGTACTCATCAATTAAGATGCCGGTTTGTAAGTCGCACTTTTTTGTAGCTTACTGGTGGAGTCAGCATCACGTGATGGGGTGCTTGAAGGAACTTTTCGGCCAAAAAAACCATAAAATACACCCCATAGTTGGTGTGAGTCTTGCTCTATCCTTTTTCGTTCACGTATCAATCTTAGTCTTTCCGCATCTAATCTTAGTCTTTCCGCATCTAATCTTAGGCTTTCTTCATCTTGTCTTTGTCTTTCACTCTGCATAGATCCAATTGTTGCTTCTATCTCATCGCGCGTTAATCTATGAGTATGAAAGCTTCTTTGCGGAGGGAGATCAGTAGATGGTGCTCTGCCATACAACCTTGCAAACTCAATATCCATTTTCATATGCTCTTCTTGAAGTTCTGCAACAGCTTTTTCCATCTCTTCTCGTGTTTGATGTTTTTTAGGCATATAACGCCTCCATATTTTCAAAGTTTATGGTTTATTTTGATACGAAGTTATAATTTTTTTATCTTTCTCATATTCTTCAAAACATTTTTTGTCGTGTTTGCAAGCTATTTTTAATTTTTCTTCAGCTAGTCTTAAACATTCTTGTTCTATTTTATAGGAAAAAAAAACTTCATCCAGCTGGTGTTTATCTCGATCAACAAGCTTTTTTTGGTCAATCAAAAACTTTTCTTGGTCAAATGTTACTAAAATTTTAGCTAAACTTACTACATGCATGTGAAGTCTATCACAAAAACGTGATGTGTCAATACCACGTGTTATTGTGCAGATACTCCCGCTAAAAAAATATTTTTTCCCTATTATTTCTACGGATAATAGCGCGGTAGGTTGGGTTAAATAAAATGTAGGTTGGTGCTGAGCGAAGCGAAGCCCAACGGGAATAGTTTGTTGGGCCTCACGGCCCAACCTACAATTTGACATATAGCGTAAGCATTTAAGAAAATTTAAATGAACACAGAGCTTCGATGAATTAAGTGAGATGAAGTGCTGCGGCAAGAAGTGCATTTTGCAATAACATCGCAACGGTCATCGGCCCGACGCCGCCAGGCACGGGCGTGATCCAACTCGCTTTTTCTTTTGCGGATTCAAAATCAACATCGCCCGTTAATGTGCCGTCTGGCAAACGGTTAATGCCAACATCAATGACAATCGCGTTTTCTTTTATCCATTTGCCTTTAATGTAATTGGGTTGGCCGATTGCGGCAATCACAATGTCGGCTTGTTTAATTTTGTTAGATAAGTTTTTTGTTTCAGCGTGACAAGTCGTAACGGTACAATCTTTCATTAATAATTCCAATGTCATGGGTAAGCCGACAATGAGTGAGGCACCGATGACGATGACATCTTTGCCTGCCAAATGAATTCCCGTATGTTTTAAAAGTTCCATAATGCCATACGGTGTACACGGTCGAAAACGCGGATGTTTTTGTGCAAGCAAGCCAATATTGATTGGATGAAATCCATCGATGTCTTTGTTGGGATCAATGGCTTCAATAATTGTTTGTGTGTTGATTTGTTTTGGAAGCGGGAGCTGAATTAAAATGCCGCTGATATTTTTATCTTGATTTAAATCATTGATGATGTGGAGTAATTTAGGCTCGTCGATTGTTTTAGGTAATTCAATAATTTTTGGTACAATGCCGGCTTTATTACAAGCCAGTTTTTTGGCACTGACGTAACTTTTAGAGGCAGGGTCATCGCCGACGAGAATTGCGGCAAAAATCGCTGGAGTAGAGAGCTTTGCGACGTTTTGCTTGATGCGTCTGAGATATTCATCCGCGATTTGTCGGCCATTAATAATTTTTGCTGTCATTTTGCATTTCCAATGATCAATGTTCGTTCAGATTTTATTATAGCATGCTTTTTGCTCTGCTATAATTGGGGACTGCTATAATTGACCCGAGCGCCTTGTGCAGGTATTATCCGTTACGTCGGGGTATAGCGCAGTCTGGTAGCGCGCCTGCTTTGGGAGCAGGATGTCGGGGGTTCGAATCCCTCTACCCCGACCAGTATTTTAAGGAATGCGCCCGTAGCTCATTTGGATAGAGCATCGGCCTTCTAAGCCGAGGGTAACAGGTTCGAGTCCTGTCGGGCGCGCCAGAACTCGAACCTGTCAATTGCGAAGCAATTGTAAAACAGGTTTGAAAAATTTGCAGGATTGCAAATTTTGGCGCACAGCAGTGCGGGTCAATCCTGTCGGACATCATAACAGTTTTATGGTGAGTGTAGCTCAGTCGGTAGAGTCCCGGATTGTGATTCCGGTTGTCGTGGGTTCGAGCCCCATCACTCACCCCATTTTTATATGGGCCGTTAGCTCAGTTGGTAGAGCAGTTGACTCTTAATCAATTGGTCACAGGTTCGACTCCTGTACGGCCTACCAGATTATTGAAGATTTGAAATTTAGTGGTGGTTAACCGTCCGTGGGATCGTCCAGCCCGCACATCCATGTGCGGTCGTTCGCCGGGGCAAACGATTATTAATCGTTTGCGATACCCGGCTCACCCTGTACGGCCTACCAGATTATTGAAGTAACGTAGCCTGGGTGGAACGAGCAAAGCGAGTGAAACCCAGGGTTTTCATCCTGGGTTTCGCTTCGCTTCACCCAGTCTATACTTGCTTGTCTCCGCTGTAAGCAGCGGAGATTTCTTAATTTTAAAAGTGAGGTGAATGAGATGTTTGAAGCAGCTTTAAAAGAGTCTATGGAACAGCGACGACGAATGGAAAAAGAATGGCTGGAGTTTAGAGCAGAAATGCAAAGGGTGGTTAATCGTAATACCTTTGCGACCATTACTATATTAGGTGCTTTAATGGCTCTATTTGCCTTTGTCGAGCATTTTTTACATTAAAAGGATTCTCATGGGACATCGAACATTAAAATCGGGCTACCAAGATTTTGTTGAACGCGTTAATCGTTTTCCGCAAGGTGCGCCGGCGTCGGCGGTGTTATATCAAATTCTAAAAATTCTTATGACGGAAGAAGAGGCGACGCTCGCCAGTCAATTTCCGATCAAGCCGTTTACGCTCAAAAAAATAGCTAAGATTTGGAAAAAAAACGAGGCCGAATCTCACAAGATTTTAGATCGTTTTGCTGATCGTGGCTTGTTGGTTGATATGGAAGTGCATGGCGAACAACAATATATTTTGCCGCCACCGATGGCGGGGTTTATTGAATTTTCGTTGATGCGCATTCGCGATGACATTGATCAAAAGCGCTTATCTGAGTTGTTACACGAATATATTAACGTCGAAAAAGAGTTTATTACCGATTTATTTAATGTGGGTGAAGCGCAATTGGTGCGAACTTTCGTGCAGGAGCCAGCGTTAACGCCCGAATTATCGCTTCAAGTGCTCGATTATGAGCGCGCGAGCGAAACGATTAAAAATGCCACTCATATTTGTGTTGGCACCTGTTATTGCCGACATAAAATGTATCATATGGGCAAAGCGTGCGATGCGCCATTAAACGATATTTGTATGACGTTGAATGTGCCGGCTGCTTCGTTGATCAAGCATAACATTGCTCGTCAAATTGATGTGGTAGAAGGGCTGGATATTTTGCAAAAAGCGTACGATTGTAATTTGGCACAGTTTGGGGAGAACGAAAGGAAAAATACCGCGTTTATTTGTAACTGTTGTCCGTGTTGTTGCGAAGTGTCATTGGCCGCCAGAAATTTTGGGTTAGTGCATCCCGCGAATCCTTCTAATTTTATTGCCGCTTTAGATAAAGACCCCTGTGTGGGCTGTGGCAAATGTGCAATCGTGTGTCCTGTCGGCGCTTTTCGTATTGAGACTCAAGAAAACGGCCGTAAAAAAGCAGTGTTGGATGAAGGCGCATGTGTGGGTTGTGGAGTATGTGTTCGAAATTGTGCGCCCAAAGTATTGAAATTAAATAAACGTGGCAAAGATAAAATTTTTACGCCGGTGACCTCGACGCATCGCATTGTGCTTGCCGCCATTAATAAAGGGCAGTTACAAGATTTAATTTTTGATAATCGCGCGCTGTGGAGTCATCGTGCATTAGCCGCTGTGTTGGGCGTGATTTTAAAGTTGCCGCCGCTTAAACAAATTTTAGCAAGCAAGCAGGTGAAATCCAGGTATTTGGAACAGTTGATTGAGAAGATGGATTGATTTTTTTGTCTGTTTGCGGTCGAGTTCTTGAAAAATCAATGGGTTGCATGAGTTTTATGAGGCGAAATGGTAGATGTTATTGCTAACATAAGCTGTTATTCGCAATAAAATCACTAAAATTTGTTGCCAAACCTCGATTTAGTGTTACAATCTCAAGCGCATATTTCCTATGTCCTTCGATTTTGACCCCTCTTATAGGTTTTTCAAAAATGAAGATACTTAAGTGATAGATGCATTTTTTAATCATTTTTGGAGAAAGTTTTCATGAATAAATTGTATGTCGGTAATTTACCATATTCCGTAACAGAGCAAGAATTAGAAGAGTTATTCGGACAATTCGGTGCTGTTACAAGCGTTGCTTTAATCAAAGACCGCGAGACTGGCCGTATGAAAGGCTTTGGTTTCGTTGAATTTGGTGACGAAGGTGATGCTCAAAAGGCATTAGAATTAAATGGCCAGGATCTTGGTGGACGTCCATTAAAGGTCAACATTGCCAAGCCAAGAGAGGCGGGTGGTGGTAGCCGTGGTGGTCGCGGTGGTGATCGCGGTGATCGTGGAGGTCGTGATCGTTACTAATCGATAAGGTCTTTAGATCTTTAAAAAGCCTCGCTTCACGCGGGGCTTTTTTTTATCGACGCGAAAACTTAATCAATGTGATTTTTATAAATAATTCCCAGCGCTAGATTATGTTCATCAATCGCAATTTGAAATGCTTTTTCTCTATCATATGGATTGTAATCATTTGGCAGATCATAAGTGTGTTCTTGAAACCATTGATAGGTATTCACCTTGTTAAACACAACGCAGGGCTGAAAAACATCAATTAATGCATAACCTTCATGTTGAATGGCTGTTTTTAATAAATTTTTTAATTGATTGATATTTAAAGAAAATGATCGCGCAACAAATGATGCATTTTGTGCGATTGCGATTGCGATAGGATTGAGCGGCATATCAGTGACGGATTGAATAGGGCTTTTGAATCCGATCTGGCTGGTCGGGGAGGCCTGTCCTTTGGTGAGGCCGTATACCATATTGTTATGCACGATATGTGTGAGATTGGGATTTCGCCGAATGGCATGTAGAAAATGATTTCCACCTTCACCATACATATCGCCATCACCGCCCTCGGCAATGACAACGAGCTCGGGGTTTGCTAGTTTAATTCCGGTAGCCACGGGTAGTGCGCGCCCGTGTAATCCATTAAACATATTTACATTAAAATATTGAGGTGTTTTGGCCGCTTGTCCAATACCGCTCACGACGACCGCTTGTTGTGGACTGATGTTTAGTTCCTCAAGCGCTAATTTCATGGCGCGCAAAATTTGAAAATTGCCGCAGCCCGGGCACCAGGCAATATCAGGTTTGTTTTTGTCATAACGTGTGAGTGCTATATTATTTTTCATTAGAAATATGCTGTAATTGCCGAGTTAAGCCTTCAACAGAAAAGGGTGATCCGTCATATTGCAAAATCAAATGATCTGATCTGACATTAAATTCACGGTGCAGTAAGCTGTCAAATTGTCCGCTACTGTTATTTTCGACCATAATAATTTTGTGCGCCTGATGGAGATACTTTTTTGCTTCCGGATGTAGGGGATAGAGTTGAGCAAAATGCAGCATGGCAAAGGAAGTAGTGTTTAGCTGTTGAAGTGTTTCTTGAACGACACCATAGTTTGATCCCCAACAAACAACGAGGAACGTAAAATTTTCTGAACCAATAAATGTGGGTGCATACGCGTATTTTTTTATTGATTCTAATTTTTTTAGTCGTTTGTTTTGCATAGTAATACGTGTTTTTTTGTCTTCTGCAATATACCCAGTTTCGTTATGCTCATCGCTATCGACACAGACGATGCCATCGCCATAATTTGGAATGCCGCGTGGAGATATGCCATCTTCAGTTAATTGGTATCGCTGGTAACAGGAATCTGTTTTAATGATATGCGTTTCGATTTTTTGCGTTAAATCAAAAACATCTGTGCAGTAAAGGGAGTCTAGAAAAAATTGATCTGCTAAAATAAAGACAGGTACTTGAAATTTATCAGCTAGGTTAAATGCTTTTTGTGTTAATTGAAATGCTTCTTGTGGTGTGCCAGGTGCCAATATAATACGAGGGAACTCGCCGTGTCCGGCGTATAGTACTAAATTAAGATCGCTTTGTTCAGTGCGTGTTGGCAATCCTGTGGCAGGTCCGGGACGTTGACCAATGAGGACAACAAGTGGCGTTTCAATCATGCCGGCCAAGCTGATTGTTTCGCACATTAATGCAAAACCGCCTCCCGCCGTTGTGATCATCGCTCTTGCGCCAGCATACCAAGCACCTAGCGCCATATTGGCTGCGCTAATTTCATCTTCTACTTGTTCGATAATAATAGGTCTATCGCGTGCCGCTTTAGCCATATGGGTGAAGACACTGGTGCCTGGTGACATTGGGTAGGCGGTCACGAAATTGCAGCCACCCGATATGGCGCCGGCGGCAATTGCTTCTGCCCCGGAGATCAAGTGATCTTGTTTTGCAGTAGTCGCGATGAGTTTATATTTAGTTAGCTTTTTTTCCTCGCATAATTTGTCAGTTAGTTGGTAACCATATTCAATGGATTGCTGGTTTTGGTTTGCAGTTGCTTTAGAAAAATATTTTTTTATTTCAGGGATGTAGTGTGTTGGAGAAATCGCAAATAATGATAGTACAATGCCGATCACAATGCTGTTAGGAATTGTTTTTTCATTACCATTTTGCACATTATCTAATAGTGGAATTTGGATAAGGGAATGTTTTTCCGCAATGAGTGAGTGATCGGCGATGATCGTTGTATTTTTTGTAATACGGTCGCATAAATGGTCGATATTAAATCGATTCATTGAAATCAATAAATCGATGCGTTCAACAAAAGCCAATACAGGGGAGGTTGAGACATGTATTTCAACAGAATTGTTGCCGCCGCGAATTCTTGACATGTATTCAGATGTAGAGAAAACATAAAATCCTGTGTGTTGTAATAACAATGGCGCCAAGAACAATTCTATTGTTTTCAGTCCTTGACCTGCTGCGCCATGGATGACGATGGAAATATCTTTTATTTTTTTTTGCATGGAAAAAACAATTAACGCCTACTTTTATTAATAGTACTAATATGGTATTATATTCATATTTTTCATAAACGCAATAAAATACCAGGGTGGGTTTAATTTGAGCAATACACTATTAAAGAAAATGACTCGTCAAGCTTACCCACTTGGTTTTACGACCGCGGTGGAGTCCGATACGGTGAGGGCTGGTTTAGACGAAGAGGTGATTCGTTTAATTTCGCGGAAAAAAAATGAACCATCATTTTTACTGACATGGCGGTTGAATGCCTATCGCCATTGGCAAACAATGCATGAGCCAAGTTGGTCGAATTTGAAGTTAAACCCCATTGATTATCAAGCGATTAGCTATTATTCTGCGCCAAAATCTAAAACGGATGGTCCCAAAACATTACAGGACATCGATCCCGAAATTCTTCGAGCCTATAATAAATTAGGTATATCGTTAGAAGAACAAAAGCACTTGTCGGGTGTCGCGGTCGATGCAGTATTCGATAGTGTATCAGTGTGGACAACCTGCAAAGAAATACTGAATGAAGTAGGCGTGATTTTTTGTCCTTTTTCTGAGGCGGTTTTGCAATATCCAGATCTGATTAAAAAATATTTAGGCTCGGTTGTTCCCTATCGAGATAATTTTTTTGCCGCATTGAATTCTGCTGTCTTTAGCGATGGTTCGTTTGTCTATATTCCAAAGGGGGTGGCTTGCCCCATCGAATTATCGACTTATTTTCGTATGAATGCGGCGAATACGGGGCAATTTGAGCGTACGTTGATTATTGCTGAGTCTGGTTCTTCGGTGAGTTATTTGGAAGGGTGTAGTGCGCCTATGCGTGATAATCATCAGTTACATGCCGCAGTGGTTGAATTGATTGCGCTGGATGACGCGGAAATTAAGTATGCTACGGTACAAAATTGGTATCCAGGTGATGAAAAAGGAGAGGGGGGTGTTTATAACTTGGTGACCAAGCGTGGAATATGCCGTGGTAAAAATTCAAAAATTTCTTGGACACAAATTGAAACGGGCTCTGCCATTACCTGGAAATATCCCAGCGTTATTTTAAAGGGTGATAATTCTGTTGGGGAATTTTATTCCGTTGCGTTGACGAATAACTATCAGCAGGCTGACACCGGAACCAAAATGATTCATATCGGGAAAAACACGAAAAGCACGATTATTTCAAAAGGTATTTCCGCAGGTTTTGCGCAGAATAGTTATCGTGGGTTAGTACGTGTTGCACCGCAGGCAAGCCATGCGCGAAATTATTCACAATGCGATTCTTTGTTATTGAGTGACCATTGTGGCGCACATACCTTTCCCTATATTGAGGTGCGTAATTCTAGCGCTAAAGTTGAGCATGAGGCATCGACCTCAACGATTAGCGACGAACAGATGTTTTACTTTCAGCAACGCGGAATTGATACGGAAAATGCTATTTCAATGATTGTGAATGGATTTTGTAAAACGGTATTTAGCAAGCTCCCAATGGAATTTGCAGTTGAAGCAGAAAAGCTTTTAGAGTTAAGTTTAGAAGGATGTCAGGGTTGATGAGTGGAGATAATATGTTAGAGATAAAAAACTTACATGCATCGGTGCAAAAAAAATCGATTTTAAAAGGGGTAAACTTAACCATTAAACCTGGTGAAATACATGTGTTGATGGGGCCAAATGGCTCCGGTAAAACAACATTAGGGAAAGTATTGGCCGGCTCACCTAATTACATTGTTTCTAAGGGCCAGGTTTTATTTAATCATCATGATTTATTGATGCTTAGTCCGGAAGAGCGTGCGCGACGCGGTTTGTTTTTGGGATTTCAATATCCGGTGGAAATTTCTGGCGTGAGTAATATTTATTTTTTAAAAGCCGCATTGAATATATTACGTGCACAACAAGGATTGAAGGCGCTTGATGCATTAGACTTCAAAGCTTTAATTCAAAAAAAATTAGAAATATTAGAGATGGATGAATCATTTTTATATCGATCAATTAATGAAGGGTTTTCGGGGGGTGAGAAAAAACGCAATGAAATTCTGCAACTGTTGATTTTCAATCCAACGTTAGCAGTGTTGGATGAAACCGATTCAGGGCTGGATATTGATTCATTAAAACATGTTGCGGAAGGGATTAATCAGTTTCATCACAAAGATAATGGGCTGCTATTGATTACGCATTATCAGCGATTATTGAATTATGTTCGACCGGATTATGTGCATTTGTTTCATGATGGAAAGATTAAAAAATCGGGGGATTATCGACTGGTGAGCCATCTTGAAAAATTGGGTTACGAAAAAGCATTGACACGGGAGTTGGCATGAATTTTTCTGATGTTGAGTTTTGGAAACAAGCATTTACATGGCGCTCATCTGTATTAGACGGAAATGAGCCAACTTGGTTAAGTAAAATTCGAAAACTTGCCTTTTTAAACTTTTTGAAACAGGGGTTGCCACATAAAAAACTAGAAGATTGGAAATATAATGATCTGAACAAGTTGCTCTTGCGTGATATCTGTCTTACTGGGGCTGAACGAGAGGGGGCGTTGTCTGTTCTGGATCGTCCGAATTATGTTAATTCTAATTGCCTTGTTTTTGTAAATGGCCGGTATTGTCCAGAATTATCTTTGCGTAATGAGTTTTCTGCTAATATAAATGTTTATTCATTTTCTGAAGCGTTAAAAATAATTCCTAGCTTAATGAAGTTCCTATTTTTTAAAAAAACATATCAAACGAAGCAAGCATTTACTTCTTTAAATACGGCATTTGCTCGGGAAGGTTATGTTTTGCATATTTCGCGAGAAGTGCAGTTGAATTTGCCTATTTATATTTTATTTATAGGGGATCATGTAAATAACAATAGTTTGATGTACACACATAATTTTATTCTTCTTGAAAAGGGAGCGAAAGCAACTGTTGTGGAGCATTTTTATGACGATGCATCCGAGCCTTATATGCATAGTAATTTCACGGAGATGTATTTGTTGGATAACGCAGTGCTGACGCATTATCACTTGGGTGATGCGTCATTAGCGTCATGTCATCTTGCCGATTGGCATGTTTCGCAAGGGAAGAATAGCGTGTTCCGATCTTTTTCTTGTGCCTTGGGCAGCGATTTTTCTCGTCATGATTTGCATGTTCAGCTGGATGCATCGGGTGCGCAATGCGATTTAAGTGGTCTTTATCACGTGAAACAGACGCAGGAATTGGATTATCATACGTCCATTAATCATGTCAAGCCAAATTGCAAAAGTCATGAGTATTACAAAGGTATTTTGAATGATTCGGGACATGGCATTTTTAATGGGAAAGTAACGGTGTATCCAAATGCGCAGAAAAGCCAGACCAGCCAACTAAATAAGAATATATTGCTTTCTGATCGCGCTGAAATTGACACTAAACCAGAATTAAAAATTTATGCAGATGACGTTAAGTGTACACATGGTGCGACGGTTGGACAACTATCGGAAGATGAACTGTTTTATTTACGTGCACGGGGTATAGGCGAGGATGTCGCCCGTCGATTTTTGTTAAAAGCATTTATCAGCGATATTGTCGATACGATTGATATTGCAGCCTTTCGGGATTATATGTTGAATCGAATGATGCGCGCCTTGGAGGTATAATATGGAAATGAAGCCCAATGCGATAGATCTTGTTCGAGACGATTTTCCTATTTTAAAAACCAGTAATCGTAACCGGCCGTTGGTGTATTTTGATAATGCGGCGACAACTCAAATTCCCTCTCAAGTGATCAAGGCGATGACAGATTATTATATCTACCATAACGCAAACATTCATCGTGGGGTGTATGAGCTCAGTGAGCGCTCAACGCTATTGTACGAAGGCGTGCGTAAAAAAGTTCAGAATTTTATTCATGCTAAGTCAGATAAGGAAATTATTTTTGTTAGAGGAACCACGGAGGCAATTAATTTAGTTGCGCACAGTTTTGTACGGCAACAATTGAAACCGGGTGATGAGATTATTGTTTCTGAGATGGAACATCACTCCAACATTGTGCCGTGGCAATTGTTATGCCAAGAGACAGGTGCGTTGTTGCGTGTTATTCCGGTGACGAATATAGGCGAGCTCGCTATAGATGAATATGAAAAGTTGTTAAACGCACGTACAAAATTCGTTGCGATAATGCATGTTTCTAATGTATTAGGCACCATCAATCCGATTAAACAAATGATCACATTAGCGCATGCGCATCATGCGACAATTTTAATAGATGGCGCACAAGCTATTGCGCATTTATCTGTGAACGTGCAAGACTTAGATGCCGATTTTTACGTTTTTTCTGGACATAAAATGTATGCACCAACCGGTATCGGGGTCTTATATGGTAAAAAGAAGTGCTTAAGTAAAATGACGCCATATCAAGGCGGCGGGGATATGATTGAAAAAGTTTCTTTTTATGCGCTTCCGGTGTTTGCTGATTTCCCAGCTAAATTTGAAGCGGGCACGCCTAATATTGCTGGCGTGGTTGGATTGGGTGCGGCCATTGATTATTTAATGCAAGTAGATCTCAGTTTGTTGCGAGCGCATGAAAATAAACTAGTAGATTACGCACTGAGTCGATTGATTAATATGTCCTATGTTCGTTTGATTGGGCAGTCAGATACAAGAATTTCGATTATTTCATTTGTTGTTGATAGGGTACATGCGCATGATGTGGCGAGTATTTTGGATGTAAATGGTATTTGTATTCGGGCGGGGCATCATTGTGCGATGCCGTTGATGGAACGATTTAACGTGCCCGCAACGGCCAGAGTGTCGTTTTCTTTTTATAATACATTTTCTGAAATTGATCATTTTTTATTGGTATTAGAACAGATTAGGAAAATGTTTTTATGTGTTTAGATCTACAAGCGCTCTATCAAGAAATTATTCTTGATCATAATCGTCACCCCAGTAATTTTAAAAAACTTGATCAGGCGAATTATGTTTTAGAGGGTTATAATCCGTTATGCGGTGATAAAATTATTCTCTATTTATCCTTGCACAATAATCTTATTCAAGATATTGGCTTTCAGGGGGAAGGATGTGCGATTTTTACGGCATCTGCATCTTTAATGACGGAAGCAGTTAAAGGAAAAACGGTAGAGGAGGCGAGGAAAATTTTTAAATTATTTCACGATGGTATGACGACTTCTAAAGATAATCATATTCCGTTCGATAAATTATCTGTTTTGTCCAATGTTAAAAAGTTTCCCATGCGAGTAAAATGTGCGACATTGGCGTGGCATGTATTGAAGACCATGATTGATCCGGTCAGCGATGACTTGGACAAATAATGCCATGTTTTTTATGCCCCCCCTTAAGTCACCTTGTTATGCGATAAATAAGAAAACACGATCAATATTCGCCTAAATCGAAAAACAATGTTAGAATTGCCCATTTTTAAAGTAATCTCCGCTGCTTGCAGCACAAGACAAGGGCGCTGGGGAGTCCAGAGGGGAGCAATGCAATGTTCCCCTCTGGTCGCCGTTCGCGCGGGTTTCCCGCGCAGGCGAAATCAATTAAGGAAACAATCTCGGCCGCTTGCGGCCGAGTTGTTGGAATGGGGAGTTAATTATAATGCGAAAAATTTTCTTGAGTTTGCTATCAGTCTCTGTTATCACCTTTGCGAAACCACCCGCGACCAATTTAGGGTTGTTAAAAAAACAACTGAATACGTATTGTTCGTCGGGTCAGTATATGCAAGATATTGCCGATGCGCTTCGACCCGCCAAACTTTATTTGTGGGAGCGTATTCAAAGCAATCATCAAAATAAAAAGCTAGCGGTCGTGTTTGATGCAGATGAAACGATGATCGGTAGCGTTCAATTAATGCAAAGCAATGATTTTGGTGAAACCCCCGCGTATGTGATGAGCATGCTAAAAGGCGGAAAATCATCGGTGATCAAGCCGACGCTTGAATTATATCGGTTTGCGCAAAAAAATCATGTCGCCACGTTTATTATTACCGGGCGTCCTGAAACGCTTCAAAAAACTACCGAACAAAATTTTAAAAATGATGGTTACAAGAACTGGACATATTTGTATATGTCTCCGGTGAATCCTGTTACAAAACCGCATTCTATTGTGCCGTTTAAAACAGCGATGCGTAAAAAGATAACACAAGCAGGTTACGATATCGTTTTAAATGTCGGCGATCAATACTCTGATTTGTCGGGTGGATACGCCGATAAAGATGTTAAGTTGCCGAACCCGTTTTATTATGTACCGTAAGATGTATCGTAAGATGGCGCGCGAGTTGTTTTAGCTCTTTGCTGATTATCGTTGCATATATTGATCAAGCCGGCTGTTATACCTGCAAAGCCGATAGCGCTCTCTAGATCATGTATACCTAATAAGTATCTTATGGCTAGTGCAGCGGCCGGTAATAGTATTTCAGGTCGAAGTAGTTTTCTGGGATTTGGGCATGGAAAGAAACGAGGCATATGTGTTCTCCTTATTTTTTTTATTTAGAATGTTATCAGTTTGATTACGCATTGGCAAGTATTTTCCGTCTCGCCATAAATTCATTTGATCATTGTAATGTCGGCTAAATGGATTGCCGGATTGCCCCAGTGTTTGAATATAAATGCTGCGGTTCAAATCACCTAAATCAATAATTTCCCGATAAGATGCGCCTTCGGTTTGATCAAAACTATCGCTTGGAAAAGAAGCAACATCGACGGTATATAGTCCGCCGGGTGTTGCGATTGTGCGATTAACCAGCCAACCTAAGGCTTTTGATGAACCAATTCCTAAGTTTTTAAAGACGGCGTGATGGGCGTTTTGCCATTGCCAATTTTGCATTGTGTTGCCAAATTGTTTCTGTAATTTTTTAATGGCATTGGCCAGCGTTTGGCTGAGCACCTCGGGGCATTCCATGTGCATACTGGTTTTGCAATAAGAGCCATTATTTTTTAATTGTGCAACAATAAATAATGGGTCGAATACTGGTTTTGCAGTGCGAATCGGTTCAGGTACGAGAAAACGTAATTCATTTGTCCAGACGGAAAAAATAGTAGCGGCCGTGCTATTTAAACTCATGTCGCCATTCCAATTTTGTAATTGTTGCAAGGCTTCTTTGCTTGCGTTATTTAACGGCTTTGTTGCAAGCAAGGTGGTTTTTAAATCGCGCCAAAAATAATCTTGAACATCTTGTTGCATATTTTGCATATCTTGCATCGTGATATTATTTTTTAGTGTTGTAATCAAATCGGTAATGCGTTCCGCACGATAAGGCGGCTTGAACCATTGGAATGTGATCGGATAAAGATAATTATCTGGAACGACTTTATTGTTTGCGGTGACAATAAATCCCTTTTGAGGATTGTATACATAAGGGAGTTGATCAAATGGAATGAACCCATCCCATTGATGTTCTCCGTCAGCTTGCACGGGTAAAATACCAGTCCAGCCACTTCGAATCGGAATATGTCCGGCCATCTGATAGCCGATGTTACCCTCTGTATCGGCATACACAAAATTTTGTGTGGGTGTGACAAAGAAGCTTAATGCCTTTCTAAAATCTTGCCAGTTTTGCGCATAGTCGATCAGCATAAAAGCTTCTGCGCTGGTATCGTTCGGCATGAGTGACGTGCTTTTTAATGCAATGTTTGGGCCGATTTTTTTTGTATCATTGACGTTACTGATGATCGGGCCCTCGGG
>Ga0209541_10008662_pt1 | contig 16694 bp, 22 predicted proteins | sample RifCSPlowO2_01_FD_184027 | JGI IMG/M metagenome (GOLD analysis project Ga0209541, IMG submission 184027) | Groundwater microbial communities from Rifle, Colorado - Rifle CSP2_plank lowO2_0.1 (SPAdes) (version 2) | ecosystem: Environmental > Aquatic > Deep subsurface > Groundwater | place...
GGCTGTTCTTCATAGCGAACATAAGGGTCTATAAAGGTAGGACAGCTAGGAGTGTCCGACGGGCTCATAACCCGTAGGTCGGTGGTTCAAATCCACCCCTCGCTATTCCTTTCCATATTTTATTATGTCAAAAACTACTCTTGAATGAAACTACAAACTTTAGTTTGTAGATAAATGACGAGTAGTTTCTGATCATGCTCAAGAACTACTTACTAAAGTAAGTAGTTCTTGACATATTCTAAAAAATACAAATTATTATATTAAGATTATTTTTTTAATATCTTGGTGGTAATATGTCTTTAGAAGAAAAGATTCTTATTTGTGATTGGAGTGGTGTAGTTAGTGATGATAGAGAAACTGTTCTTTGGGCAATAAACCAAGTATTTCAAGAGGTTGGTGGTGGACCTATAACTATGAATAAATTATGTGATAGTTATGGTAATGTATCTGATACAAAAAAGAATTTTGGTGTTGACATAACCGTTGAGCGTTTTTGGGAGCGATATAAGTTTTTTATTCCAAAAGCTCCAAAACAGCCAGTAATGATTCATGGAGTTGATGTTGTTTTAAGACGATTGGCGAGTAATAACGTAAGGCTTGCTGTTTTTAGTGCACATCCACAAGTTGAGTTGGATAAAGAAGCTCAAAGATATGGTGTTAGAGATCTTTTTTATGTTTTTGAAGGCAGTATTAAAAATAAAACAGATCGCATTAAAGCGTTTATGCAAGAAATCAGTGCTTCTAGAGATAATACTTTTTATGCTGGTGATACTACTGTTGATATTGTTGCAGGCCGTGCAGCTGGTGTTGTTACAATAGGTGTTACTACAGGTTATCATACTAGAGCTAGATTGGAATCTGCAAAGCCAGATCATATTATTGAAACTTTAGAAGGAGTAGTTCCAATTATTTTAAATCATAGTCCTCGTCTTTGAGCAAGTCTTCCTCTGCCTTTTGAGGGCATTCCAGATCTTGATTTTCTTGTTTGGTCTGACTTAAATGAATGTTCTACTTGGTGCATGAGATCTTCAAATGATTTTCTTATTGCTCTTGCAAGATCCCAGTCGTGTGCTTTACAGCTTTCAAAAGTTTTTGTTGAAGCAACTGTTCTTATATGAAAAGAATATTTTTTTCTTCCGCCAGAAGTGTAAAATTTTAAGTGAACAATTATTTGCTCTAATTCTTTTATTTTTCTTTTAAGTTTTTCAAAGAACTCACTAGAAATATCTTTGATTATGCTTTGCTCTTCTGGCTCTAATTTATTAATGCCTACAAATTGTATAAATTTATGACTTTCATACTTAGAAATGTTTTTAGCCATTTTTTACGGGCTTGGTTGAGAAGACTGGATTAGCGATATTATTGTTGCAAGAGAACTTATTTGTTGATTCAGCGTGCTTTGAGTGTCTTGTGCTGCCTTTATTGTTGAAGCTACATCTGATCTTACCTCTCTTTCGAGAACTCCTTGATTTGTTGATAAAAATGAGATGTATTGATTTATTATGCTATTATAATTGTTTACTTCTTGTTGTAATTGTGGAAATAATGTTTGCAATGAATTAATATCTGAGTTTTGTATTGCATCTTCTAATTTAAGAGAAACATCGCTTATCTTCTGGCCTGATAATGTTAGTTTATTTAGATAATCTTCTCTATTTTTTATTACCACTATAACTTCTTCCAGTTTTGTTTTGTCTGATTTAGCACTTGATAATTCACTATTTGCATTTGCAAAATCTTCCTTTGCCTTGTTAATGTCTATTAATGCTGTATTTAGTGCGGTTTGCAAGTTGCTGTTTTTTGACATTAACACTGAGCTAGTAATTATTAATGCAATAAGCAGAACTGCGCTAAGACCAATAAAAACCCATAATAAGATCTTGCTCTTGCTTGTTGATGAACTAGAGAACGGATTGATTGATTGTTCTGTTGAATTAGTAATATTATCTGCCATATCCTTTTTTGTTCAAATAATTTATTTAAACATTTATGTAAACTACGAAGTAGTATCAACGTAAATGGAACTCAATTATGTCTTTATCTTTTAGTTCTCTATTTAGCTTTCTTATGGCTTGGCCTGGAAATTTTGAACTGCCCCAGATCCTTGCAAATCTAAACTTTATTATAAAATCCTTATGTATCTTCTCGCATACATCTCTTACTGTAGTCCCTTGCCTCATTATCATTGGCTCTTCAAGATCTGGCTTTTTATTAATCTCTTTTAAATAAATTCTGATAAATCTTAATGCATTGTATATTTCGTCTTTTAATTTGTTAATGTTTATTTTCTTTTCTGCACTAACAAAAACATTTGGCTTTACTTCCTTTTGTATATTGTTTAGTTCGTTTTGATCAACCAGATCAATCTTGTTTATTACGGTTATTGCAGGAATGTAAATCTTATTTTCCTCAATAACATCGATTAATTGATCAATATTTATTTGCTCTCTAATAACTACATCAACATTGACCAGCTTAAATTCTCTAAGAACTGTCTCTATTGTGTTCTTGCTTATATTTAGTGAAACCGTGCTTGAAATGCTTATTCCTCCTCTGCTCTTCTTTGCTATCTTGATAACTGGCTTTTTTTGATTAGCCCTTATTCCAATATCTGCAATCTCTTTAAGAATAACTTTATGATGTTCTGGATGCAAAGGATCTAATAATATAATTATTAAATCTGCATTTCTAACCATTGACAAGACTTCTTTTCCCCTGCCCCTGCCAGAAGCTGCTCCTTCAAGAATTCCCGGAACATCAAGTATTTGTATCTTGGCTTGGTTATGCTCTAAAACTCCTGGAATAACTTCAAGTGTTGTGAACTCGTAAGCGCCAACCTTTGACTGGGCATTTGTCAAAGCGTTTAATAAAGTAGACTTACCAACAGAGGGAAAGCCCAGCAGCACAACAGTTGCATCGCCGCTTTTCTTAACTGCAAATCCTTCACCGCCTTTTTTGCTTGACTGTCTTTTTTCTATTTTTTCTTTTAATTTAGCAATCCTTGCCTTAACAACCCCAAAATGATGCTCTGTTGCCTTATTATACTGTGTTTTTCTTAATTCATCCTCTAATTGCTTAATCTCTTCATGCGAGTCCATTTTGTTGTCATAGTTCAAAAGCTTTAAAAAACTTATTAACTTTTACATAATTAATGGCTTTTAATATAAATATTTTTGATGTAATGAATAATATTACTCTTGCAATAGTTATACTTCTTGTTGGCTTGATTATTGGCAGAATCTTTGGAAGAGTGTTGTTAAAATTTTTTCAAGAAGCAGAGCTTAATTCTTGGGCGAGAAAAGTACATATTAAGTTTTCCCTTGAGGAATTATTGGCTAAAAGCACTGAGATTGTTATTTATGTAATAACTATTTTACTTACGCTCAATCAAATTGGAGTTGCTAAAATATTTATTATAGTTTTAATTGTATTTATCTTATTAATTTCTCTAGTCTCAATTATTCTAGGAATAAGAGATTTTATTCCTAATTATTTTGCTGGTTTAAAAATTAAGAAAAGATTTAACATCGGATATCATTTAAAGCTCGGACATATAAAAGGAAGGATTGAAAAAATCAATCTAGTTGAGATAAAGATCAGAACTCAAAAAGGAGATGTATTTTTAGTACCGCACGCTTATACAATGAAATTTTATTCAAGATAGATTTATATATCAAAAACTACTCTTGACTATTTGAAATAGTTTATTTTTTATAAAAGGGATTGTGATGAATAAAAGAATAATGTTGCTTGTTTTTGTATTTCTAGTTCAAGTTATTTCTTCTTATGGCATGGAATGTTCAGTTGCATTTGGTGAGAAAGTAGAATTAATATTTTTTGAGAATGATAATTATGTTACAGATCCGGTAAATAAATTAACACATGCAGTTTTCAAAGGATATAAAGGATCTAATGAAGAGGTTTTAACTAGTTTTGGGCCATCACAACTTGAGATTGCAATAAATGATAAATATTTTCCTTTTTTAGGAAATACTGATGATTCAATATCTGGCGATGTTGAGTTAGTAAATGGAGAAAATAAAATAAGCGTCGTGAGCAAACAAGACAAAAATAATAAATGCACTTCTGTTTTTAAGATAGATTTTGATGAAGCAAGACAAAAAGATGATTTTTGTGGAAATAAAAAATGCAGCTCTATAGAAAACATTGACAATTGCATTTTTGACTGCGGAAAATCAGGCATAAAATTATTGGTTGATAAAGCTATTGATGTTAAAAAGATATATGTTTACTTAACTGGCGAGGGAGTTAGCCAGCTTAGCTTTAATGAATTAAAAGTAAATCTCTTGAGAAATGACATAAAAATATCTCAAATAAGATTAATAAAAAGCGAGGAAGATTATCAAGGAGAGTATGATATTAGCAGACTAGACTTGGGAAATTATAAATTAGTATCTGATGATTTAGAGATTTCCACTGAATTTGAAAAAGAAAAAATAGAGATTCCGAGATTTTCATTAAAGATTCCATTAATGCCTCCAGCAGTAACATTGCCAAAAGATCCTTGCTCAGATAAATCATATTATGAACAACCATTAGAATCAGTGCTAAATATCAAGATAGAAAATCTAAAATCAAATGATATTATTGAGTTAAAGAATGTAAATACAGGAGATATAAAAAGATTAGATATTAATAAGTTAAAGATTTCTTTTGTTGAAAATCCAAAAAATTCAGAGGAGATAAAAGCAAATATTGGAGATAAGTTTTCATTATATTACGATAATAATAAAAATATATTTGTTAAAAATATTAAAATTACTCGCATCCAAAAAACCGAAGTGCCAATAAAAAAGATAGAAGAAAAAAAGTCATTAATTATTGATTTTCTATATCAACTAGGTGATTTATTTACAAGGCCTTTCAGAGAATTAATTGGTTTGTTCTATAAAAATAAACCAGTAGAACAAAAATATGAAAAACATAAAGAGATATCTCGTTACGAGATTGAGTATGGTGTTGAGAAAATGAATAAAGAGGCAGATAAAATAACTAAAAATGAGCAGGATAAATAATCATTTACTTTTGGCATTATTTGTAATAAGTCTTATTGGATTGAGTAGTTATGTGCTTGATGATAAGCCAATAACTGGATTGCAAGTTAGCGAATTAACAAACAAAGATATAGTTACGGCTAATAAAGATTTAACAGAAGATCAAATTCAAAAATGCCCAATAATTCTCTCTACTTGTAATTTAGATGAAGATTGCTAAGAGATCTAAATTATTTCTAAAATGCTAACAACATTAAATAATTGAGTTCTTGTAAAAGACTCCATATTATTATTCTCTGTTAAATCCTCAATCTCAGAAATAGCCTTGCTTACTATAATTGGTACTTCCCCACCTGACTCAAGAAATCTAATAGTATTATCAATCTTGCTAGTTATATTTTTTGGCAAGGTTGCATCTGATTGTAGTTCTTTTAATGCACTGATTGCTTTAACAATATTATCATTCATTTTTCTTCATATTTCCCATTACTTCTTCTTGTATATTCTTGGCTTTTTCTTTCAATTGCTTTTCTTGTTTTTCTATGCTAGAAATCCTTAACTCGGCTATTTCTTTTTTTTGCTCTAAATCCTTAGTCAATGCTTCTTTATCGCTTGCAACCATTATGTTTCCAATTATTTTATACGCTTGAGAAGTTGTTCCTAATTCTTTAAGCGCGTTTTCTAACTCAAATAATTGTGATTGAAACTGCTGCTTTTGAGCCATAAAATTCTGCAGATTCTGCTCTATCATTTGCAGTCTTTGAATCTTTTCTTGAGTATCTTGATTAACTTCCATTTTAGAACTAGACTGCTTTAACCTTTGTATTAGCAGTTCTTGACTTGTACAATACCTTGCTTCCACAGTAAGGGCATCTTACTCTTTTGCCCATCATATCCTCGCTTACCTTTTTATTGCAAAAAAAACATGTGTATTTTACCATTTTGATACTTCAGCAATATCCTCCTCTTCTATAACTTCTTCAGTTACTGATTTTTCTTTTTCAAGAACTTCTTCTACTTCAACTGGTTTTTGCAAGAAGTATGCATGTCCTGTAAATTTATTTTTGCACTTATTGCATAACCAAATACCAACTGAGAGCCTTGAAACATTTAATTTATTACAATAAGGACATTTTTGAGGCTGTCTTTGTAATTTTTCTATTTTAGCGACATTATGCTTTACAGTTCTACCATATCTTACACCATAACGCTTTACTGGCCCCAATCCTTCTTCTTTACTTGTCATATAAACTCCTTAGAATTTAATTATGAAAAATCAGGCTGTTTTTAAAGCTTTCTATAAGAAAACCAAAAACTATTTAAATACTAAATATTATGTACTTCCTGGAAGTGAGAAAGAGAGCGAGAAATATTGTTTCTCACCTAATCAGGGTGTTTTTTTAATGAAGAAAATAAAGGCAGTCATACCAACCTTGCGCGAAAAGAAGAGATATGTTGTTTTTGAGGTTCTCTCAGAAGACAATAATGATATTAATAAATTAAACTCTGCAATTACAGACTCATTTTTAGAGCTTTATGGAAATATTGGAATGGCTGGTGCAGGATTAATGTTTTTAAATGAAAAATATAACTCAAAATTAAACAGAGGAATTATAAAAATAGGACATTGTTATGTTAATAATCTAAAATCAGCTCTGGCAATGATTAGAGAGATTGACCAGAATAAAGTGATAATAAGAAGTATAAGTGTAAGCGGGGTGTTAAGAAAAACAGCTAAGTATTTAGCTGCTTAAAACAAAATGGCAGAGGAAGGTAGTATGCAAGGAATGCAACATCAATTGATGGGTTATGATCGAGCTATAACAATGTTTTCCCCTGACGGAAGACTATTACAAGTTGAATATGCAAAAAAAACAGTAAGACAAGGAAGCACAGCTATTGGAATGTTATGCACAGATGGTGTTTTGCTTGTAACAGACAAAAGAATTATTGAAAAACTAATTATTCCTGATAGTGTTGAAAAGATATTTCAAATAGATGATCACATAGGAGCTACTGCTTCAGGAATACTATCAGATGCAAGAGTTCTTATTGAACGTGCACAAGTAAAGGCACAACAACACAAAGTTACCTATGATACTCCTATTGATACAGTTGCAGTTGTAAAAGATATCTGCAGCTTGAAGCAAATATGCACACAATCAGGTGGCTTAAGACCATTTGGTGTCTCAATATTAGTTGCAGGCATTGATGCAGATGGTCCAAAGTTATTTGAAACAGACCCAACTGGAATATTCTTCCAGTTCAAGGCAACAGTAATTGGAGAAGGAGAACCAGAGATTGAAGAAATACTCGAGAAAGAATACAGAGACAATCTAACAATAGAGGACGGTTTGAAACTAGCTGTTAAAACTCTTAATAAAGTTCTTGATAAAAATTTTAATGTAGAACGTATTGACGCAGCATATATAAGCACTAAAGAAAAGAAATTTATTAAAGTAAAAAAAGACAAGCTAGATAAGATCCTCAAAGAAGTAAAAAAGAATTCTAAATAGGAATTCAATGACAGAACATATTAATATAGCAAGGTTAAAGAAAGGCAGCGATGTATTTGAGGTCGTAATAAATCCCGATAAAGCAATTGATTTTAGGCAAGGAAAAGCAAATTTTGAAGACGCAGTTGTTTATCCAAAGGTGTTTTCTGATGCTAAAAAAGGCATGCTTGCTTCTGAGCAAAGAATGAATGCTTTATTTAATACTGTTGATCAAGTAGAGGTTGCTAAAATAGTTATTAAGCAGGGAGAGATTCAATTAACCTCAGAATACAGGCAAAAGCTACTTGAGCAAAAAAAGAGAAGAATAATTGACATAATACACAGAAACGCAATTGATCCAAGAACAAACACACCACATCCAGTAACAAGAATTGAAACAGCAATACAAGAAGCGAAAATAAAGATAGATGAATTCAGACAGCCTGAAGCACAGGTTGACGAAGTGTTAAAAAAGTTAAGAATAATACTTCCAATAAAATTTGTAAAAAAAGAAATAGACATCAGAGTTCCTGCATTAAGCGCAGCAAAATCATACTCACAAATCAAAATATTTGGAAAGATTTTAAAAGACGAATGGTTGTCAGATGGTTCATGGCATGGAATTATAGAAATTCCAGGGGGCCTAGAGCAAGATTTTTATGACAAGCTCAATAGTTTAACAAAAGGAGACAACCAAGTAAAAGTAATAAAAGTAATCGGAGAATAAAAATGACAGATTTATTAAAGGTAAAAGACAGAGACATAGTAGTTCCTGGAGAGATACTTGCTGTAGGCTTGGGCTTTTTGCCAGGAAAAGGAACATACAGAGACGGTGATAAGTTAATAGCAGGAATGCTAGGAATGGTTAGTGTTGAAAACAAGGTTGTAAAATTAATATCATTATCAGGAAAATACATTCCAAAAGTTTATGACAAGGTTATTGGAAAAGTAATTGATGTATTAATGACTGGCTGGAGGATTGATATAGGCTCTGCTTATTCTGCAGTACTTAATCTTAAAGAAGCAACAAGCGAGTTTATTGAAAGAGGAGCTGACTTAACAAGAATATATAATCTTGATGATTATGTTATGGTACAGATTACAAATGTTACAAGCCAAAAACTTGTTGATGTATCATCAAGAGGCCCTGGTTTAAGAAAATTAAACGGTGGCAGAATAATAGAGGTAAATCCGCATAAAGTTCCAAGAATAATTGGAAAAGAAGGAAGCATGGTCAGCATGGTCAAACAAGCAACAGGATGCAATATTCTGGTTGGACAAAATGGATGGGTTTGGCTAGAGGGAGAGCCAGAAAAAGAAATAATTGCAGTTAACACAATTAGAAAAATAGAAGAAGAGGCTCATCATATGGGACTTACTGATAAAATAAAGGATTATCTTGAAAAAGTAACTGGCGTAAAAATACAAGCAAAGGAGTAAAAATGGCTTATACTAAAAGATTTGACGGAAGAGATTGGGAAGAAACAAGACCAATAGAAGCAAAGGTTGGAGTAATTCCAAGAGCAGATGGCAGTGCAATGTTTAAAATAGGAAACACAGTTGCACTGGCCGCAGTTTATGGCCCTCGAGATCTTCATCCAAAATTTTTGCAAAACCCTCAAACAGGAATATTAAGATGTCATTATAACATGATGCCTTTTTCAGGTCATGGAGAAAGAGTAAGACCTGGAGGATCAAGAAGATCAAGAGAGTTAAGCATGGTTATTGAAAAATCATTATTACCCGTTCTTGACTTAAGTGAATATCCAAATGCAGTTGTTGATGTTTTTATCGAGCTGCCTCAAACAGATGCAGGAACAAGATGTGCGGGAATTACAGCAGCAGCAATGGCACTAGCAGATGCAGGATTGGCAATGAAAGATCTTATTTCAGCAGTTGCCATTGGCAAGGTTGATGATAAAATATTAGTTGACTTGAATTATGACGAAGAGGCATATGATGGACCAAAAGCAGATATTCCTGTTGCAATGACTCCAAACTCAGGAAAAATAACATTATTACAAATGGATGGAGAGATTACAAAAAAAGAACTTAAAAAAGCATTGGAAATGGCAAAAAAGGTTTGTTCGCAAATATATGAAATTCAAAAAAATGCATTAAAAGAAAAATTCAAGGTGCAATAAAATGTTAAAAGAACACTTATTAAGATCATTATCAAAGTCAATAAGATACGATGGCAGAAAGCCAGATGAGTTTAGACCGATAACTGTTGAAACTGGAATAATAAAATCAGCAGAAGGCAGTGCAAGAGTAAAAATAGGCAGAACAGAGGTTTTAGTTGGAGTAAAAATGGGTGTTGAAACACCATATCCAGACACTCCTGCACAAGGAAATTTAATGGTCAATGCAGAGCTATTGCCTTTATCAAATCCTTTATTTGAATCTGGCCCTCCAGGAGATCAAGCAGTGGAACTAGCAAGAGTTGTTGATCGTGGCATTCGTGAGTCAGAAGCAATAGATGTTAAAAAATTATGCATTAAAGAAGGAGAAAAGGTATGGAGTGTAATGATTGATGTTTGTACAATAAATGATGAAGGAAATTTACTGGATGCAGCAGCTCTTGGAGCAATCGCAGCATTGAAAGATACAAAGTTTCCAAAATACGAAGATGAAAAGGTAGACTATTTAACAAAAACAAAAAAATCATTGCCCTTATTAAGAGAGCCAATAAGCATAACTGTATTAAAAATAGGAAATTACTTTATTGTTGATCCTTTATCAGAAGAAGAACAAGCAACTGATGCAAGATTAACAGTTGCAGTCACTCAAGACAATAATATCTGCGCATTGCAAAAAGGTGGAGAAACCCCTTTTATGCCAGAGGATATTGAGAAGATTGTTGACTTGGTGCTTGAGAAATCAGTTGAGTTAAGAAAAAAATTATGATTTATGGAGGGTTTTATGCCAGAAGAACAAATTAGGTACACAAAGTACGAAGTTGCCAGAATGATTGGTTCACGAGCATTACAGATAGCAATGGGAGCTCCATTTTTGGTAAAGCTAAGCCCACAGGACTTAGAAAGAATATCTTACAATCCAATAGAAATAGCCAAGCTTGAATTTGAAAAAGACGTACTGCCATTGACAGTTAAAAGACAAGCACATAAAAAGGAAGAAGTTAAGGCAAAATAATTATTTTTTTATGTCATAAAATATTCTTGAAATGTCTTCAACAATAACTAAAGAAAAGCTAGAAAAATATTTCTCTGTAACTGAAAAAGCCTTGAAAAAAGTAAAGTTTGCTAAAGAGCAAAAGATAGACTGGAAAAAATCAGCAGAAGATTTTCTTGACATGGCTCAAAGATATTTTCAAGATGCAAAACATTTCTACAAAGAAGGAGATATTGTAACTGCATTTGCCGCTTTAAATTACGCTCATGGCTGGCTGGATGCAGGAGCTAGACTGGGATTGTTTGATGTAGACCATGATAATAATTTGTTTACTGTTGATTAAATAAATCCTTCTAATATTTTAGATCTTGATTTATGCTGTAGTTTTTTAATTGCTTTCATTTCTATTTGTCTAATCCTTTCTCTAGTAACTTTAAATATTCTAGCAATTTCTTCAAGAGTATAAATATAACCATCGCTTAAACCATATCTTAATCTTATTATTTCCCTTTCTCTAAAAGTCAAGGTTTCAAGAACTTTATCTAGTTGTGATTTCATCATGTTTTTGTCTGCGCCGTCATATGGGGCATCTTCTGATTCATTAACAATAAAATCTCCGAAGTCACCACCATCTTCATCTCCAACATGCATATCAATACTTATTGGATGTTTACTATACTGCATTAATTTTTGTACATCTTTTTGTGTTATTCCTAATTCTTTTGCAATCTCTTGCAGTGTTGGATCTCCTCCTAATTTATAGCTTAACTCCCTTGTAACCTTTCTTAATTTACTAATGTTCTCAATCATGTGTACAGGAATTCTTATAGTTCTTGCTTGATCACTTATTGCTCTAGTTATTGCTTGTCTAATCCACCAAGTTGCATAGGTAGAAAATTTATATCCTCTAGTATAATCCCATTTGTCAATAACTTTCATCAAGCCACTATTTCCTTCTTGTATAAGATCAAGAAATGAAATCCCTCTATTTCTGTATTTTTTGGCAATAGAAACTACAAGCCTAAGATTTGCCTCGCCCATTTTACTTCTTGTTTTTTCCAATTTAGAAAAATCATCATCTATTCTTTCAGAAAGCCTTGCAAGGCGCTCAAGAGATATTTGCACTCTATCTAAATCAATGCCTCTTTGTTTTAATCTTTCTTCTATTTTTGCAGAAGGTATTGCAACATCTCTATCCAAGATATTCATCCACATTGTTGTTACTTTATTAGTCCTGTTATCAATAATATATGGATCAAGCTCTTCAGGATTTATATCTGAAAGCCTTGAACGATATCTCTTTTTTAACTCAATCAATGTTTCCTTCCAAATAGATCTAATATTATTTGCTTGATCTCTCAAAATAAGGACATATTCTCTTAAATCTCTTGGCTTGAACTCAGATATTACTTCAACACATTCACTGCTTTTTGATTTTATTTCATCTTCAAGACTTTTTATTTGTGCTGGTTTTTTGGCTTTTTGTAATTTCCTGCGAGATTGCTCAATCCCTAGTTTCAATGCCTTGAGCCTTTCAAGATTTGATTGAAGCGCAAGCCCGTTGCTTAATCTATCTTCCTCTTTTTCATCGTCTCCATTATCTTTCTTCTCATCCTCGTTTTTTCGAGCTATTTTACGATAATTTATTCTAGCCTCGACTATTCCTTCATATAGTTTAATTATTTCATCAATAAAATAATTATTTGAGAATAACCTTCTTTCAATTGCACTTCTTAAAATAGTTATTGTTTTGCCTAACTTGATTTCTTCTTTTCTATTAAGCAAGGGAGTTTTTCCTATCTGCGTTAAATAAATCCTAATTGGATCAGAAATAAATGATTTTTCTTCTTTATCGTCTACATCTGTGCTTGTTGAATTAGTGTAAACTTCTAGAATATCAGGTATTACTTTGTCTTCATCATCAATGACTTTTATTTGTCTTTCATCTAATCGAGCAACAAGATTTTCTCTTGCGCCAGGATCAAGCATATCTAATACTTGAACTAATTCATGATAGTAAACTTGGCCTTCTTTCTCCCATTCATTAAGATGCTCGCTTGTATTAATCTCATCTTCTAATGATTCAACTGGCAAGTCATTTTCATCTTTTTTACGCTCTTTATTTTTCACTCTGCGATTTTTAATTATTGTTAATATCTCTTTTTCAAGCTCCTCTTTTTTATCTGGTTTTACATATCTTGTTTTTCCAATTTTATCAACTAAATGCTCTAATTTTTCATAATTTTTGTCTATCAGCATTATTGCATATTGCTCTTTAATGCCAACTGGATTATTAGTTATGACTTGCCTTACTAACTCAACAAGCGTTAGTTTTTTATTATCATTTGCAGGTTTTATTCTGGCAATAACATTACTAGTTGATTTAGCATATTGAGAAATTACTAACTTATAATTGTACGCTGAAATTCGTGTTATTAATTTTCTTTTTTTATTATGATTATTTATCGTCGGTATTATGTCATTTCTTATTGCTTTGTAAACTTCAAGCAAAACATTTGTTTTATACACTGTTGAATCTTTTAAAGGAATCGGTATTGCAATATTTCTATTTTCAAATAATTCTGCAGAGCCTTCCAGTATTCCGCTTTTAACCATCTCATCTAATGCATTTATGCTTCTTTCAAAATAGAAAAATAAATGAGCTATTTGAGCAAATGCCCCTAAAGAGAAATCTGTTGGGTGACTTATGCTTTCTTGCTTTTCTTCTCTTTTATGCATTAACTCACTGGCTTTTTCATCAAGACCAAAAGAACGATATAATTTTCCAAGACTGCAAAAATAAAATAAACCTATTGCATCTCGTCTAATCCAATTCTTTGGCTGTCCGTCGATCTCTATTAGTTGTGCAAGCTCTGGATAAACTGCCAACACTCTTTGAACGTGGCTAGTATATTCTATTCCATGATAATCATTTCTTACTAAAATTTCAGGAATAAATTCTTTTAAAGCATCGCTATTAGAACTAAATTTTATTACTTTTTCTTCTAAGCCTCTTTTAACTGCAGCATTTTCCATTTATTTTATTTCATAAAATACCACCAATCTTAGATTGGTGGTTTACTATTGTAAACCGCTTATTTGACATGTCGAAAACTGCCATGAAGCACGCTACTGACTTTAGTCAGTAGATATGAATAGCAGTTTTCGAGCATGTTCAAGAACTACACGCTACCTACTTCAGTAGGTAGTTCTTGACATGTGATATTTTGGGAAGTCAAGAACCACTGTCTTATTGATTAATGTTTGAGTCATGAATGACTCTCATGCCACTAGTCTTTGACTAGTGGTTCTTGACTAAAGCAAGTATTTTGCTTTTTAATCTTTCAACTTTTGGAGTTGGATAGCCCGGATCTCCTTTTTCTGGCATTTCAGGATCTCCTAATAATCTTTCAACTCTATCTTGAATTGGCTTTCCAACAATTGTTCCTTTTGCCAAACCAAGATGTTGCTCAATGCCAGAAAAATCAAGCAGAGTTCCATTACCATTACCGTCTGGTTTTGGAGCATTAGTTTGTTTTGCTTTTCTACCTGTTGCAGTATCATCTTTAATTGCTTTTGATCTTATTGCTTCTTTAACACCACTTAAATATTTACCATCAACTAACTTACGCATTGCTGCAACAATTGCATTGTAATCTTCTGGTTTATAAACTATTATTAGAGTGTGATATTTGATATCTAATAAATCAAATAGATTGCTAAAGTATCTTCCAACTGATTCATGCTCTATTAATTTGCTAACTTGCCAACTAAGTATTTGAAACTCTCTTGCTAAATTATGTCTTTCTTTATCATTTAAATAAACCAAATCATTTATTGTTGTAAGAAATCTTTTAATTGATTCTGCAGTGTATAATGATCCCATATTTCTTCTAGTAGAAACTCTTTCAAATATTCCAGAATATTTGAGTTTTATAAAATAACTATAGCTTGAAGGAAGATTATCATAATGCTTTAATATTATTATAATCTCTCGTTCAGAAAATGTATCTTTTGGTTGTGCTGTTTCATACCTTGTTATTACTTCAGAAACTTCACTTGCAATGATTTCAGGATAGCTATGTTTTTTTCTTCCTTTGTCTTTATCATTCTCTTCAACTTTTTCTTCTTCAACAGCTCCTTCAAGAGTCTTTTGAGCTTGTTGATATGCAGTAGTATAAGCTTGTCCTTTGCCAAGATGTTCTTGAATTACATTTTTAAGATAAGCTTCTGTTGCATTATCTCCTGCCTTTCTGACAGTCTCTAAAAGAACACATGCACGCTCAAGAAATCTTTGTTCAGCATCAAATTGATTTGGGGTTGTGCCATCTGTTGGCTGGGTTTGTAATGATGTAATATACTCTCTTACAATAGTTGCTAGATTAACACCTGTTGCTGTTGGTGTTGTTGCTTCACTCATAATAATCAGAAATAAATATCGATTTATAAATATTATGACATAAATTTTATATACTCTACAAGTAATTATTAATATGTCGAAAACTATTCTTGACGAGACGAATAGTTTTCGAGCATATCAAGAAAAATGCCTTGCATTTTTCAGGAAATTGCAAAACTTTGTTTTGACAATTCTCAAAAATTACACGCTACCTACTTTAGTAGGTAGTTTTTGACAAAAAAGATGGTGAAAAAGTATAATAGAAATATTGTTTTGTTTTCTTCTTTACTAGTCTTGCTTATATCTGTGGCTGTATTTATCAATGTTTCAAATCCAACTGGTTATTTTGTTAAAGAACAAGGAGTTAAAAAATTGGGCAATTACGTGGCTGAATTTCTTGAAGTAGAAGATTATGTATTTGAAACAAATAGTAACGGCTGTGTTGGTTCAGCAAAAAAATTATTCAAGGATTTTATAAATATAAAACCAGAACAAATTGAGTCTTTTATTGTTAATGATGATTCTGGCTTTGCAAACTTTGCTTTTACTGAGGTTTATGACAGCGGCACTTTAAGCATTATTAAAGGCAGTGAATTTCTTCAAGAGTATAATAAAGTAAAATTAACATTTAATGCTGAAAAAATGGTTTTTACAAAATATTCTGACAAAACCAAATCAATTAATCTAAATTTAACAATTAACGGATTTGTTGAAGAGAATATTTTGGTAATAAATTCAGGAGCAATAAGTTCAGAAGGAGTAAATTGCTTGTTTAATTAAAATGGAACAAATAATTAAAGATGATATTTTAAATGTTATAAACAAAGCAATCATTGCTTTGGAAACTGGAAAACATGAAGAACTTGGCGAATTAAGCAACCATGTTATTCATGACGCGAGCATTTATCAAGATAATGATTCATTATCGATTGCAATTCTTATTTATTCCACATCAAAGGTAGTGCAAAGATGCTGTGAACAAAATATTGATTATTCAAAATTAATTCCTCTAATGAAAAACGCAATCAATGCATTAAAACAAGACAACTTTGGCGCTTATAACTCTAGCATTCATGATATTTTTGGTTTTATTAAAACAGTTGATGCAAAGATGAAGCTTTACATTCAAGAAGTAATTGATAAGGCAAAGATAAAAAAAGGCTCAAAAATACACGAGCATGGATTAAGCATTGGAAGAACTGCTGAAATTCTAGGAATAACCAAATGGGAATTAATGAATTATGTTGGCAAAACCCAAATTCCCGATATTCAAGACGCAGTTAGCGTAAAAAAAAGACTTGAATTTGCAAGAAAAATATTCAGTTAGTTTTAATTGAAAATCTTGCCAATATTTTTGTAAGATTCTCTATATTTTCCGTAAAATTTACGAAAATTTTGAGCAAAAGTATATAAATAAGTAAATCTTAAATTCATTCTATGATTGAATTTTACGACGATATTCAACGATTTATGAAAAAGAATTATATTAATTCAACCATGATATTAATATTTATAATAATTATCTTGTTAATATTATTATTAATAAAGATCTCAATATGATTAAAAAAATAAAAACCAAAGAAAACCTTTTTGAAAAGTTATTAAATATTATAATATGGATATTTGGCATATTAATAATTTATTGGTTAGTTT
>Ga0209541_10008666_pt1 | contig 16693 bp, 18 predicted proteins | sample RifCSPlowO2_01_FD_184027 | JGI IMG/M metagenome (GOLD analysis project Ga0209541, IMG submission 184027) | Groundwater microbial communities from Rifle, Colorado - Rifle CSP2_plank lowO2_0.1 (SPAdes) (version 2) | ecosystem: Environmental > Aquatic > Deep subsurface > Groundwater | place...
ACCCGACCGCGGTTCCCCGACCCCCTCCACTGTTCGATTCCATAACCCCAAGAGCTACAGAGATATGCCTGTGCTGAGGCGTCTCGGAGCCCTTAGGGGCGAGAGACCGAGGGCCGTTTGCTAGGGCAAACGAGCCCGTACTCAGCACAGGCATATCTCTGTAGCTCCAAGGGGAATCGAACCCCTATTTACGCCGTGAAAGGGCGCCGTCCTAGCCATTAGACGATGGAGCCGTGTTGGCCCCATAACGTTAAGGAATTCCGGCCTCAAAGTCAAAAAACCGCGGTGTGCTATACTGAAAACCAAGATGTTTCTTTACCTTGCAACCTACAGCGACATAACTATTCTCGTCCTGCGCGTGGCGCTCGGCGCGCTGCTCATCGCCCATGGCTGGCCAAAGCTGCGGGACTGGAAACAGACCACCGAGAATTTCAACATGATGGGCTTCAAGCCGGGCGCTCTCTTCGGCGGCATCGCGGCCGTCCTGGAGTTCTTCGGCGGCATCGCCATCGTTGTTGGTTTCCTGGTCCAGCCGATCGCGGTCCTCGTCGCCATCCAGTTCACCGTGACCACTCTCTGGAGGATCTCTAAAAAACACCCTTACGTGAATGGCTGGGAGATCGACCTGCTCATCCTGGGCAGCGCGGTGCTTCTGCTCTCCATCGGCGCGGGCGGCTACTCCGCGGACGCCTATCTTCTCCCCCCCGGCCTTTAGTGCCAGATGAACAGAGGCGGCCTGTATCGTTTCTACGAGATATTGCCGGGAGCTTTGTCCTGGCTCACGCTGATTTTGATAGTGGTCCTGTCCTGGGGCCTGCCGACCGCCGTCTCGATCTTCATCATCCTTTTTGACGTTTATTGGCTCCTGAAAACAATCTATATGTCTTTCCACCTTCGCTCCACTTACGTGGCGATGCGCAAGAACCTGAAGGTGGACTGGCTGGAGAGGTTGAAAGATGTGCCGGAGTGGGAGAGCGTGCATCATTTGGTGATCTTCCCGTTCTACGACGAGCCGTACGAGGTAGTGCGCGAGAGCTTCGAAAGCTTGGCCAAGTCGAACTACCCCTTCGAAAAGATGCTGGTGGTCCTCGCGACCGAGGCCAAGGCGGGGGAATCGGCCCAAAAAGCGGCCAAGAAGATCGAGGCGGAATTCGGCGGCAAATTCCTCAAGTTCCTGGCGACGACCCACCCTGCGGGCTTACCGGGGGAGGTACCGGGCAAAGGCGCTAACGAGGCCTGGGCCGCGCGCGAGGCGGAGCGCCTGCTTATCCAGCCGCTTGGCATCCCGGCGAAGAAGATAATGGTCTCGGTCTTCGACATCGACACGCATGTCTTCCCGGAATATTTCGGCTGCCTGTCGCACGCCTTCCTGACCTCGCCGGACCCGCTGCGCGCGGTGTATCAGCCGGTGCCGCTCTTCACCAATAATATTTACCAAGCGCCGGCTTTCGCGCGGGTGGTGGCCTTCTCCTGCACGTTCTGGCAGATGATGCAGCAGGCGCGGCCGGAGCGCCTAACCACATTTTCGTCGCAATCCATCCCGTTCACCGTTTTGCGCGATATCGGTTTCTGGGCCACCGATGCGGTGTCCGAGGACTCGCGCGTCTTCTGGCAGGCCTATCTGCGCTACGACGGCGACTTCCGCGTGGTGCCGCTGGAATACCCCGTGTCCATGGATGCCAACGTAACCTCGACGTTCTGGGGCACTTTGAAGAGCTTGTACAAGCAGCAGCGCCGCTGGGGTTGGGGCGCGGAGAACATCCCGTACATGCTGGACGGCTTCCGCAAGAACCCGCGTATATCGCGCGCCAAGAAATGGTACTGGTCGTTCCATACCCTGGAGGGCTTCCATTCCTGGGCCACCAACTCCATCATGATCTTCGCCTTGGGCTGGCTGCCGGCCATAATCGGTTCCGGCGATTTCAGCCGCTCCTTGCTCTCATACAGCTTGCCGCAGGTGACCCGCTTCATCATCGGCGTCTCCATGATCGGAGTGGCCACTTCCGCGATGGTCAGCATCTTCCTCCTGCCGGCGCGGCCGGCGAGCGTGAAGCGCATCAATTACCTGTGGTATGTGCTGGAATGGATCCTGATTCCGGTGACCCTCATCGTCTTCGGGGCCTTCCCCGGCCTGGAGGCGCAGACGCGACTCATGCTGGGCGGCAGGTTCCGCCTGGGCTTCTGGGTCACGCCGAAGAGCCGTTGGCGCGAGGCCGATGCGGTATAATAGAAAGACATGAAGCTGCGCGCCGGATTTACGCTGATCGAACTCATGGTCTTCGTGGCCATCTTCTCGGTGGCTATGGGCGCGATGCTCGCGATCTTCACGAGTGTCTCGGGCGTCGCGGTGCGGCAAAGCGCCACAGCCGAGGTCCAAAGCCAGAGCCAATTCGTCCTGCAGACCATCCAGTATTATGTCGAGCGCTCCAGCATGGTCTCCACGACCGTGGATCAGGCCGTGCAGACGCTGACCTTGCGCATGCCGTCTTCGACCCAGGACCCGGTGGTCATCGACCTAAACGGCACCGCGGTGCGCCTGAAAGTTGGCGCTGCGGCGGCGCAGGACATCACCTCCTCCAAAGTGGAAGTTTTCGACATCGCGTTCACCAGGCGCTCCAATCCGGGCGGCAAGGATTCCGTGGCGACGTCCTTCAGCGTGGCCTACGCGACCAACAATCCTGCGAACAGGTTCGCGCAGTCCCTGCGCACCTCCGTGGCGCGGGTATCCGCCGCGACCTTCGACACCGACATCGTGCCGAACACGGGCGACACTTACGGCCTGGGCACGACGGCCGGGCATTGGCGCAGCATCAACAACACGGTCTTCTTCAGCGGCTCCAATGTGGGCATTGGCACGAATTCGCCCGGCGTACCGCTCGAAGTGAACGGCTCGTTGTATCTTTCCGACGCGACGGACGGCATCATCATGAACGATGGCGACAGCTGCTGGATGGTGACCATCTCCGGCGCCGGCGCCCTGCAGACCGCCACCACCACCTGCCCGTAGATCTAATCAGTTATAATAAATAGAATGTCCCAATACAGGACTTGGATACGGATAGGCATTGTGGCGGCGGTCATCGTCGTGGTGGCCGGGGCGCTGGTGGCCAGCCGCTGGCTCTTATCCCGTCAGAGCGATACGAATACCCCCGACTCCGCCGCGCGGCAGAATCTGCCGAAGCCCACCCGCGAGGAGGTCCCTGTCGGCACCGTCGTGCCCGAGCCCACTTCGACCGGGCTGCCGGCGGACGTGGCCCAGCCGCAAGACGTGAAGCGGAGCGGCAACGAATCCTCGCCATATCTGCGTACCTTCAAGGTGACGGTGGCCAACGGCGCCGTTTCGCCGGCGAATATCGTCGCTTATGCAGGGGACATATTGACCCTCACCTTTGAATCTAAAGACCAGGCCTACGCCTTCGCGCAGCCGGACCTCGGCCTCGCTTGGCAGGTTCCGGCCGGAGGGTTCAAGACGTTCCAGTTCCAGGCCGCGGCGCGCGGCAAGTACATCTATTATTGCCCCTCCTGCGGCGGTCCTGACCGTGGTCCAGTCGGGTATATCGTCGCGGCGCCGAAATAAAAGTCGGAATGGTATTATTAAAAAATGATAAATAAAAATAAGATCCTGGTCTTTTTCTCGGTTCTCGCAATACCGATTCTCATCTTTGCGTTTTCCAACATTCGGATCTCGAGCGCCTTCGACGGCCCAACTGACTCAGCTGGCGTTGGCTCAGGCACTTTCGCTGTGAACGCCACCGGCAGCGTCTCGATCGCGACCACAACTTTCAGCGCCTCCAAGTTGCGCGTCGCCGGCTCCATCCAATCCACAACTGGCGGCTTCGTCTTCCCGGACGGCACGACGCAAACCACCGCGGCTACCGGCGGCGGCGTGACTTCGACCCCGGCGGGCTACGTGACTCCCGGTATCTTCAACTCCGTCGCCGGCACGGGCGGCAACTACGAATTCCCGGCGAGCATCGTACTCTCGAGCACTACCGGTTCGAGCGCTGGAGTCATTTACAAAGACGCTAACCGCTTCATCCACAATTATTCTCCAAGTGGCAATACTGGAGCTAACACTTTTATTGGTGTAGATTCTGGTAACTTTACTATGACTGGCAGCTGGAACACTACGGTCGGCCAAGGCGCCCTCAATCAAAACACCACCGGCGGTTACAACACCGCCGTCGGCAAGAGTGCCCTCAACTCCAACACCACTGGCGACTACAACACCGCGAACGGCTCCCAATCCCTCGACTCCAACACCACTGGCGACTACAACACCGCGATGGGCGCTAACTCCCTCTATACCAACACCACCGGTAACAACAACACGGGTCTTGGCTACTACGCCCTCACTCAAAACGCCACTGGCACCGACAACACCGCGGTCGGCTATTATGCCCTTAATGACAACACTAGAGGCAGGTGGAACACCGCGAATGGTGGGCTGGCCCTCTACTCAAACACGACTGGCTATAAAAGCACCGCAGTGGGCTATAACTCCCTCTTTTCCAACACCACTGGCGTCCAGAACACCGCGCTCGGCGAATACTCCCTCCGCTTCAACACCACCGGCAATTACAATGTCGGGATCGGTAATGCTGCCCTTGCACACAACGCCACCGGCAGCCAAAATGTCGCGATTGGCAACGGCGCAGGTTGGGACGAAGCAGGTACGATGTCGAATATGAATGCAAACACTTTTCTGGGTGCAGCTGCCATCTCCACTGTTGATAACATATCGAACTCTACTGCTATCGGCTACGGAGCGCATGTGACCAAGAGCAACCAAGTAGTCATAGGCGACGGCAACGTTACGGAGACGTTCCTAAACGGAGTCGTTAAGACGGACGCTGCCGCCAGCACCGCCGACCGCTCAACCCTCTGCATCTCCGGAGCCAGTGACGGCACCGTCACCTCCGACGCGGCGTCGAACAACTGCGACACCTCCTCCAAGAGGTTCAAGCACGATATTGAGTACCTGGATTTTGACGGCCTGGACACGCTCCTGGCCCTGAAGCCCACAGGATATATCCGCAACAACCCGGAGAAGCAGAGGCCGGATGGCAGGCAGGAGTGGGGCCTCATCGCCGAGGACGTGGCCGCGGTGGACCCCCATCTCGTGATCTTTGAGCCGGACGGGATAACCCCGCTGGGATTGGAGGACTCCGCCTTCCGCGCGCTCTTCGTGAATGCCATACAGAAGGTCTGGGACGTGGTCACTGGCAACAAACGGGCGATAGAGGCACAGGAAAAAAGAATAGAGGAACTGGAAAAGGCGATTTTGGAACTAAAAAAATAACGTCGAATGCCAGGTATCGAGACCGGGCCGGCCCGCCCTTGGCGGGCCGGTTTTGTTTCATGGTATCCTAATGCCAATATCCAGTTCCCATGCGCCAATCCCAGCTGTTCGTTAAGACCCTCCGGGACGACCCGAAGGACGAAGAGACGGTTAACGCCAAACTCCTGGCTCGGGCCGGTTTCGTGGACAAGCTTATGGCCGGCGTCTACTCATACCTGCCGCTCGGCCTGCGCGTTTTGCGCAAGATCGAGCAGATCGTGCGCGAGGAAATGGACGCGATAGGCGGCCAGGAGGTCCTCATGCCCGTGCTGCATCCTAAGGCCAACTGGGTCAAGACCGGCGGCTGGGACAAGATCGAAGTCCTGTTCAAGCTGAAGAGCCGTACCGACAAGGAGTACGCGTTGGGACAAAGCGAGGAAGAGGTTGTGACGCCGCTCGTCATGGAACGGGTGCAGACATATAAAGACCTGCCGACCTCCGTGTACCAGATCCATTGGAAGTTCCGTGACGAGCTGCGCTCCAAGTCCGGGCTCTTGCGCGGCCGCGAGTTTCTCATGAAGGACATGTACAGCTTCCATGAGAGCCAGGAGGATTTCGAACGCTATTACGATGTGGTAAAAGCCGCTTATCTCAAGATATTCTTGCGGCTGGGCCTGACAGCAAAGGCGACCGAGGCCTCCGGCGGCGGCTTCAGCGACAAGATCTCCTACGAATTCGAGGTGCTGACCGACGCCGGCGAGGTCAATATTCTGTTTTGCGAGCTGTGCGAGTTCTGCGTGAACGTGGATGACATCAAGAAGCACAAGGAGGGCGATGCCTGCCCGAAATGTGGCAAAGGGAAGCTGAAGCCGTCGCGCGCCGCCGAGGTCGGCAATGTTTTTGATCTGGGTAAGAAATACGGCGAGAACTTCGACCTGGGCTTCCTGGGCCGCGACGGCAAGAAGCAATACCCGGTGATGGGCTGTTATGGCATCGGCGTCTCGCGCACCATGGGCGTGATTGTGGAGAAATCGTACGACGACCAGGGCATCATCTGGCCGGAGGCGGTGGCGCCCTTCAAGGTGCATTTGATAGAGTTGGGCGGCGCCTCTGCCGCCGGTATCTATGAGGATTTACAGGCCCGCGGAGTGGAGGTACTCTATGACGACCGGGATGTTTCCGCCGGCCAGAAGTTCGCCGACGCGGACCTGATCGGCATCCCATACCGCGCCGTGGTCAGCCCGAAGACCGCGGGCAAGATTGAGGTGAAGAGACGTGGCGCAGCCGAGGCCAAACTCATGACCAAAGAAGAATTTTATGGCTCTATTTGACCGCTTTTCCAAGGATATCGCCATCGATCTGGGCACCGCCAACACGCTCATCCACGTGCGGCACCAAGGCCTCGTGGTGAACGAGCCAACCGTGGTGGCCGTGAACAACAAGACCAATGAGATACTCGCGGTGGGCGACAAAGCCAAGCTCATGCTGGAGCGCACGCCCTCGCACATCAGCGTCGTGCGCCCGCTGCAGGCCGGCGTCATCTCGGATTTCGACATGACTTACGAGCTCCTGCGCCAGTTCCTGAAGGGCGTCGCCGGCAGTTCGCCCTTCGGCTTCCATCGCGCCATTCTCGGCATTCCGAACGACCTGACCGAGGTGGAGCGCAAGTCCGTGCAGGACGCGGCCCAGAGCGCCGGCGTCTCCAAGGTCTATCTGGTGGAATCCGCCGTGGCCGCGGCGCTCGGCTCGGACCTGCCGATCCAGGAGCCGACGGCCAACCTCATCGTGGACATCGGCGGCGGCACGACCGATATCGCCGTGATCTCCATGGGCGGCATTGTCGTCTCGCGGACGCTGAAGATCGCCGGCGACCGCTTCAATGAGGACATCATTCGCTTCATGCGCGAGGAGTTCAAGCTGGCTATCGGCGAACCAACCGCCGAGTTTGCGAAGATCGCCGTCGGCTCCGCCCTGCCGCTCGAGGACCGCTTGGAGATACCGATCCGCGGCCGCGATTTCGTGACCGGCCTGCCGCGCGAGGTGCTCATCAAGAACAACCACGTGCGCGCCGCCCTCGCCAAGTCCCTGCGGACCATCCTGGATGCCGTGCACGAGGTCATTGAAAGCACCCCGCCGGAACTGACCGGCGACATGCTGAAGGAGGGCATCAAGATCTCCGGCGGCGGCGCCCTGCTGCGCGGCCTGGACGAGCTCATCGAGAAGGAGACCGCCGTGCACACCGAGGTCGTGCCGGAGCCCCTGACCGCCATGGTCCGCGGCCTGGGCCGCATCGTGGACAACTTCGAGCATTACCGCACGCTCTTGGATAACCCGCTGAAGCCGATGGATATAAAGATGTGAGAAGGGAACATTATTTTCTCATCGCGCTCATATTGGTCGTAATCGTTCTTTTTGGATTTGGTTCGCGGGCGGGACTAGCTTTGCAGGCGGCTTTGCGCGGCCCGATGCTGGGGCAGGTCGGCACGGCCAACGTGGCCGCCTCGCTATCTACGGCGCGGAACGGCTTAACCGTGCCGGTGTATTCGCGGTATCCGCTGAACCTCAAAGACCAGCTATCCATAGCCGCCGGCGCGGCCGATGGCATAAGAGCGGGGGATATCGCCCTGATAGACGGCTACTTCGTGGGTATCGTCGAGAAGACATTCGAGAATTCCGCGGTGGTGCAGACCATCTTCGACAAGCGCTTCCAGGCGCCGGTCCGGATCGGCGCCGCCGGCGCGGACGCCCTCCTGAAAGGCGGCACGGATCCGGAGATCGCCCTGATCCCGGGGAGCGCGATGGTGAGTGAAGGCGATCAGATATATTCAGCCGTGGAGGGCGTTCCATACGGCACGCCGCTGGGGTCCCTGCGCAATCTGCGCGACTCCGACGACAAAGTGTTCCGCGCGGCGCGACTGGCGGTGCCGTACAACTCCGGCAGTTTGAAGGAGCTGACCATCATCCCCGCCACCAAACAATGAGAGATACGAGCAAGTTCGTCAGCGCCGCCCTACTGGTCCTTGTCGCGCTCCTTTTGACTTTCAAGCTTAAGGCCGCGCTGGGCTGGTCACCGGACGTCCTTCTGCCGATCCTGGCCGTCGCCGGTTTTTTTCTGGACATATACGCCCTGGCCTTCCTGGTTTTGCTTACTGTTTGGGTATTGAACTGGCAGACGGGCTTGCCGGTGGAGATGTTGGTACTGGCGGCGGCGCCTTGCGCCGCGTGGCTCGGCAAAAGATTCCTGCCCGCTGTGCCCTGGCTCACGCTCGCGGCCGTGATTCTGGCAGGCGAAGTCGCTTTGTACGCGCTGGGAGACGCGAGCATTCTTCTCGGCAATCTCGGTTTCATAATATCGAACGTCGTCTTCGCCCTGCTTTTTGGCCTTTCCCTTATGGCCCTGCTAGAATGGGCCTATGAGAAGTGACGGTTTCGAAGAAGTGGCTTTTGAAGATTCCCTGAGCGACGACTGGTCGCGCGATCTGGAGACCGTGGAGGTTGCCCTGGAGAACCGCTCAAACTGGCACGTCGCCATTGTGGCCATCCTCTTCCTCGCCGCCATTGCCGGCCGCGTCTTCTACCTGTCCGTGGTCCAGGGCGGCTATTACTTCGCCCGGGCCGAAGCGAACGTGAACCACAGCGACCGCATACTGGCGCCGCGCGGCCTGATCACGGACCGCAGCGGGAAGACGCTCGCGTCCAGCGTCCCTGATTTTTCGGCGGTGCTGGACCTCCGGGAATATTCGCGCGATCCGGATGGCCGCGAGGGTGTCCTGGCCGCGGCAGAGGAGATACTCGGTACACCGCGGGCCGACGTCGAGGCGCAGATCCAAGAAGCACAGGCCAACGATTCCGGAGAGCCGCTGGTGTTGGCCAAGGAACTGACCCAGCCGCAGGTAGTGGCCCTGACCGCGCGCGGCCTCAAGGCGCTCGGCGTCAAGAATACCTTCAAGCGGACATACTCGCACTCACGCGCCTTCTCATCGGTGCTCGGATACGTCGGCTTGCCGGCCGCCGCGGATCTGAGGAACAATCCGTCGCTTTCAACCCAGGACCTGGTAGGCCGCGGCGGCGTGGAGGCCTTTTACGACCAGGAGCTGCAAGGCACGCCGGGCGCCCATGTCTCTTTGCGCGACGCCCGCGGCAACATCCTAGAGGAGCAGGAGGACCTGGAGCCGAAGATAGGGCCGACCCTAAAACTGGCCATCGACGCGGAGTTCCAGGAATATTTCTTCAACCGCATGTCGCAAGGCCTGACTTCGCTCGGACGCACCTCCGGCGCCGCCATAGCCATGGACCCGCAGACCGGGGAAGTGCTCGCGCTCATGAGCTTCCCGACCTTCGACAACAACATCATGAGCAACTCTGGGAACCGCGAGGAGAAGGTCGCGACGCTGACCTCGCCGAACAAACCGCTCTTCAACCGCACCGTCTCCGGCCATTACAGCCCTGGCTCCACCATCAAGCCGCTGGTCGGCGTGGCGGCGCTCGCGGACGGTGTGATCGACACCGCGCGCACGATATATTCGCCCGGCTACCTGGACATTCCGAACCCGTACAACCCCGACAAGCCGACCCGCTATCTCGACTGGCGGCCGCAGGGCTATGTGAACCTGGCCGCAGCCATCGCGCAATCCAGCGACGTGTACTTCTACGTGGTTGGCGGCGGCTTCGGCGACCAGAAGGGCCTGGGTATCACGCGCCTGCGCGAGTGGTGGCAGAGATTCCGGCTGGACCAGAGGACCGGCATAGACCTACCCGCGGAGGCCACGGGCTTCCTGCCGTCCCCGGAGTGGAAAGAGAAGAGGGACGGACAACCGTGGCTCTTGGGCGACACGTACAACGTGTCCATCGGCCAGGGCGACATGGACATCACGCCCATCCAGCTCTTGAGCTACGTCGCGGCCATCGCGAACGGCGGCACGATCTACCAGCCGGTCGTGAACATGGACGCCGAGTATCCGAAGGTCCTCGCGGATTTTACCGATCTTGGACCGGAGATAGCGGAGGTGCAGAAGGGCATGCGGCGTGCGGTGACCTCCAATCTGGGGACCGCGTACGCCTTGCACGATCTGCCTTTCACCGCGAACGCCAAGACCGGCAGCGCCCAGGTCCTGCTGAATACCCAGGAAAACGCCTTCTTCGTCGGCTATATACCCGCGACCGAGGGCGCCGTGGATACCGGCTCGCGCATCGCCATCCTGGTATTGGTGGAACACTCTAAGGAGGGTAGTCCGAACACATTGCCGATTGCCAAGGATGTCCTGCGATGGTATTGGGAGCATCGCCTGCAGACCGCTGGTTAGGATTTTAAGAATATTTTAACTCTACTTGCTATGCTAAGCGTCATGAGCAAAAAAGAATATAAGGAGTTGGTGGATTTTATGGGCGGCCGGTTCGACGCGGTGATGGTGGAGTTGGATAAAAAAGCCGACAAAAGCGAGCTAATTGCGATTAAGGCCGAGATAGCCGGCGTGAAAGGTGAGGTGTCTGGAATAATAGAGAAAATCGCCGAAGAGAAAAAGAATGAGATATTAGGAGTCCTAGATGCGCACGCCAAGCGTTCTGATGACCGAGCACAAGAGCATGATATGCTTGTCGGCCAAGTTGGCCGGCACGAAAGATGGATTACTAAGATAGCTAAGAAGACAAAAGTAAAGCTGGATTCCTAGGGTTCGCTTTGTTAGAGTTAATGCATGTCCGAATTTCGCAAAGACATCGTCTCCGGTGATTGGATAGTCATGGCGCCGGAGCGCGCCGGCCGGCCGCACAGTTTCAAGAGCGCCGAAAAGCGATTGTCTACCTCTGTGCGCGACTGCCCGTTCGAGCATCCAGACAAGACCGGCAACTGGCCGCCCATCCATCAGTGGCCAGCGAAAGGGGCTTGGCAGGCCATCTTGATCCCGAACAAATTCCCGGCGTTGCGGCATGAGGACTTTTGCGCCCCAGAGCGCCGCGAGGGCGTCTATGACCGCATGGACGGCGTCGGCTGGCACGACCTGGTCGTGACCCGCGACCACCGAAAGAGCTTTCCGGACCTGCCGTCCGAGGCCGCGGTCCAGGTCCTGACGCTTTTCCAAAAGCGCTATCGCGACGCGATCGCGGACAGTTGTCTACAGTATGTTTCTGCTTTCGGCAACTGGGGCGCGACTGCCGGGGCGTCGCTCACCCATCCGCATTATCAGATTCTGTCCCTGCCGATCATCCCGCCGCACGTGAACCACGCCCTGCGCGGCTCGGAACGATACTTCGATGCCCATCGCCGCTGCGTGCATTGCGATATCATCGGCTTTGAGCGCAAGCGGAAGAAGGGCCTGATCGCCGAGAACGCCGAGGCCTTGGCCTTCGCGCCTTTCGCTAGCCGCCAGGCATACGCCGTGCAGGTGTTCCCTAAAAAGCACCAGCCGCATTTTGACGTCGCCTCGCCGGCGTCGCTGCGGGGCGTTGCGGCGCTCCTGCAGAAAGTTTTGGGGCGCATGGCCCACCGCCTGGGCGATCCCGACTACAACTTCTTTATCCACGCGGCGCCGCTCAAGGACAAGGGCAAGTTCAAGCATTACCATTGGCATGTGGAGGTGGCTCCCAAGATGGGCATCGCCGCCGGGTTCGAGCTTTCGACCGGAGTGGACATCAACACCGTCCTGCCGGAGGTCGCCGCGAAGCTATTGCGCTGATGACCGGGCAGACCTTCGGCAAAATATTCTTCTATGGCTGTTTCGCGCTCGCGGCCGTTTTCGCGGCGGCTGGCTGGCTGTGGGCCTGGTTTGTCCTGCGGACCATCGACGGCCCGCTCATCCTGCACTTCAGCGATTATACCGGCATCAACCAGATCGGCGGCCTGGCGGAGATCCATGGCGTCGGCGCGACCGGCGTCGTCATCGTCGCCCTGAACTATTTTCTGGCGCGCCAGCTTCAAGCGGGGGAGCCGCGCTGGGCCAAGCTCCTGGCCGGGACCACCCTCTTCTTAGCCGTCTTGCTTTTTGCGGCCTTGGCCGCTATCATATCCGTAAATCAATGAGCAATTAACATGGATTTCGCGATCATCAAGACCGGCGGCAAGCAGTACAAGGTGCAGGCCGGCGACAAACTGAAAGTTGAAAAGCTGCCCGGCGAGGCCGGCGCCGCCGTCACTTTTGACGCAGTGCTCCTGACCAACAAAGGCGATGCCGTGACCGTGGGCGCCCCGCTCGTCAGCGGCGCGAAAGTGGAAGGCAAGGTCCTGCAGCAGGCGCGCGACAGGAAGAAGCTGGTGTTCAAATATCACTCCAAGACGCGCTATCGCAAGACCAAGGGTCACCGCCAGCACTTCACCGAGGTGGAGATAACGAAGATTTAATATTTTCTTTAGCTTGATTTCATAGTATCATGGCATAGTTATGCGCATGATTAAAACAAAAAGGCAGTTTACCGCAGTTTATAGAAAGTCCCAGGGCTGGTATGTGGGCTGGGTGGAAGAAGTGCCCGGAGCGGTCACACAGGGCAAGACCCTTAAAGAGCTTAAGGAGAATCTGAAAGAGGCGGTGCAGCTGGTAATCGAAACGAATAGGGATTGGGCAGAGCGCGAATCCGAAGGCAAGCTAACACGCGAACCACTATCAATATCCGTGTAATCGTCGCCCATGAAAAGGGCGGACCTCCTGCGCCACCTGCGCAGGTGCGGTTGTATTTTTATGCGCGAAGGCGCGCGGCACAGCGTATGGCTGAATCCGCAGATCGGCCGATCCGCACCAGTGCCTAGGCATCGGGAGATCGATAATTTTCTAGTTCGCAAGATATGCCGAGAACTGGAAATATCGGAACCGTAAGCCCGGGTCTTTTGGTACAATCAAAAAATGTCCAATGTCGCTTGGGAGTCGGTACCAATTCGAGAATCAAACGATTCGTTGGTTAATTTGGGCGGATATGATTTTATACTCCAGCCTTCGTATTTCGATCAAGGATTCTCTGCTGACAAGCGCATATTTCTACGAAAAACAGTTGCAGATAAGTTGCTTAAAATCCAGAAACTGGTAAAGGTATATAAGTTTAAAGTATGGGATGGATTTCGATCCCGCGAGGTTCAAAACAATATTTATAAAAACTTCTGGGAAGAGCTTAAATCCAAAAACCCAGAATGGGATGAAGAACGCTTGAAAACTGAAACTGGAATATTCGTAACTGAAGCCGTGAATCCCAGCCGCGTCCCGTCGCATGCCACCGGCGGCGCGGTCGATTTGACCTTAGTGGATGTGGCCGGCACGGAGTTGGAAATGGGTACACCTTTCGATCATTTTGGTCCGGAATCCAACCCACATTACTTCGACGATCCTTCGCGCAGCCGAATTGTTAGCAGGAACAGGAAAATTTTGAGGGATTTGATGGTTGCGGAAGATTTTTGCGTTGATACAGACGAGTGGTGGCACTTCGATTACGGCAATCAGAAATGGGCTGTACAACTGAACAGGCCCCTAGCGATCTTCGGAGAAGCCAAAACTCCGTCGTAACCTACTCTTCTTCTCTCTCTGCTGCAGGGCCAGCTCGATCAGCTTGTCCAAAAGCTCCGGATAGGCGATGCCGGTCGCGCCCCAAAGCTTGGGATACATACTGATCTTAGTGAAACCCGGCAGGGTGTTGATCTCGTTCACGACGAACTTGCTGCGCGGGGTGTAGAAGAAATCCACGCGACCCATGCCGGCGCAGTCCAGCGCCTGGAACACGCGGACCGCCAGTTCGCGGACCCTAGCCGCGTCGCGCGCGGAAAGCTTCGCCGGTATCTCCACCGCCGCGCCATTCTCGTCTATATATTTGGCCTCATAGGAATAGAACTCGTGCGAGGGCAATATCTCGCCGGGGATGGAGACCTTCGGCCGCTCGTTGCCCAGCACGGCCACCTCTATCTCGCGGCCTTTTATGAACTGCTCCAATATTATTTTCACGTCGTAACGGAAAGCATCTTTTATTGCCGCGGCCAACTCCTTCTTGTCGTGCGCCTTGGCGATGCCCACCGAGGAACCCATATTGGCCGGCTTCACGAAGATGGGGAACTTTAGCGCGCGGACCGCGGCCGTGAGCGCCCGTGGCGTGAGCGTCGCGCGCGTGAAGGCGAAGAACTTGGCCGTAGGCAGACCCGCGTCCCGCAACAAGCGCTTCATCACGTCCTTGTCCATGCCGACCGCGGAGCCCAGCACGCCGGCGCCGACATAGGGCACATCCAGAAGTTCTAGGAGTCCCTGTAGCGAGCCATCCTCGCCGTACGTACCGTGTACGATCGGGAAGAAGACATCCACTGCGCCAAGGGCCGTGCCGGAGGCGGGGGAGATGAGCCGGGTCTCGTCCAGATTCGCGATCGCGGTCACGACCGGAGCTTTCTTGTTCAGGGCGATGAGCTTGGGGTTGGTGGCGTTCAGAAGATAGTTCGAGGCCACGCCCAGGCGCCAGGAACCCTGCTTGTCGATACCGATCAGGAGAACCTCGTACTTGTTCTTGTCGAGCGCCTCGTATATGGATTTGGCCGACTGCAAAGAGACCTCGTGCTCGCCGCTTTTGCCGCCGAAGATCAAGCCGACCCGGATTTTTTTCGGAGCTGCCATATCAGTTTATGTGGAAGACAGCCGCGTTCGGCAGCTGTTCGTACTCCTCGTCCGGAAGTATGTAATGGATGTTCTTCTGTTTTTGCTGTTCCGGCAGGTAGCTGTCGGTCAAGAACATGACCGACTGCGCCGGTACGGGCACATCGTGCGTGCGCGGCTCCGCGCTCCAGGGATCTGCCAGTGGCACACCCACGCCGCCGGCATTCACGAAAACCTGCTTGGGCACATCGTCCGGCAGGACGCGGACTTGCCGCCCAATTTCCACGTATTCGGCGTTGAACGCGCCAGCCGTGTTCGGGTTGCGGGCCCAGGCAACGAAATACGTGTACGCGCCTTCGAAGGCGAGGAGAGACAAGATGACCAGTGCCCCGACAAAGAGAACGCGGCGGTGCTTATGGATCCTATGCAACGTCCATTCGTAGAGCCAGGCCGCGCCGGCGCCGGCAAGTATCATGAGCGGCGGGATCATGAGTATGGCGCGCAAAGCGTGCGGGATACCTTCGTTCGAGAAGACCACCGGCAAGGCCGCCAGCGCTATCCAGCCGAACAGCAAAAGATATGTAAATCGCGCGCGGCTACGCGCCGCATGGTCCGCGCCGGGATGGTTGCGGCGCAGGATGGCGACGAAGCCAAACAACGCGCCGACCCAGAACACGATGCCCACCGGCCAGAAGAGCTGCGGCCGCCCAGCCAGGTTGTGACGCCAGTTCCCGTCGCCCAAGAAGTTCAACATGCCGACCGTCTTTGCGGTGTTCAGGGCCAGGACCTGCGTCGGGTTCTCGGAGCTGAAGACCGATACCTGTGAGGTGCGCCCCAGGAAATCAGCCGGGTTTTCCAAAAAGTACAATCCGAGCGGCAAGATCGCGATGAAGGCCGCGAGCACAAAGACCGCGGTGGCGCGCCAGAAATTCTTCTGCCGGAAGAAGAAGGGGATAAAAAGCAGGAAAAGCAGCGGCAGGATGCGGTAAGAGATGTAACTGTGGAAACCGAGACCAAAGGCCAGGCCACCGAGCGCGGAATACCAGACCCAACTTCGCGCGCGCTGCGCCTCGATGCTCTTCAGGAAAAAATACAGCGCCCAGACGATGAAAAAAGGCGCCATGATGGCGCGGAAGCCGATGCGCGAGAAATTTATGTGCCAGAAGCTCGTAGCCAGAAAGAACGCGGAGAGCAAGGCGATAGAATCCTTTTTGAAGAGCTCCCGTGCCAGGAAGAACACGCCGAGCACGGTCAGAAACCCGAAGACCGCCGCCGGGAAGCGCAGTGTCCACGGTTCTTGCACGCCGGCGATCGACAATGTCATTGCCTCGATATTCGCGTACAGGCCTTCCACACCGTTGTTTGGGGGATAGAAGACCTTGAAATCGCCGGTGTGGAGCGCGCTCAAGGCATTGTTGCCGTCCATGGCCTCGTCTGGATACAGGCCCGGCGGCGCGATGTCTAAATGGTAGAAGCGCAGGAACCCTGCTATAATCAGGATAATAACGAGCCACCAGAGAGTTTTCCTGCCCATAGTCCAAATTATACCCTAGCCCCTATACCCTCACTATGGCCGAAGAGATTGTTCCAACCCCAAGCGTCGAACAGGCACCTGCGCCGCAGGAGTCCGATCTCGACCGTGTGGCGAGCGAGGTGGCCAAACATCGGGAAAATCCGGAATTGGCCGGCGCCTCCGACCAAGAGCTGGTAAAGCAGGCCATTCGCACCATCGGCGCCACCGCCGCTCCGGCGCCGCAGCAAACCGCTACAAGCGACGATTCCGCCCTGCCTTCTTATATGTCTTCGGCCGCACCCGCCGCCAAGCTGGAAGTGGAGGACCTGGTGCGTATGGCCTTCAAGGATGGCA
>Ga0209541_10008667_pt1 | contig 16693 bp, 27 predicted proteins | sample RifCSPlowO2_01_FD_184027 | JGI IMG/M metagenome (GOLD analysis project Ga0209541, IMG submission 184027) | Groundwater microbial communities from Rifle, Colorado - Rifle CSP2_plank lowO2_0.1 (SPAdes) (version 2) | ecosystem: Environmental > Aquatic > Deep subsurface > Groundwater | place...
GCTGAAGGTGTTTATTCCAATTTTGGTCGAACTAAATACGTACGCTCAGGAGAAACATTTAAATAGATTTATTTCCTTTCTAAAATAACAAGAGGTTTAAGATGCCAGAACAAAAACATCAGGAGTTAGCCAGTATAGTAATAATTTCTATTGCGGTCGTTGCGGCATTAGTGGTTTTAGCCTTTAATAACAGCCTAGAATTGCAAGGTGCTGCCGTTAATATCAAGCACGTGGATACTGTTGAAAAATCCTGTGTTGACGATGACCCGCTGAATAATTATAACCAGCCCGGAATGGTCCAGCAAAGCTCAGTGCAGTATTTTGATTATTGTGTTGGAAATACTTTGTTCCAGCGTTATTGCCGTACGGGAGGAAGAATCGGAGTAACTTCCGGATACCAATGCCCTAATGGCTGCAGTGAAGGGATGTGCAGATAATGGCCAGAAGATTAAGCGGGAGTTTGAGAGCAGGTGTCAGGCAAAAAATCGAAATGACTCCGCCAGTGGTGGCTCTCGGTGTCCTGGTAATAATTGCTTTGTTTGGCTTAACGGCTTTATTTTTCAATGAATCTAATAATGTTGGCTCGGCAGTAATTTATGACCGTGATGCGGCTGATTTCAGGGCTGATTGTTTTGATACCGATCCATTAAATGAATATGACATTAAAGGCTCCATTTATTACCAAAATTATGTTTATCATGATTTATGCAGTGATGATAATGTCTATTTGCATCAAATGTATTGCCAATCCAGCCAGCGCGTGGGTACCGCTTTTGGCTACCCCTGCCCTAACGGCTGCCAGAATGGCGTATGCCTATAAAAAGAGATGGCTAGAAAAAGGTCCAGAGGAGGGATTCTTATTTCTGAACCATCTTTTTTAATCGTTGCATGAAATTAAGCAACGACTTAATTTCAGCACAGAAAATTGATCGTTGTCGGTTTTCAGGTGTTAAAAAAGAGGTGTTTAAAAAATGGGTTCAAATGAGCAAAAATTGCCTTATACGGCTATTGTAACAGTTATTGCGGTAATAGCGATAGTGGTTTTAACTTTAACCGGTTCTGGAAAACTGTCTGGAGCCAACGTAGCTAACGTTTATCGTGAGCAAGTGGAAACGTTGCAGCCTTCCTGCTTAGATAATGATCCTGGCAATGAGTATGATGTTAAAGGCACGGTCCACATGGGAACTTACAAAAATTATGATTATTGCCGCGGCGATAAATTAATTCAGGCTTACTGCTCTTCCAGCAACCAAGTAGATTGGCTGGAATATGATTGCCCTAATGGCTGCTTAAACGGGTTTTGCCTGTAAAAAATAATTTGTAGCCAGAATACAAACAGTAAATAGCCTTAAGGGAGGGATAACTAATGTCCATAAAACTATCTTCAACCTGGCCTTACTTATTAGTGTTAGTGGTGGCGTTGGCAACCGTAGCCGCATTAGTAATGAACGACTCATTTGTGCTGCAAGGAGCTTCCGTCCATAATGGCCCGGCGGCCAGTTTTAGCTCCAATTGCCAGGATTCTGATGATAAAAATGATTACTATAAATTTGGGGCGGTTCATTTGGGAAATGTAGAATATTATGATTATTGTCAAGATCAAAATAAGGTTAAACAATTTTATTGTAGCTCTAGCAATTCCAAGAAGGCAACTAGAAGTTACAATTGCCCTAATGGCTGCCAAGACGGAGTATGCCAGTGAACTAACAGTAAGCCGGTGACAACTTTAAATTATGCCTCTAAATAAAGGTAAATCAAGAAGTAATCGCGAGATGGTGATAGTTAGCCTGTTAGGAATGATCACCATCGTGGCCATTGTTTTTCTAGGCGATGACGCTTTTACCGGCGGAGCAGTAGTTGGATCCTGTTTTCAAAGTGATTCGCAGCTGGATAATTATGTTAAAGGGTATGCTGAGTACCGTTCTAAACGCTGGGAAGACACTTGCAGCAGCGACGGAATCAGGCTGCGGCAGGCTTATTGCAAAACCAGCGTTAAAGTAAGCATGACTTCCAGCTTTCAATGTCCTTATGGCTGTGCCGAGGGGGTTTGCCTGGCTCCTGAAGCTAATTGCGGCAATGGAAGGTTAGATTATGGCGAGCAGTGTGATGATGGCCACCTGTTGGATGGGGACGGCTGCAGTGCAGTTTGCTCTAAAGAAGCCGGTTTTACCTGCCATACCATTTCAGTCTGCAATACTGATTTAGGGTCTTAAGAATAATCTTGAATCTTATAGATTATCTTGAATCTTATTAATTACACTTACGATCACACTAGCATACTGCGATAACCCCTTACTCTAGCGTTCTACACGTTTCTCAAGGTCTCGCTGCTGTTGTTTTTTATCAGACGTCTTTTTTTAGGCCTTTAAGGACCTCAAAGATTATGCTTAAATTTATTAATCGCAGCTTCAATTTTTTCTGGCTGAAATCCAATGATAATTTCTCCACTAATATCAGTTAATGGGATAGCCAGTTGATTTGATTTATCAATCAATTCATCTCTAGCTGTTTCGCTTTCATCCAAGTCCAAGATTTCAAAAGAATGCCGTTTCTTCTTGAGCCAGGCTCTTAATTGCTTGCACCAGTCATTCCCCTGGGTGATATATATTTTTATATCCATGCGTCAACAGTAAAATCACTCCTTTTTGAATTATGCCCAATATCAGATAATCTTATATATTCTTTTTCATTTATTTTCTTAGCTATGTTCCCTGCCAGAACTTTAATTGTCATCAATGTTTCGCTGGTATTTATAGCTTTTCTTCTTATTTTAAACTTATTTGGAGTGCAGATTACTCCCCTAGGACAGGCCGCTGTTCCTCGAGAAGGTCTGTGCGTGATTAATTATAAGGATCAGTTTACAGCTACCAATGATTTAGACCGCTGTTGTTTTGAAGCTGCCAAGCAGCTGCAATGCCAAAGAGACCGGCAGATCTTGGAGCAGGGGCAGACGGAATGGGTTTGCCAAACGGGTGTAGGCGGGGTAAGAATCTTACTGGATAATGATGCCAGGAGGTATTGTGTGAAGCAGCCTTATTATTAAGTGGAGATAATATCAAATGGGGATAGATGATCCTAAAATGAATAATCCCAAAATGGTTAAAACTAACCAGGCTGGAAAACAAAATCTGGCCAAAACTGCACGTCCTAGAAAAAATCCAGCTTTAGCTGCCAACAATACTTTTATGCTCCTGCTGGCAGCAGTTATTATCTTAAGCTTGCTGAATGTTGCGCAGGTAAAAGGCTTGTTCATCCAGGCTCAGCCAGAAGTTAAAATTACGGAAGGAACAGTAGCCTTAGGCTCTTTAACCTTAGAACAAAAGATCGCCCAGATGCTGATTGTGCAGGGAAACATCGACAACCTTCAGGCTTGGAGAGACCTGCAGCTGGGTGGCTTACACTTATTTGCCAGAGAAAGTGAAGACTTGTTCAAGGAGCAGATTGCCCTGTTCCAAAAAGACTTGCCTATACCGTTCTTTATAACGGTTGACCTGGAAGGCTGCGTCAACCCCTTCCTGAACTTTAGAAATTTTACTGCTGCTATTGATATTGATAATTTAAACCAGGCTTACTTGAAAGGTCTGGAAGAAGGCAAATTCTTGAAAGATATCGGAGTGAACTTAAATTTTGCGCCCGTCGTAGATTTGGAAGACCAAATTTGGAATTGCCGCAGTTTCCCCGGCAGTGAGCTGCAAATTTCAGATTTAGCGCAATCGTACATTAATGGCCTGCAAAATTTTGGCATTTTGGCAACAATTAAGCATTACCCAGGCAAGACCCTGGTAGTCCGGGACCCGCATAAATTCATTGTCAATGCCCATATCGAAAAGAAGGATTTAACGCCCTATAATTTCGCTTTAAAGCGGGGAACGGTCAAAGCCGTGATGGTCAGCCACATCATCACTGACGGGGCCATAGATTCAGACCATCTTCCATCGGTAGTCTCCAGAAAAGTTCTGACGGAGTTAAAAAGCCAATACCCTGGCTTAATCATCTCTGATGAAATTAACATGCTGGGGCTGAAAAACTTTTACCGCACCATCGATGAGATGTATATAGCAGTTTTCAAGGCGGGCAATGATTTAATTCTTAATTTTAATTCTGATCCCAATGAAATTAATAGAATGATCAAAGTTGTGGCCGCGGCAGCGCAGTCGGGGGAAATTTCTATCATTGAAATCGACGCTTCAGTCAGAAAAATTTTAGAAGCGAAAGGATTGAGCGTGGTTTGAACTTTTTATGATTTCTCTTAATTGATTATGCCTTCACCTCCACATAACAAACGTTTATAAAGTGATTACTATTTAATTCATTAAATGCCTAAACCATCACCGGAAGAAATACAACAGATCAGAGTCAGGATTCCTCAAAGAACAGAATTGTTAGGCCTAGTTCAGCAAAGATTAGGGGGAAGCCGGATGCGGGTCTTGTGCTTGGATGGTAAAGAGCGCGTCTGCAGAATTCCCGGTAGGTTGAGAAGGGCGCTCTGGGTGCGGGAGAATGATATTGTGCTGATTGAGCCATGGGAGTTGGGTGGAGATGAGAAAGGTGATGTAGTTTACAAGTATAGGAGCAAAGCTGAAGTTGATTTCTTGAAAAGAAAAGGGTATCTGAAAAACCTAGAAACAGAATTTTAGGATTTCCATATTTGTTGGATAAAGCTGTAGTTTTAGTAAAGAATATAAATGTAGAATGATTACGTTAATAAAAGAGGTGTATATTATGTCTAATAACCTGCCTTATGTTTCTGCAGTAATAGCCATTGTTGTTATAGTTGCTGTGGTCTTAGGGATCAACAGCGATATCACTGGAGCTCTAGCTTTGGGAAGACTTAGAGGATCTTCTCCAGCTTGTTCAGAAACAGATCCAGGCCAGGATGAATCAGTTTTAGGCGTGGTAAGCATCCAGGAAAGAGATAGCACGCGTGAATATCCAGACACTTGTTTTGGAAAAACATTAGTTCAATATTTTTGCGCTAATACAGTTGATTTTCAAGGAGTCGGCCGCTACTGTAAAAATGGCTGCCTGAATGGCGTTTGCCTTGGCGAATAACAGTGATATTTAAGGGGTAATTATAGGCATATAATGGGGGGTAAGATAATGGTTAAAGGCAAAGATTATTGCGTTTATTTGGTTGTAGCGGTGGCCTTGGTGGCCGTTTTAGTGATTGGGATCAGCAGTACAACGCTAACTGGCAGCGCAGTCAGCAGAACTAAGGGAGCCTGCAGCGAAACAGATACTAACAATGACATTTATGCTTTTGGCGTGGTTAATTTTGAGCATCGCTCCGGAGCAGACGCCTGGCCCGATGAATGCTTATCTGACGGCCGGCACCTGAAGCAATATTCCTGCAGTCGGCCTAACCGAATAAGTAGCATCTCTAACCTATGTGCCAAGGGCTGCCAGGAAGGAGTCTGCATCAAATAGGTGTCAGTTTCAATCGTCGGGAAAATTATATTTAGGGGCTGGCTCGAATAGTCCTTCTGACAGATAGTCTCACAACTAACATTGCTCGAAAATTAATAATAAAAAAGAAAGAACCGAAAGATTTTATTTGCTATCTTTTGACACAACAACACCGATAACAGGTTTGCCTGTTTTTTGGGCATAATCTGTTAGTATTTTAATACCTTGATACTCTCTTTCTGACGCAACTCTTTCCTCGTGAGGATTTTCCCTCGTGAACGGAGTGGGGAGGGCAAGGAATGCAATGATAAAGGGTATTTTAGTTTGCATTGCCGGTCCTAAATTATAACTGTTGATTATGAATATTCGGTTTCAGAAATGTTTAAATAATCCCATCTTTCCTGATAGCTTATGAAAAAATCAGGCAAATTATTTATCTATTTGGCCTTGCTATTCTTTCTGTTTTATGGCCTAAAAACGATCTTTACTGGAAGGATAGTTGAGATCGTTATCATCAGCGCCCTGGGCTTTTTGACCTTGCTGGGCTTTATGCATTGGAGAAAACCAGGGGGTGAACGTTTATTTTTATTTGTCAGTTTGATTTTTATGGCCTATTTGGTATATGTCTGGTCCTTGACCGGAGCGCTTTATTTAACTCTGCTGTTTATTTCTCTAGTGATGTTCCTGCTGTCCTTTCCCAAGAAAGGAATAACCACTGGGGATGATGGTGAACCAACGGTTTCAGAACAGCCGCACAGCGTGGTATTTGAGCCGCCTAAGAGTAAGGATGAAAAAAGTAATGAATCTATCGTTAAAGAGTTTTCTCCCGGCCTATACCTGGCCAGCAGCCAGGGGGCAGTATACCATGCTCCGACCTGCAACTGGGCCAAGAAAGTTTCTGCTAGCCGGCAAATCTGGCTGCAGACTAAAGATGATGCTCGGGGAAAAGGGTATGAAGCGCACAGTTGTGTTAGTTGAAGGTTAGCTTAAATTTTTAATTAATCGTTTGTTCGCTCTTTATCATTAGAATCAGGACTTTTTTCTCCAAACAATAATTATTATCCCAATTATCCCGACAGTTATTGCCATGTCCGCAACATTAAACGCTGGCCAGAAGGAAAAATTGATAAAATCAATGACTAAGCCACGAAATAGCCTGTCCAGCAGGTTGCCGATAACTCCACCTAAAAATAAGGCTGTAAACAGCTGCGGCCAAATAAGTTTCGGAATTTCCCGGTATCCGATGATGGTCATTACTGCCACGAGGATGGAAATAATAGTTAGTAAAACAATTTTATCCTGTAACAGGCCAAAACCAGCGCCAGTATTAGTAAAATAACCCAGGTTTAGAAAGCTGATCGTGAAATTAGGCCTGATGCCGGAGATTACCGCTTTAGTAATCTGATCGATAATGATAGTTATGGTTGTAACCATTACAAAAAGCAACAGCAGCTTATTTGGCTTAAATTCTACCATAACCTATTTTTTTGTTCTGCCCCAGACTGCCGTTCCAAAGCTTCTAAGCGCCGGTCAATGGAGTATAACAAGGCTTTCAGGGTATCTAACTTGCTGTTGATTAACTCCAAATCCTTATTTTCGCTGTTGAGCTGAAATTGCTGAGGAGAAAATTGTGGCACTGGAGCTTGACGCACATTTAGCGGCTCGTTTTGCGGATATAAAGCATCTTGGCTGAAGGGTTGGGAATCGTCAACTGCCAAAGGATCCAGTGAATCATTAAACTCTTTATCGGCTAGAGTATCAAAGTCCAAATCCTTTTTTTTCTTTAATTTGCTGAAAAAACCCATACTGCTAGAAGATATTATGCTTAATTTTAAAACTTTCTGTTCAATGGCACAGCTTGGTTAAGCTCTAAATTACACAGAACCATCCAGTCCTGGAAGACCACCTGTATTGCATAAGTCATCAACTCAAGACACAATAATTTATAAATAAAAATCATTTTCATTAAAAATAACATGTCCACAAAACCAGAATCAAAAGATGAGAAAGTAGGGTTTCATAAAGGCTCATTGGCAACATTATCCAAAGAGCGGGAAGAGCTGCTTAGAATTCTGCAGATAGTAGAGCAACTGATGCAGATCCATGTCAAGGAATTAAAAGATTTGGGCGTAGATTTAGTGGCGGAAGCCAAAGAAACGGCTAAACAGCTGAAAGGCAGGAAGCCCATTGAAGACGTGCTTAGGTAAATTTATAGCTTTTAATTAGATCATATTCAATCTCTTTTTTTCTTCTATGAGTTGTAAATCCGCCATGAATCATCGTTTCGACAACGATTGAGCCGGCCTTAATTTCTAACAGAGTTCCATGCACTGAAACGGCTGAGGCGCCTAAGGCGCGAGCCAGCTTATTTTTTTCAGAGTCAAGCTCTACTTCCACTAATTTTCCTAAATCTGATTTAACAAACTTAATCACAGGATAACTTCCCCCCGATGAATCTTTGGCAGAAAATTCAGGATTTTTCCATCTTTATACCTGGCGCAGCCAATGACATTATCATGATGCTGAAGAATGATTAGCTTGCTTTCTGCTCCCAATTCTTTTGCCAAATCCAATCCTTTAAAATAATCCTGGACTTCTTTGGCAGACAATCGATGAATGTTTTTCAAGGCAATCTTATGTTTTCCAGCTTCCTGAGCTAAGAGTTGGGCTCCTTCCTTGCTTAGCCGGACCTGATTATTTTTAATTTCTGCAACATATAAGCCTATTTTATCAATTCTAAGCTGTTTCAAGTCCATTGCCGCGATATCTTTGCTGATGATAGAAAGCCGTTCTTTTTCACTCAAGACATAGGCATAATCTTCCTGCCAGAAATAGCCATATTCTTCTAAAAATGATTCCCTGATTTTTTTAATCTCCTTGTTATTTAGGAAACGGTTCTGCATCAGTAAATAAATCACTGGTGATTTAAAAAGATAACTAAGGATTTAGGATCAAATTGCTGTAATTGTTACTGCTGTAGTTGTTACCTTAGATGGTTAAACCAGGTTGTTATCCTGGATGGCCTATCCCACCCCCCACACGGGGTTATTTCTCCGCTTGATTTCAGCGATTTCTTTTAATACTTTAACTTCCAGTCCAGTTAAGTGTTTTTTTAACTCCTTCAGGGCCTTAAAATCTGTTTCAGAAATGTCAGTAAGCAGAACGTCTCCTTCCTTAATCTGCCGGCCGACAGTAGCGCCATCAATGGCCATAGCGATCTGTTTTCCCCGGACGGCAACAGTAAGGTTATCCTGCCCTTCTTTCATGCTTTTAACCTTGCCGATGGATTTGCCGGTTAAATTCATGATAGGATCGCCGCTGCGGATGGTTCCGATTTCAATTTCTACTCCCACAATGGCCGGATTGTTCTGCCGAAAAACATAGCCCTTAAGAATAAAAAATTTGCAGGGCCGGACTAGTTTTGCCAGCTGCTGCATTTCTACATTTTTCTTAAGGCTGCTGATGTAATGCTCATAGTCTTCAATAATCTTGTATATCACTTGGTTAGCAATAATTTTTAACCCTTTAGATTTAATATAATCATCTAATTCTCGGGGGAGTGTAACATTGAAAGCTAACAACACTCCCAAAAATTTATCCTTATCAGCCACGGACTCTAGCCTGGACAGGTCTTTCTTGGTGATGGCTCCCAATGAAGATGAAGACACGGGGATATTTTTTTCCTGCAGCAATACGCGCAAAGCTTCCAGTCCGCCAACAGTATCCGCTTTGATGATTAATCCTAGTTTTCCGCTGTCTTCCACAATGATGCCGCCGACTTCTTCCTGAATTTCAGTTTTAATTAATTCCAAACTTTCCGGGCTGGAAGCCTGGCTGGGAATCCCTCTTATCGGCATGCCGGCAACCGCTTCTTCCAATCCCAGCGCCGAAATCTTAACCCCAGTAGCCGCAACAATCTCTTTAACAGCCTTATATTTGCCTTTCTTGTCATGCATCTCCGCCAATTCTTCCGGCTCAAGCAAGGCTTTAACTTTAACTACGAACGCTTGCTTAATCCCCCCAATAATTAAGGCCTCATTGACTTTTAGTCGGCCGTTATAGATGATGGCATCGATGGTTATGCCTAGGCCTTTTTCTTCTTTTACCTCCAGAATCGTTCCCCTGCACGGCCCGGACTCTTCAATAGTTAATTGCTGTTCCAAATATTTCTGCCCCAGCCCGGTTAACACCATCAACAGTTCAGGAATTCCCTGCCCGCTTTTGGCAGAAATTGGCACCAAAGCTATTTGTTTGGTATAATCCTGCACTCGGTCAAACCGTTCAGCCTGCAGGCCCCGTTCAGAGAATTGCGCCACTAACTCGTACATTTTCTTTTCGAACTCGCCGATAGTTTGGCTGTTTAACTGGTTAAGATTGGGCAGTAGAAGTTTTTTTGGGTCATAATTCCAGCCTGAAATGAGGTCTATTTTATTTACGGCAACGATGAACGGAACTTTGTGGGCTTTTAATATTTCTAATGATTCGATCGTTTGCGGCTTAAAGCCTTCATGGATATCCACTACCAAAATGGCTAGATCGGCCAGCGATCCGCCGCGTTTTCTAAGTGAGGTAAAGGCGGCATGGCCCGGTGAGTCGATAAACAGCAAACCAGGAATGGTTAGTTTTGATTTTAGGGCGGTTAACAGAGGGCCACAGATTTTCTCGATAGTTTTTATTGAAACAAGGCTGCAGCCAATAGCTTGAGTTATTCCTCCGGCTTCCTTAGCTACGATAGCCGTGCCCCTAATCTTATCCAGGATGCTTGATTTTCCGTGGTCTACATGCCCCAGCAGGGTAATGATTGGTCTTCTGATGGCCATTTTTATCTGAGAGCAGGCTGTTTTTTTAAAGGTATCTGGGCTGTAAGCTGCCAGAATTTTTTTTTGTGCATAATACTTTTTAAACTCTGTTTCTTTCTTCTTACAAGAGATGCAAACAATTATTGAAAATAATTCCCGGATCAAAATGGTGTTGCCTCAGAAAGATGTCCACAAAAAAATGGAGGTATTTTATAATCCAGCCATGGAATCTAACCGGAACATCACGATTTTATTGTTAAACTCCCTTGAAAACCAGCACTTGAACCTGGCTGATCCGCTGGCCGGTTCAGGAATAAGATCGATCCGCTTTTTGAAAGAATTAACTCCCGGCAAAATAAACCATCTTTTTGTTAACGATCAGAAAAAGTGGTTTAAGGCTTATTTTAACCAGGCTTTAAAATTAAACCAGCTCCATAAAGATAACCTCTCTATTTTTAATGAAGAAGCTTCCTTATTTCTGTTAAACAGAGTTAATGACAAAAACAAGCCGGAACATTTCTGCGGCTATTTTGATTATATTGAATTGGACCCTTTCGGCAGCCCCAATCCTTTTCTTAGTTCGGCTATTGGCAGAATTTCACGTAACGGAATATTAGCGGTTACAGCTACGGATACTGCGGCGTTGACTGGAACCTACCCGGCTTCGGCAAAAAGAAAGTACTGGTCCATGATAACCAAGAACCACATGATGCATGAGCTAGGATTAAGAATTCTGGTCAGAAAAGTGCAATTGCTGGGGATGCAGTTTGATAAAGCCTTAATACCCGTGTTGGCTTATTGCAAAGCCCATTATTTCAGGATTTATTTCAAGTCATTGAAGGGAAAAGAAAAATGTAATGAGATGGCTAAACAGCATCTTTATCTGTTGTATAACAAGAATACTCTGGAGTTTGAACTATCGGAGGGCAATATTAAGAAGAATTATTCGGCCATCGGCCCGCTATGGGCGGGAAAGTTATTTGATAAGGTCTTGCTAAGAAGAATGATTGAAATTAATGTTTTTAATCAAGAAAAAAAGTTTTTAGATCTTCTTTACCAAGAAAAAGATGTTGTTGGCTTTCATGATTTGCATGAATTATCTAGAAAATATCAATTTAAAACGCCAAAAATTGATCTGGCATTAAATAAATTAAATGGCACTAGGTCGCATTTTTCACCAACAGGAATAAAAACAAATAAAAAGATATCCGAGATTATTAAAATGATCAAGAAGATTTAACTGCTGCCCCATGGAAACATATCCTAAGATTAAGATGAACAAAAAATTAACTCCTGAACAACGCTACGTTCTAATAGAGAAAGGCACAGAAGCGCCGTTCACCGGCAAATTGCTCTACAATAAGGAAAAAGGCGCTTATCGGTGTGCTAATTGTGGGACAGAGCTGTTTTCTTCGGACACTAAATTTGATTCTGGCAGCGGCTGGCCTAGTTTTTTTGAGGCTAATAAAACAAATATTGAGCTGAAAGAAGATTTCAGCGACGGTATGAAGAGGATAGAAGTTATTTGTAACAGCTGTCAGGGCCATTTAGGCCATCTGTTTAATGATGGCCCCCACCCTACCGGAAAGCGGTACTGCATTAATTCTGTGTCTTTAAAGTTTAAGAGAAAGGAACAGAAAAAGAAATGATTATGCAAAAAATTTCGCTGGGTGTAAAACCCCGCCCTTTAGGGCGAAATTTTTGCATGCTAAAAATGCGTAGTTGAGAAACCGCCTCTTTTGAAACCTCGTCATTTATGGCGAGGTGAGGCGGTTTCACGCATTTTTATCATTCTCTCAGGCTTCTGGTATTAATTTCAATGATTTTAGCTAAATAGGACTCAAATCTTTTCTGCGCCTCAGCCAGCACTTTTTTAACCGCTTCATTTTTGGAATGAGAAAAATAAACAGCGGTATTCTCGCCACTGGTGATATTAACTCGATCTAACTGAAAATCATCGTTAGAATCTAAATAACTAATAATGTCGCCATTTGATGTTATAACCTCCAGATGATTGGCACCATATATACCTCTCTCATAAAACCTAACCTGGTCTTCCCCAATCTTTCCCTTAAAATTGTATTCTGGATTCAGGCAACATCCACCAAATCCAATAGCGGAAGAAAGCACCACCGCAGCTAAAGTTCCAGTTGTCCTTGGCATTTTTTGTTTATCCATTCTCATTTGTACCCCACCAGTTCAACCTAAAGCCAAATCCATCTTGGCTACTTCGGCGCTTTGCACGCCGTCAATCTCCCCCATCTTGGCAGCAATGCTCTCAAAATCAGCGTCTTCAATGGTGTACATGGCCATGATGATTACTGCTTTTAGCCCGAACGCAATTGGTTCCTCTTTAACCTGCATTTCGCCGATAGCGCCATTTTCCTTGGCTATAACTTCCGCTTTTCTCTTAATGAAATTCAAATTGGTATGTGGAGATTCTGGCATCAATTTAAAAGTTATTACTGCTTTGGCCATAAGATTTGGTTAATATTAATTGTTAAATAATTGTCTCTCAGTTAGGTCCAGTAAAGCCGCAGCCAGGGCAGTTATATCTCATCGCGTTGACTCGTGCTTCCTTACTTCTTACAATTTCGTGCTGGCCGCAGGAGGGGCAAAGAAAGGTAACCGACCCGGGGTCATTATAAACTGGTTTCTTAGTGACTGAACATAACTTGTTTTCCATTTTCAGGTAGGAATGATGTTTGTTTATAAATTTTTCTCGCCGCAAAAATTAAAACGCGGAGTATTCCACTATTCAATTCCACTAACCGCAATCAAATTGTTACTAACCTTAAACTGAACAGCTAGGAATTTTTCTGCAACATAGATGTTAGTGAGCGCATGGTTGCTAACGCTTGAAGTAGATATTTTTGAGCCAGGCAGCAAGGCCATGAATTGAATTAATTGGTCAGCCAGGTAATGGTCTGCAGCAGCGTTGGATGAGATTTCCTTTACCAGCCGCTCAGCCGCTTCCTGGCCGATTTCTTCCGATCTTTTTCCTTTTTCAATCAAAGCATCACTGGCCAGAATTACTGGATTATCTGGATCAATTTGGTGATTGCTGCTAAACAACGCATATAACAGAACCTCTCCACCGGGACTTAAGGACGCAGTTTGTTCTATCCGGAAATTAATTGGAGCATTATATCTTTTAAGCGCCGATTCAGCAGCTATTTTGATTCTGGAAGCAACTTCTTTCTCCTGCAGTTCTGTGGAAAGATTGATTATGCCTTTAATTTGTTCTAGTTTACCTTGTTTAGTCAAGTTTATTTCCGCGTACTTAGAGCCAATTTCTTCCAAATTGCCAGACCGGCGGGGACAAATTTCCAATTTGACCTCTCCGCTGCCTTTAGGATAGTAGCCCCGCTTGATAATTTTTAATTCAATCTTTTCTACAAACCTGTTAAGCTGAGGCAGGAGGATATTCTGTAAATAGTCGACCGAGGCCTGCCATTTGCCACAAGTACCCCCCTTAATAGTTAAAGTTATTTTACCTGGCGCAAATAAGCAAGGGAGGATAAGTGCTTGCAATAGCAAGGTAATGCTTCCTGCCGTGCCGATATCAATATTGTAGATGCCTCGCTTAACCCGGCCCGGGATAAAACTTAACCCTGTCGATCCTAAAAATATTTTGTTAGTTTCTGCGCCAGTAATCTCTTTTAGAGCGTTAATTGCCGTTAGATGCTGTGCCTTAAGCCCGGGATTGGGCCGGCCGGCCCGGATATCTTTCACTTCAAAGGATTTTCCGGTTAAAGTAGATAAGGCTAAAGCCGTTCTTACTAATGCGCCGCCGCCTTCACCATAGCGGCCATCTAGCTGGATCATTGGTTTAGGCTAAGAAACAAGTTATTTAATAGTTGTGGTTATAGGTATTAGAATGGCTCTTTATTTGTTCAGTATCTTTCCCGGAGATCACTGCAAGGTTAATTGATTTAAATCCAATTCCGATTTTAATAGTGGCGTATTTTGGCCATCTCTGCTCCAAGAATGATTCTGCCGAGCATATTCAAAGGCTTCCTTAAGGCTGACTGAACCATTTTTGTTAAGATCGGATTCTGTTGTGTTCCGATAGGCTTCCAGGAAATATCGGCTGAACATTTCATTAGTGTTCCCATAAGCGACTTCAGTTTCTAAAGAGCTGGAAATGCCAGCATAATGCTTATTGGAAAACCGGTTGGCAAAGCCGCCGCCATAGCAAATATCTACCAATACAATGGTTGTTTTTGAGTTAATTTTATCCAAAATTTCCTTCAGCTCTATTTCATTTAACCGTGAGTTGGACAATCTTAACTCTGAAATTTCAATGCGATTATTTTTTTCCTGGTTTTCCAGCGGTATGGTGTCTCTTCTACCATGGCCGGTAAGATATACTAGCAACAAATCCAGTGGATCAACTTTATTGGCTAAGTGCTCAAATAAGGCCTCAATTTCAGCTCTGGAGGAAATGCCGGCAACCGGATATAAAGCGGTTTTCTGGCCCAGTCCATCTAGGATGTAAGTGTTTTCTCTTTTAAAACCATTCTCTAACAAGATCTGATAAACTTCAGAAAGGTCGTAAACGTCCCTGGTAGCGTTGGTGCCGGAAATTAAAACAGCATATTTGTCTCTTTCATTATTTTTGATAGCTTTTTCTAGAATTATCCTGTGCTCTAATTGCTGCAGCTTGGTTGATGAAGACAGTTCCGGCAGTTGGCAATGAGAACAACCATTAAAAAAAAGGTTTCCTGCCAAAGTTAAGGCTGCCAGGCCTAATTTGCCATAACTATTAATACCCATGCTGCCGTAAAGAGAAGCAGGATTATATATCATTTATTTAATAGCAGAAGATGTAATCGATTATAGCTATTATAGCACTTAAAAACATTTACAACTCATGCCCCAACTTGGACTTTTTAGCCAGAAGATAACCTTGGTTATGCTGGTGTGGTGTTGTGACTAAAGAAATCCTTTTATTTATAATAACCCCGTGCTTTTCCAGCCCAATTATCTTTGATGGATTGTTGGTAATCAAGCTTACAGATCTAACTCCCAGATCATTCAAGATGTGGGCTGCCTGGTGGTATTCCCGCTCATCAGACTTAAATCCCAAATGGTGGTTGGCCTCTACCGTATCCAAGCCGTGCTCCTGCAAGTCATAGGCCTTGATTTTGTTTAACAATCCAATGCCGCGGCCTTCTTGCCTTAAATAAAGAACCAGCCCTTTTTTTTCTTTGCCTAGCAACACAAATGTTTTTTCCAGCTGTTCACCGCAATCGCATCTTAATGAGCCAAAGACATCTCCCGTTAGGCATTCGGAATGAAGCCTGACCGGAACATTTTCCTGATGATTAATATCCCCCTTAACAATAGCCAAATGCTCTTTTTTGTTTTGGTCCTGATAAACATAAATCCTGAAATGGCCATACTTAGTCGGCAGGAGGGATGAAGCTCGTTTCATAGATGCTTGAGAATTGGTTAATATATAAATTTGTTGCGGATGCCGCACAGCTTTAAAAAATTCTTTATGATTATGGTTCCATCTTTAGAAACTTCAGGATGCCCTTGAAGGCCATAAATTGGCTTAGTCCGGTGTTTAATTATTTCGAAAGGGCAATTTTTTGATGAGCCCAGGGCTTTAAAATTAGTCGGAAGCGTGGCTACGTGGTAATGATGCATCTTCTCCAGAAAGAATCTCTTTCCCAGCCCCTTAAATAATTCATAGTTCTGGCTTAAGACGATCTCTTGCAGCCCAGTCTGCTGTTTTGGTAACCTCTCTATTCTAGCTCCGTAATGATAAGCGATGATCTCATGCCCCAAACAAATCCCTAAAATGGGCGCTTTTGCCTGCTCCAGAGCCAGGTAATTATTTTTCAGATCAGTTCTGGTGGCTGGATTCCCGGGGCCTCCAGAGAGAATAATCCCTTTAGCATTTCGTAGAGGGTATCGCTGGTCATTATTATAAACCTTAAATTTAATCTTCCAGGTGTCTAGAGTTTCCTTTAATGAGTTCAGATAACAGCTTCCATTGTCAATTATCAGCAGCATGATAGTATCAGGTCAAACTAGATTAAATATTTTTGGATGAAGCCGATAGCTGGTAGGTCAGCAAAATATTAATAAAAGAGTCTGCTTTTGGCTAGTTGGCGGGGCTGTAGTTTAATCCGGTAGAGGTTAACCGCCGAAAATAGAGGCCTCCAGCAATTGGAGAATTGAGCTATAAGCGATGATAATACTTTGAAGAAAGCCTTAGATCAGGGTTCAAATCCCTGCAGCCCCAGTTTTTATTAAGAAGGTTTTTAAGAAAGAACTTTCAAGAAAAAATCAGCCTAAACCATGGAACTGACGATTATGTCCTACAACATTGAACGGGGGTTTCATAGCAAAGACCATCTTCTGGAAGAGCACCGCCTGCAGGCAGCGCAGCGTACAGTAGAACTAATTGAGCCAGATTTGTTAGCTTTGACTGAAGCCTGTTATGGCGGGCCTAATTCGCAAAAAATCAAGAT
>Ga0209541_10008668_pt1 | contig 16693 bp, 17 predicted proteins | sample RifCSPlowO2_01_FD_184027 | JGI IMG/M metagenome (GOLD analysis project Ga0209541, IMG submission 184027) | Groundwater microbial communities from Rifle, Colorado - Rifle CSP2_plank lowO2_0.1 (SPAdes) (version 2) | ecosystem: Environmental > Aquatic > Deep subsurface > Groundwater | place...
TCATCGACCAACCTTTATCGTAATGGAGATTAATTGCTTGCGCTCTTAACCTCGGCAAATGCGGATTTGTTGTGTATGCCATATACATACATTTTACCCTACAGGGTGTTGCAAAGGTATTGAACCACGACAGGGCATTGACAAATTGTAATTTTTATGCTATCATCTTATCAGAATAGCACATTGGAGGTGAAAAGTGCATAGAAAAGCTGGCGATAGAAAACCTTTCTGTGTTGAAGCAGACGTAAAAGGAATTGGCCGTATAAAAAAGTATACAACTGCTTCTTCAGAAAGACAAGCCATCTTCCAGGTAGCTGAAGATTTAAAACAGAAATATCCAGGAATAAGGATATTTCTGGATAACAGAAAGGTTACTCTGGGAGAAAAGAGCCCTATAGTTTCTCAAATATAGGGCTCTTTTTATTTCCAAGTTACGAGATAAATGTTTTGGCGGTTGCCCTTTTCATTTTTTACCAGCCCGAGTTTTTTCATTTTAAAACCGGCCTTCTTGGTTAAATCAATTAATTCTTTTTTAGAAAACCGATGATAGTATCTCTTAATTTCCGTCTTGCCCCATGGGTCTAAAACATCGCCCAAGTCTAATCTTGATAAACCGAGCAATTTCAAAATGGTAAATTTGAAAAGTAAAAAACGCATTTTTACTTGAGAAAACTTCCAAACGGTAGAAATTAACAATCCGTCTGGTCTTAAGACTCTTTTAGCTTCTTCCAAGAATTGCAAACGCAATTCTGCCGATGGAATATGATGCAAAACGGCAATACTATAAACCTTATCGAAATGGTTGTCTGGAAATGGTAAACTTAAAGCGTCAGCAACTTGAAATTTTGCTTGGGGATGGCTCTTTTGGGCTATTCCAATAAGTTTTTCTGAAGAATCAATCCCCAAATAATCTACATTTTTATCCTTACAGAACTCAAAAAAGCGGCCATTACCGCAACCCAAATCTAAAACCCTGTCACCGAACGCCAGCTCATCGTTAAACAGAAACTTAATTTCCGGCCAGGGCTCCTGCCTTTTGCTTGAAAATTCCTCGGCAATCAAGTTATAATCCTCTCTGGTTTTTGCTAATAAATATTGTGCGTAATTTTGATCCATTAATTGAAAAACTATTAGCATCTGGAGTTAAAAATCCGGATGATTTGGCGCGGGTCAAAAGAAGAATGGCTAAGGAGCATCGCATTCCCTGCCCCAGCAACGTTGCTCTATTAAAAATTTATCACGAAATGGTTAAGAAAGGAATGATTAAAAAATCAGAAAAAATTGCAGTTTTGCTGCGCACCCGGCCTATTCGCTCGCTTTCGGGCATTGTCAATGTTTCGGTTCTAACCAAGCCCTATTCTTGCCCGGGCCAATGTCTTTACTGCCCGGCTGAAAAGGGCATACCTAAAAGCTATGTCTCGGGCGAGCCGGCCGTAGAAAGAGCGAGAGCCCTTAATTACGACCCTTATTTGCAAGTCAAAAAGCGCATTGAGATGCTGGAAACAGAAGGCCACCCCACCGATAAAATTGAGTTGAGAATCGTCGGCGGCACTTGGTCTTTCTATCCCAAAAAATACCAATCGTGGTTTATAAAACGGTGTTTTGACGCCTGCAACAACAGAAACTTAGTTTCTTCAAAGAAACTAAGTTTCCAAGATACTCAAAAACTAAACGAAAAAGCCAGACATCGCATCATCGGCTTATCCATTGAAACCCGGCCGGATTTCATCAATCCAAGGGAAATCAAACGGTTGAGAGAATTGGGCGCAACTATGGTTGAGCTGGGAGTCCAGTCGCTTGATGATGATGTTTTGAAAAAAAATCTGCGAGGACACGGAGTTAAAGAAACAATTTTGGCGACCAAACTCTTAAAAGACGCCGGGTTCAAGGTTCTCTATCAAATGATGCCTAATTTGCCCGGTTCTTCGCCCGCCCGCGACTTAAAAATATTCAAAGAACTGTTTAGCGATGCCCGGTATCAACCAGACTTATTAAAAATTTATCCCTGCGCCTTAGTCAGAGAGGCCCCGTTATACAAATTATGGAAAGCAGAAAAATATCAACCCTATACCGAGAGACAATTAATAACCCTGGTAAAATCAATCAAAAAAATCATTCCTTACTACGTCAGGATACAGAGAATCACTCGGGACATTCCTTCTCACAGCATCGCGGCCGGCCCAGCTAAAATTTCTAATTTACGGCAAATGGTAGCTGGTAATTGCCGATGCATCCGCTGCCGAGAAGTCAAAGGAGGTTACGACCCCAAAGAGAAAATATCTTTATTCCGCCAGGATTACAAGGCCTCCGGCGGCCAAGAAATATTTTTATCGTTTGAAAATAAAAACCGCACCAAACTTTATAGTCTGCTGCGTCTCCGAATGAGCGGGGTCGGACCACGCTATATGGCGATAATCAGAGAAGTTCACACTTATGGCCAACTTCGGCCCATTAGCGGAGAACTGTTCTCCGCCGCTTCACCGCAACACAAGGGATTGGGTAAAAAATTAATTCGAGAAGCGGAGAGAATTGTAAAAAAAGAATCCGCCAGCCGGTGGATAGCCGTGATTTCCGGCATCGGCGCGAGAGATTACTGGCGTCGCTTAGGTTATAAGCTGGAAAACACTTATATGGTTAAGGAAATTTAGTTTTCTTGCTTTTCCAGCGGGCAGCTTGCTGGGATTTTTGGAATATAAAAACGCTGGGGGTGCGAAAAGCGGTTTTGCCTTTTTTAGCCCGCTTGGAAGAATATTTTTTCATCAATCAAGCTTTTATTTATAAAAGCGCAGATAAGGGAAGATGAAGCAAAGCTTCATCGCCCCCTCGAAACTCTGGTTAAGCCGGAGCAGGGAATAATTTCTATGCCCTGTTTTTCCAGCTCATCTAAAAATAAATTAACTCCTAAAGAATCAGAGCTCATATGCCCGGCGATAACGACATTGATGTTGGCGGCTTCGGCTTCTTTTTTGTTTTCTTCCGAAATGTGCATGCCGACAATTGTGCCAATGCCGGCCTGAGCCATTTTTTCGTAGAGCTTGGGCGAGCCTTCGGTCCCACCGGTAATTTCGGTAATAGCAATTTTACCGCAGCGGTTATCCGGGGAGCCGACAAAAACCTTAGGGCCGGCCCCGATTTTCATCGCTTCTTTATATTCGGGAATTTCCTTCAGCAAATTTAGCAAATCTTCAATCCTTTCTGGTTCTTCTTTTTCAATTTTGTCTTTCAGGAGTTGGGCAGCCAAATTATCGCAAGCCGTATGCAAAGACATTAGATTAAATCCCAGGAGCTTGGCCGTATCAATCGGCCTTTGATGGTTAACTTTGTTAACGCCTCTGGCTACTTCGGAAATTTTTTCTTTCATCAAGCCTTCAGCCACATTAATGGGCACGCCGTATCGGTTTAAGATATCGCACTGCAATTCCATGACTTCTGCCAGGCTGGCTAAGGCCTTGCCCAAGGGATGGTGGGAGATAATTAAATCAATCTGGCCGAGCTCTTTGGCCAATAAAATTTCAGCTGGCTCAATGTCAATACCGACCAAAACTTTTTTGATTTCTTTATCTTGGGCGATATTAAGTATTTGGCTGTCTGGATAGGGATTTTCTAAAGAATTCTGGTCAAACTCTTGTTTTTGTTGCTCTGTTAATTTTTCGTATTTTTCCCTTCTTCTTTTCAGAAGCTTGGCGATGCCCTCTTGGCCCCTGAAATCAGCCTCAACCCCTTTCTTTATCGCCAGGTTGTAAATTTCTTGTATGGTCATGGATTTATTTTTTTATTCCCCTTTGATGACGGCCAAAGGAACGAGCCGAACCACTTTTTTTGATAAACCGGCGTTTTCAATCACCGCCACCACCTCATCAACGTTTTTGTAAGCCATGGGCGCTTCTTCGGCAATGCCCCTCTCTGACCAGCACTTAACAATAATGCCTTTTGACTTTAGCGTTTTTATCACTTCTTGTCCAGAGACTCTTCTCATGGCTTCGTGCCGGGACATGGTCCGGCCAGCGCCGTGGTTGGCTGAATAAAAAGCTTCTTCGCCTTTTTTCTGTCCGACCAGGACATAGGAAGCAGTGCCCATGCTACCTGGGATTAAAACCGGCTGGCCGACAAAGGCCCTGGTCGCGCCTTTGCGGTGGACAGCCACTTCAGTTTCTTTCCCGTCAATCACATACTGCTCTTTTTTAATGATATTATGGGCCACATCGTAGAGGGCAGTTAATCTTGAGCCGGCCGAAGCACCCAAAATATTCTGCCAGGCCTTTCTGATATAATAAGCAATGAGCTGCCGGTTGGCCCAGGCATAGTTGGCAGAGGCGGCCATGGCCCTAAAATATCTTTGGCCTTCTTGGGAATTGAAAGGCACGCAGGCAAATTCCTTGTCAGGCACCTTAATACCGTATTTTGGCATTAAAGGTATCATGATTTTTAAATAATCAGTGCAAACCTGATGGCCTAAGCCCCGGGAACCGGTATGAATCATGACCACGACCTGGTTTTTAAACAAGCCGAAATCATTGGCCGTTTTTTCATCATAAATTTCCTGCACTCTTTGCAGTTCTAGAAAGTGATTGCCGCTCCCCAGTGTTCCCACCTGGTCCCTACCCCTATCTTTAGCATGAACAGAAATCGCTGAAACATCAGCCCAGTCCAGCCGGCCATTGGCTTCGCAGTTTTCAATGTCTTCTTTTTCGCCATAGCCTTGTTTGACGAGCGCTGGCGCCCCGCCCTCTAAAATTTTATCTATTTCTTTCAAATTTAATTTAACCGGCCGGCCCTGGCCCAAGCCGGCAGGAACTTGTTTTTGAATTTCCGTGGCTAAATTCTCTAAATAAGGCTTGATTTCTGCTTCAGTTAGGGTTGATTTTAATAACTTCATGCCGCAGTTGATGTCAAAACCGCAACTTCCGGGTGAAATCACCCCGTCCAGAGTTCTGATGGCACCCACAAAACCAATCGGCACTGAATAACCCTCATGGCAGTCAGGCATGGCAATGGCATACCTGACGATGCCGGGCAGGGTTGTGCCGTTGATTAATTGAGGAATGCTCCGGTCGCTTAAAATATCCGCCAGCATGTCTTCTAAAGCATAAATTCGGGCCGGCACCCTCATATCGGAACGAAAGTTTTGAGGAATCTCCCAGAGCCAGTTGGAAATTCTCTTTAGGTCTTTTAGGGAAACCATGTGCTTATTTTATCTGATTTTTGAGAGATTCTCAAATGAAAAGAGGCTGCTAAAGAACGGCAGCCTCTTTTAGTTTGCTGATTGCGACCAACGCAGTGTCGCCCGGGAAGTGAGCTAAATTAATAACGATGCTCCCCGAATAAATTTTTGACTTAGGCAGCCAGCAGAATTGCGGGTCTTTCTCCCTGAAAACGAATATGAGCACTTCCTTGGGATTGACTCGCGCAAGAACTTCCTCCACTTTTTGGTAAAGGCCCCTGCTTAAATGATGCTTTATCTTCCCCTGGTCAAAAACCTCAAACTCAAAACCTTTTGATTTTAAGACTTTAATAAAAGCACTAAATTCTGCTTTCTCCTGGTTTTTCCTTGCTTTCCTGCTTGGCATCTTTGTTCGCTCCTTTCCTTATTTAAATTTTTGTTAAAAAGCTGGATTAAGTTTTTTAAATTGTTCTTTTACTACTTTTCTATCGTCCCAAGAAACTTTTCTCCCTTTTGCCTCAACGAGCCAAGGCTCGCATCCTTTACCGGTAATAATCACTATATCATTTGGTTTGGCTAAGCTCAAGGCCCTCTTAATCGCCTCCCGCCTGTCTAAGATTTTCTCTGCCCTATTCTTTGCGCCTTCGGCTACCTGTTCTATGATGGTTTGGGGGTCTTCGTCATACGGGTCTTCGTTAGTCACGATAACTTCATCGCAATATCTGGCTGCGATCTCGCCGAGCACCGGTCTTTTCCATTTGTCCCTGCCCCCGCCGCAAGCACCCAAGACGCAAATTAGTTGACTGGTTGACCGGTTCAATGGTTGATTGGTTAAGGTTTGGTAAACTTTTTCTAAGGCGTTGGGCGTAAAAGCATAATCAACAAAAACCCTGAAAGGTTGGGTCATTACCAATTCCATTCTGCCCGGTATCCCTTCAACTTTTTCCACGGCTCGCTGGCAGATATCCAGGCCCATCCCCTGGGATACACCCACGCCAATAGCGGCTAAGGCATTATAAATATTAAAGTCGCCGATCAATTTAAGTTTAAATTTCGCATTTTGAACGTTAATATCGCCCCGACTCAATCCGTAGGTATATCTTTTCTTAGCTGTAAATCGTAAGAAATAATCGGCGTTTTTATCGTCGATATTAATAATATGGATGTTTTTTGCCGCCTGAAATAATTTTCCCTTGGCCGCCCTGTAGTTTTCGAAACCATGATGAGCTTCAATATGTTCTTGGGACAGATTAGTAAAAACCGCCGTATCAAAATTAATAAATCGGTGGCGATGCTGTTTCATGCCCTCTGAAGTAACTTCCAAAACAGCGTACTGGCACTTAGCATTGACGGCCTGCCGGAAAAACTTCTGGATTTTGAAGCGGCCGGGCATGGTCATTTTCAACAGGTTGAGCCACTCCTTATCGATAATTTTAAATTTAATGCCGGACAGAGAAGCGACTTTATAGCCCGCCTCTTCCAGAATTGCGGTGATAAAATTCACCGTGGTCGTTTTACCGTTGGTGCCGGTCACGCCGATGACCCTTAATTTTCTTGAAGGAAACCCATATAAAACAGCGCCTAAAAAAGCCAGTCCCAAGTGATACCAGCCCAGCAAAAACGCCGGCATGATTTTTTTGATTAATTGCTTCATATAACGAACTTTTATTAGATAAAAGTGAAGTTGAAGAAGAAGATGAAATCTTCTTCGCTTCTATTTAATGTTAGCTCGTATTTGAAAAAAGGGGAAATCTGGCGTAAAATTAAAAAGCTATGTTCCGATTAGTCTCAAAATTCAAGCCGACGGGCGACCAGCCGCAGGCCATTGAAAAATTGGTGAAAAACTTAAAAGCCGGGGTCAGGGACCAGGTGCTTTTGGGTGTGACCGGCTCCGGCAAAACCTTTACCATAGCTCAAGTGATTGAAAAAACGCAGAAGCCGACCCTGATTATCTCCCACAACAAAACCCTGGCTGCCCAGCTCTATCAGGAATTTAGAGAATTTTTTCCCCACAATGCGGTCCACTATTTTGTTTCATACTACGACTACTATCAGCCCGAGGCTTATATCCCCCAGACCGACACCTATATCGAAAAAGACTCCAGGATTAACGAAGAAATCGACCGGCTGCGCCATGCCGCGACCCAGGATTTGTTAACCAGGGAAGATGTAATTATTATTGCTTCGGTTTCTTGTATCTACAATATCGGTTCGCCGGAAGCCTACCAACAAGTTTCTTTGGAATTAAAACCCGGGCAAATCATTAAAAGAAAAGATTTGATCGCCCATCTGGTCGCTCTGCAATACCAAAGAAACGATATTGAATTCAAACCCGGGACTTTTCGGGTCAGGGGAGATACGATTGAGGTTTATTTGGTCACCGGCGAAAAGGTTTTAAGGATTGAAATTTCAGGCGATAAAATCATAAGCCCGGCGTGCAGGATATTCCCAGCCCATTTTTGGATAACGCCCCAAAACAAACTAAGCATTGCCCTGGGCAATATCCAGCTTGAACTGCAAGAACAGATTAAGAAGTTTAAGAAAGAAAAAAATTTAGTCGCTGGCCAGAAAATAGCCCAGCGTACCAATTATGATTTGGAAATACTCAAAGAAACCGGTTTTTGCCACGGCATTGAAAACTATTCCAGACATTTGGAGTTCAGACAACCGAACCAAACCCCTTTTGTCTTGCTTAATTACTTCCCCAAGGATTTTTTAACCATGATTGATGAATCTCATATGACCATTCCCCAGCTTCACGCCATGTATAGCACCGACCGGGCCAGAAAAAGAGTGCTGATTGAATACGGCTTCCGCCTGCCCTCGGCCCTGGATAACCGGCCTTTAAACTTCGAGGAATTTGAGAAAGACGTTAACCAAGTAGTTTATGTTTCAGCCACGCCCGGGCCGTACGAACAACGAAAAGCCCTTCATATTATTGAACAACTGGTCCGGCCCACGGGTTTGCTGGAGCCGTCTATTGAAATCAGGCGCACCGAAGGCCAGGTTAAAGATTTAATCGAAGAGATTAAAACCAGGGTGCTGAAAAATCAAAGAACCCTGGTCATTACTTTGACTAAAAGATTGTCCGAAGCTCTAACCGATTACTTGATCGAAGCGGGCATTAAAACGCAGTACCTTCATTCGGAAATTAAAACCCTGGAAAGGCCAGCTATTTTAAAAGATTTCAGGGAGGGCAAATATGATGTGCTCGTGGGCATTAATCTTTTAAGAGAGGGCCTGGATTTGCCCGAGGTCAGCTTAATCGCCATTTTGGACGCCGACAAAGAAGGTTTTTTAAGAAACGAAACCACTTTAATCCAAACTATGGGCCGAGCGGCCCGGCATATTGAAGGAAAAGTGATAATGTACGCTGATAAAAAAACCCTTTCCATAAAAAAGGCCATTAAAGAAGTCTCCAGAAGACGGCGCATCCAAGAAACGTATAATAAAAAACATGGCATCACGCCTCAAACGATTGTTAAAACCATCAAAGACTGGCAATTCGTTGACAAAGAAAAGGAAGTCGGTCTTGAATTTTCCGTTATTCAAGACAAAAGGCTGCTGGAAAAAGAAATGACCCAGGCCGCCAAGAACCTGGACTTTGAAAGAGCTTCTGAAATCCGCGACTTGATTAAAAACTTAAAGGATGATAATAAATAAGATATGCCGATTAAACAAGCAGCCAAAAAAGCTTTAAGACAGAGCTTAAAGCGTCAAAAAAGGAATCTTAATTATTATTTCAAAATAAAAGACCTGGTCAAAAAGGTGAGGACTTTGGTTTCCCAGAAGAAAATCGACGAGGGCAAAAAGCTTTTGCCTGAAATCTACCAGGCCTTGGATAAAGCGGCTAAAAAAGGCGTCATTAAGAAAAATGCAGCCGCCCGACAAAAATCGAGAATCTTTAAATCTCTGAAATAAACAGGTCCAGAGCGGTTTGCGGCTCTATTTTGCCGGTCTTCATGCCGTAATCTATCTCAAAAATCTTGCGGTAGATTTTTTTTAACTCATCAAAGCTGAAACGCTGGGCCTGCTGAAAACTTTTTCTAGCCACAAAAGGATGAAGTAAAGAGCGGCTCAGGGGCAAGCCCCTCTCAAGCAAATCTTTAATTTCAAGAATATTTCTGAACTGATAGTTGATCATGGCTAAAAGGTAAACCGGGCTCTCCCCCTTTTCCAGATGCTGGTGCAGCAAATGCAAAGCTTGCCTTTTGCGGCCCTGGGCCAGAGCGTCTATGGTTTTGAAAATATCCGTATCAATTTTTGATTTAACCAGAAGTTCAACGTCTTTGACGCCGATTTTCCCGCCCTTTCTAAAAGCAGCCAATTTCTTTATTTCGTTGTTAAGCTGCCAGAGATCGCTGCCCACAAACTCAATCAATTTGTCTAAAACTTGAAGCTCAACCTCCGCTCCATATCTGCTGAATTCTTTTTTCAGCCAGTTTTTCAGCTTCAGCCCGCTCAAGGGCTGGAACTCCTGGGCCGTGGCTTTCTTTTTGAGGAATTTTAACAAAGAGTCGGTGGCTGGCACGGCCTGGTCCTGGTCCTGGTGAAAGATGAGCACGTCGCTGGCTTCGGCCAGCTTGTCGGCATTCTTAAGAAATTCTTCCTTGAACGGTTTATTGTTAAAAACATTGCTCAAAATCAGCAGCTTCTTTTCCTTGAACATGGGCATGGTCTGGAGTTCGTTCTTTAAGTCCTGAAATTCCAAATTCTCGCCCTCAAATCGCCTTAAATTCAGCTCATTTTTATGGCTTTCTTTGTAGCGGTCAAGAATCTCATTAAGCTTTTCTTTTGACCGATACGAGTCTTCTCCGTAAAGAAAAATTAACATAGTGGTAGTACCAGGTTAATCGCTCACCTTTTGTGGGTTCGCTCTTTAGAAACCCTCGGTTTCTAACGTTTTCGGTTAAACCTGGTTTAACCGAAAGCCTGTTTTCCTATACGGGAGAACCGTAGGGTTCTCCCGACCCCTCTCCGATATAGGATTTATATGTTATAACTTTTGACACCTGGGGCAGAAATGCGCGGATCTGGAACCGATTTTGATTCTTTTAATTGTTCCGGGGCAACGGAAGCACTTTTTACCCTCTCTTTGATAAACCTTAAGGCGCTTGAGAAAACTGCCTTTCTGCCCGTAGGCATCGACATACGACCTTTCGGACGTGCCGTGGTATTTAATGGCTGCTTGCAAAATCTTCTTGATATTCCGCCAGATTAACTCGACTTCTTTTGTGTGGAGAGTTTTGACTCGGCGCAATGGTTGGACTTTGGAGGCAAACAAAATCTCGTCTGAATAAATATTGCCGATACCGGCAATCAGTTTTTGGTCCATTAATAATGGTTTAATCTTGGCGTCGGGCCGTTTCTTTAAAAGATTTTTAAGAGTTCCGAGGCTAATTTCTAAAGCTTCGGGGCCAAATGCTTTTTCTATCTCTTTAGTATCTTGAACTTTCTTCCACCAGCCGAACTTGCGCATATCGTTAAACACTAATTGCGAGCCGTCATCAAATTTAAAAATGTGGCGGGTATATTTTGAGGGCTGACCGTTAAAAATCAGCTGGCCGGTCAGCTTTAAATGGAAAATCAAACTGGAACCGTCGCTGAAATCAATCATCAAAATCTTGGCCCGGCGACGCACGCCGACAATCTTTTGGCCGTCAAGCTTCCGGCCGATGATTTCTTTACCCAACTGCCCCCTAATTGTTTCTACCTCGGGTAACTCCGGCATAATACTTTATTTTACCCCTTCGATAAACTCAGGGCAAGCAAAAAACCAAATAAACACCTCCCGAGGGTACTTATGGAAGACGAGGGATTAAACTGAGGAAGCCGAGGCTTTGCAAAGATTGAGTAACCTTTGCCTTGTCGTAATTAGACCAGCGGCAGGCCTCTAAATTAAATTCAAGCGGCACGTCTTTATAAATTTCAGACAACTCCCGGCTGAAAAAGGCTTTCTCTTTTTGTTGAGCCAGCTTTTCTCTGATTTTAGCAGTAATCAATGCTATGTTATCGTAAATATTTTCCAAAGTGCCGTATTCTTTAATCAAGTCCATGCCTGTTTTCTCGCCTATGCCCGAAACCCCGGAGATGTTGTCGGTCGGATCGCCTCTCAACGCGCGATAGTCAACCAGCTGTTTTGGTTTTAACCCCTGATATTTTTCTGTAACCAGCGCCTCGTCATATAAAACCGTGTCTTTGACGCCTTTTCTTAGGGCATAAACTTTAGTTTTAGCGTCAACCAGCTGAAAATTATCCGAATCGCCGCTCACAATAATGGTTTCTATGGGAGAGAGCTTGGCAATAGTGCCGATGATATCATCTGCTTCAAACCCCTGCTTTTCGAAAATAGGCACGCCAAAGGCCTCGAGCACTTCTTTAACGATAGGAATCTGATCGTAAAGACTCTGCGGAGCTTTGGCTCTTTTGGCTTTATATTCTTTATATTTTTCATGGCGGAAAGTCGGGCCTTTCACGTCAAAGCAAGCGACGACAAAATCCGGTTGAAATTCTTTAATGGCTTTTAAAAAAACCAACAAAAACCCATAAACAGCGCCCACTATCTCCCCCTTTTTAGTGGTTAGGGGTGGCAGGGCATGAAAGGCCCGGTGGATAACGGAATTGCTGTCAATAACGATGAGGCACTTTTTATCTACCATAGTTTTATTCTACCACGATTTTAAAAACCATTTTTTAAAAAAGAAGTCTGTTAATTTTTTACTTTTTAAAACCTTAAAAATTAAAGCCATCCCCAATGTTTCCTCTATTGTTTTTCTTCTTAAAATTTTCTTAATCAGTGGAGTGTCATAGCTCGGGTCTAGGATCTTCTGAGCAATTTCCCTACCAGATAAAATCGCTTGGGATATCCCCTCTCCTGTCAAACCAGATGCAAGGCCAGCGGCATCGCCCGCTAAAAAAACATTTCCGAAGTGAAAACCCTTAAAGTCAAAATTAATAGGGTGAGATTGTAAGTTTCCTTCGTTAAAATTTATCCCATTTTTCTCTAGCCATATCTTAAAATTCTCTAAAAGATTTTTAACTCTTCCGGCCCTTGAATCCGTAACAACGCCAAAAGAGGTATAGTCTTTGTGGGGAAAAATCCAAAAATAACCTGGACCAATGGTATTTGGATTAAAAAAAATTTGGAGCGTTTCAAATTTTTTAGCGATATTGCACTGAAGAGTAATTAGGATTTTCTTGATAGGAAGATTAAGGTACTTCCTTACTAACGATAAACTTCCATCTGCCCCAATTAAGTAGTCGAATAAAATTTCTCTATCGTTATCAAGCAAAAGCGACGTTTCTCTAATCTCGGTGACATTCGAATCGGTAAATATCTCTACCCCTCCTGGAATCTGACCTAACATCCATTGACCTAACCTACTCCTATTTATGGTAGCCAATAATAGTCTCTTGTCTTTTATCTCAATTAGTTTATTAAAACAATGAACATTAAAAGAAAAAAACTGCCTATCCGTTAATTCTATGGGGAGACCAAGGCTAAATATCTGAGACGTTAAACCACCGGCACAGATTTTTGGCCCAATTCTCTGATTTTTTTCAATCAATAATACTCTTTTGCCTCCACGGGCCAGTACTTGGGCGGCACTTAACCCGGCAGGCCCTCCGCCGATAATAACGACTTCGTATTTACTCATTTCTCATTTCTATTAAAATATACAGAGACCCGTTCTTTGTATGTTTTCATTCTAAGACGAGGGCTGGGAATTCCTTAACCCTGCCTTTATATTTTATGTAATTCTCTAAAAATTCTCTGCATTTGCTTTGGTCACCTATTATCTCTAAAATGAATTCCCTTCCAGTAACCGAAGGGAAATTAGCTACTCCGAGGTAATCCAAATAGCTCGACCACTTGTAATTTTCTAAAAATTTTGAAGCCTTCCCGAAATTAGCGATTCCTCGCTCTTTCCACTTTGGCCATACCAAAGAAATAGGGTTGGCGTGAATATACGCCCACACTACTTTCAATTGTTCATCATTCTTAATAAAAACTGACTTGAAGTTACCCTGAAAGACATGCCCCTTACGACTATATTTCTTATTAAAATATCCTCCGTAGCCCGCACCAAATTTTCTCATAAACTTGATAATTCCACCCTCTCTTAATTGCCTTACTAATAAGTGGATGTGGTTTGGCATAAGGCAAAAAGCTAAGATTTCTAGTATTTTTTCGCGAGAATCGGTAGCAAAACGCGGATCCCTGTTGGCCTTCTTTAAAATTTTCTTGACGTGAGAACGAACTTTTCTCCTATCTCTAATAATCACCGCTTTTGTGGTATTAAACTCATAAATAGAAAAAATTCCCCGATAATGGTCGTCTATGTTCTTAAAAATCAAGTTATCATCAAGAGCCCTAAGAACAATATGATAAACGCCTTCGTTGATAAACTTTTCTTTACGATACGGCATATTTTTGAGCGTACAGAGACCCGTTCTCTGTATGTTCTTATTTTACCACGATTCTTCTTTTCTTTTCGCTCAGAAGTTCAAACTCAACCCAAATAGTGTTAACAGGCATAATCTTGCGGATGCGGTCGGCCCATTCCACAGCGATGATGTTCTTGGGATTAGCGATAATTTTCTTGAAACCTAAAGCGAGCATCTCTTTGGGGTTTTTAATCCGGTAACAATCAATGTGATAGAAATGGCCAACCCTTCTCATAATAATGAAGGTCGGGCTTAGGATTTTATTCTTTAGCCCCAGGCCTTGGGCAAAGCCCTGCAGAAAGGTAGTTTTGCCGCTGCCGAGGTCCCCCACCAGACCAATAATAAAAGCCTTCTTGCCTGATTTGGTTTTAAGAATTTTGGCAGCCAGTGCCCGGCCTACTTTCTTTGTCTGCGAAGAATTGCTTGTAAAAAATTTGTGGTTCATGCTAAGCTTAAAAGATAAGATGGACGCTTTAGACCAAGTCAAAAATTTAATTAATGAGTCTCAAAATGTTTTGATTGCCCCGGGCATGCTGGCGCTGGGCGACAGTTTGAGCAGCGCTTTGGCGCTTCTTTTTACTTTAAGAAAATTAGGCAAAAATGCAAACGTCCTTATAGATAAAATCCCCGAAAACTTCCAATTTCTGGCCAACTTGGAGCCCTTCAGCTCCAAAGATTTCGTGATTTCCATTGACGGTTCGGAAAAAGAAATCGGCGAAATGCGCTATGAAAAAAACGAAAAAGGGTTAAAGATTTATTTGACGCTCAAGCAAGGCAAAATCAGCCAGCACGACGTGGCTTTCTCAACCTTGGGCCAAAACCCGGACCTGGTTATCGCCTTGGGAATAAAATCCGCTCAAGAATTGAGCGCTTACCATGCGCCCGTTCTCAATATCGACAATCAGCCCTCAAATGAAAACTTCGGGGAGGTTAACCTCATAGAAACGACCAAATCCTTAGCGGAAATCTCCTTGAACCTGATTAAAGCCTTGGGACCAGAGCTGATCCAAGGAAACGTGGCCACCTGTCTTTTGACCGGCATTATCTGCGCTTCGCGAAATTTCCGCAACCCTGAAACCAAACCGAAAACCTTTGAAACTTCGGCTTATTTGATTAACCAAGGAGCAGACCACCAGAAGATCATCCAGCATCTTTATAAACAAAAAAGTATCGCTCAAATAAAGTTTTTAGGCAGAATCTTGGAAAAACTGAACTTTGACAAGGAAAAAGAGCTTTACGATGTTGCCCTAACCGCAGCCGACTTCCAGGAATCTAACGTGCATCCCAAGGACCTGGGCTTTACGATTGAAGAGCTGAAATTCAATTTCCGCTATTTGCCCAACCTGCTGATTCTTTGGGAATCACATGCTTCTCCCGTAACCATCAGGGGTGTTTTTTATTCTACCAAACCTGGCTTGGTTGAGAAAATCTTGGAAAATTACGAAGGCGTTTCCAGGGGAGAGGGCGTGCTTTTTTCCACCAAAGAAAGCGACTTGGCCCTGGTTAAAGAAAAAATATTAAAAATCTTATAATGGTCTCCTCTCAACCCATAAAAAACATTGCCGAATTCAAAGAAAAAATCGAAGAATCTTTAAATTTAAGCAAGAACACCAGCGAGGTCTTAGAAATTATTTTACGAGGGACAATCGACCTTGAAGCATCAGACCTTCATTTCGAACCGCAGAAAGAAAAAACCAAAATCAGGGTTAGGATTGACGGCCTGCTGCAGGAGGTGCTCTCAATTGATAAAAAATCAGCCGAGGCCTTGATCGGCCGCATCAAGTTATTGGCCAAATTAAAACTAAACACTGCTAACCGGCCCCAGGACGGCCGTTTTTCCATTGTTTCCCCTGACGGCCTAGCTATTGAAATTAGGGTTTCCGCTTTGCCGGCCGAGAACGGCGAAACGCTGGTTTTAAGGATTTTAAATCCCAAAGCCTTGATTGAGGTGGAGGAACTGGGCCTGCCAGACGATTCGTTGGCGATTCTTAAAAAAGAATTCAAGAAGCCGAACGGCATGATTATTGTAACCGGCCCCACCGGCAGTGGCAAAACCACCACGCTTTATGCTTTTTTAAAAAGAATCCAGACTACAGAGATTAAAATCATCACGATTGAAGACCCGATTGAATACCATTTAAAGGATGTTTCGCAAACGCAGGTCAAAGAAGGCTATGATTTTGCTTCGGGCCTAAAATCAATCATGAGGCAGGACCCGGACGTCATCTTAGTCGGTGAAATCAGGGACCTGGAAACGGTCCAAACAGCTCTCCAGGCTGCTTTAACCGGCCACTTAGTGCTGACCACCTTGCATACCAATGATGCGACTGGCACGGTCGCCAGGTTAATTGCTCTAGGCGCTGCACCCTCCAACATCGGCCCGGCCGTTAATCTGGTAGTAGCTCAAAGATTGGTTAGAAAGGTTTGCCCCAAATGCCGCCTGCTAAGAAAGCTGACGGCTCAAGAGTTAAGCCTTCTCAAGGCAGAGCTGAAAAAAGTTCCCCAAAACATAAAAATCCCTCAGGCAAAGGGATGCGCCTTTTGTAATTTCACCGGCTACAAAGGCAGAATCGGTATTTTTGAGATATTATTAATTGACGATGAGATAGAAAAGCTGATTCTGGTTAACCCGGCCATGGCCGCCTTAAGGGATTTAGCCGTTAAAAGAGGCATGGTTACCCTGAAGCAAGACGGCCTGAGAAAAGTTTTGAAAGGCCTGACCACTCTGGAAGAGGTAGAGAGAGTTGTCGGCTAAATAACCCTTTGATAAACTCAGGGTTATCCTGAGCGAAGTCGAAGGATAAAAATAGCCCCGGAGCTGGGGGCACTCTAGCTTGGGAACATAAAGTTTAGAACGTCTCCGAGGAACAGGCTCGCTCGCGCCAGCCCGTCCGGACTAAGAGAAATTCCTACCCCCAGTTCTGGAACTATTTTTATTTTTAATCCTCTATTATACTCTATTATAAAAACCTTGTCAATAGTAATTGGTAATGTATACAGACATATGGCGGGTTCTACCGAAGCTGATATAGTTTCGGTATATGTGTGTAAATATGGCCAAAACAATAAAAGAAGAGAGGTTGA
>Ga0209541_10008674_pt1 | contig 16684 bp, 15 predicted proteins | sample RifCSPlowO2_01_FD_184027 | JGI IMG/M metagenome (GOLD analysis project Ga0209541, IMG submission 184027) | Groundwater microbial communities from Rifle, Colorado - Rifle CSP2_plank lowO2_0.1 (SPAdes) (version 2) | ecosystem: Environmental > Aquatic > Deep subsurface > Groundwater | place...
AAAGGCGGCGGAGCCGCACCGCTCAAAACCGCAAAAGAACCCGGAGAAAAACATCGGCTCGAACCATATTTTAATTTTGGGGGAAGAAATTTTTTAATCATTTGATTTAGGAGTAAGAAATGGCCTGTAGTAGGGTTTTTGTTGTTTTGTGCGAGCTGGATTGACAAAGGCCTATAGACTATGTTAAATTTATTACGGAATAAATCAAAAGCTCTTTTACAGATCGAGTTTAAGAAATTCGCCATAGCTTTAAGTTCACCAAGGCAATCCCTTGGCAGATTTGGAGCTATGGCGACATTCCCGTTGCCTAGCTTTCAAGGAGAAAGATGATGCCGACACCAAAAGTGTTGCTCACGTCTGTTACCTCTGATAGCCGAAAGGGACGGAGATTCGTGGGGATCTGCCGTGCTAAATACGACAAGGCCGGGCTCAACGAGGGTGAAGCACAGACCCTCAACGAGCACCCAGGCTTCGCCACATATCTCGCGGCTGGTATCCGGCAGTTTTCGGTGAAGGATCCAGTTTTCCCCGTTTACCTCGAAATCGAGGTTGGCGGTAAATCCCATCACAAGCTCCTCGCGGAGCTCGAACTTCAGGGTTCATTCACCTCGGGCAATGCTTCCGATATCATGGCACGACCTGGGTGGGAGCAAGGGAGTAAAGAGATAGTCAAGTTCGCTCGCGTCAAGGTGAGCGAACTCGGATTTACCAAGAGTCCCACGATTGAACAAATCTGGGAACGAATCAAGGAACTTGGCCACTCTCTCTGCGAACCTGGCGACGGACCCGCGATCCAGCTGTCCCTCAAGGGTCAACTCTGTGGGGTAGGATTCTGGGTTGCAATGAAGCAGATCACCAATTCTACCTGTCTTCTCGGTCGTATTTTTCACGTCGGGCGACTCAACGACGGTAAGCCGTATCTCGACGCCGATTGGGCGGATCTGGACAACCGCTTGCATCCCGTCGCCGAGATCGTCTTCCGTCTCCACAAGTAGGACTGAATTTCTTAAGTCCTTCGTATCACCGCCGTGTGCAGCGAATGCACACGGCGTTTCCTTTTTCATAAATTAAAGAACAAAGAATTTGTCGCCGAAGCTGAAATTTGCTAAAATTTCAGTAGTTCGCTCCCTGAATTCTTGGATTGAATGCCGCCAAAGAAAAACTTGAAATTGTCAGCGGTGCGGCTCCGCCGCCTTTCTGAATTTTCGCGGGGGGACTTCCTCGCCGCCTGTGGCAACGAAAGCGGTTCGGACTATCTTTAGAATACTGCACAGTTCCTGGTGTGGTTTGTTTTTAGGTCGTCATGAGACTTCTGCTTAAGAAAAATCTTAGTGTTGTTGTGGTTGGGGTTGGGGTTGACGGAAAGGTCCTCGAAACAAAAACCGTCGAAGCTGGAAACGTCCTTCTGGTAACCATCTCAGTTGCTTCCACTGGGGTAGAAGGTTTTTTCTTTTTCAAGCATCAACGAGTAATTCCTCGACTTTATGAGGATTTGTTTGATGTTCTCACCTCTCCTAAATTCTGTTGGAGAAATGAGGCTGGAGAAATTGTCTGTATGAAGTTCCGGCGTTTTTATCCAGCACCGCAAATCCAAGAAGCAAACTTGATGTTAAGGTTTTGTCCTGTTTGTGGACACTCGTTGGAGGGGTTTAAGGACGCAGACCTGCCAGTGTTTGTGCCAGCACCTGTTCAGCCAACCGTCACCAAATCGCCACCGCCCTAGGGTGGCTTCACTATTTCTTGCGGTGAAAGCGCTCGTGCACCTCTTTCAGTTGAGCGTTAGTAACGTGGGTGTAGATTTGGGTAGTAGTCACCGAAGCGTGTCCCAGGATCGCCTGGACTGAGCGAATATCCGCCCCGTTGCGTAATAGGTCGGTGGCCATGGAGTGGCGTAGACTATGCGGTGAAACCTTCTTTCCCACAATCCCCGCTTTGATGGCGTGCTTGCGAATGATCCGCTGAATACTGCGTGGCGTCAGCCGTAAATTGGGGAACTTATTAAATGTTTCTCCTTTAGGAATACGAATAAAAAGCGCTGGGTCGATATCCGTCCGCTTACTTAGATAGTGTTTAATAACTTCACGGGCCGTCTCCGATAAAAATACCAGCCGGATTTTTGCCCCCTTACCTTTAACCGAGAGCTCTCCCCGCTTCAGGTCAATCTTATCCCGATCCAGCGAACATAGCTCAGAAACGCGCAGGCCGGTACTAAAAAGGGTTTCTAAAATAGCGCGGTCCCGCAAATCATCCAAATTTACTCCACCCGGGGAACGTAAGATTTTTTCCAACTCCCCGCTCTCTAAAAAATCAATATGGCGATCCTCTTGTTTGCCCAGCTCAATGCGTTCAGGCGAGATAGCCGTAATTTCACGTTTAGCCAAGTATTTTAAAAAAGCCCGCAAGGCAATAATGTGATAATTCTGGGTGATCTTTTTCAGGGGCTTGTCCTGAGCGTTAGTCGAAGGATTGGCCGACAAGCGATTAAGAAAGAGCCGGAAACTGCGCACTAGCTCCTCGGTAAGATCGGCCGGGGTTTTGATCTTGGCAAAGTTTAAAAAGCGCGTTAGGTAATGATCATAATTGACTACGGTGCGCGGTGAGCGGTTTTTCTCGATTTCCAGATACTCCAAAAACTGGGTTTTTAGGGTCTTGAGGTCTGTCATAATGTACGACGCTATTATGATATCCCAAATTGGTAATAGTTCCTAGGGTAAGGGCGCAATTTCGGCAAGGACGGGCTCAACATAAAGGCAACTTCGGCACTGGGATGCCCAAGGTTGCGTTAAAGATAAAACCATGGTAAACTCCAGACAATGCTTAAAGCTAAAGATAAAACTAAAATAATCAGTAAGTTTTCCGTACACGAAAAAGATACTGGCTCAGCTGACGTGCAAGTAGCCCTATTTACCGCGGAAATTAAGCGTCTCACCCAGCACTTACAGAAACATAAGAAGGACAACAGCTCTCGTATCGGCTTGCTTAAGATGGTCGGTAAACGTCGCCGTTTATTAGAGTTTTTGAAAAATGACTCTCCAAAACGCTACGGTGCAGTAATCAAAGAGCTGGATTTAAAACGTTAGCGCATGCCCAGTCAGACAACTTCGAACTGGTTTTAGCTGTGTCCGAAGTTTAAATATTGGGTAACATTTATAACAGTAACTTAGTCTAATCTGTGGCTGGTCTGTGAAACCACTAAGACATTATTCGAAGTTGCTCTACTGGGCATGGTATCAAAAAAGGAATCGCCGGTCTCATTAGTTAAACACCAGCGGGTGGGTGTCTTTGTGGACGCCCAGAACATGTACCATTCGGCCAAGAATCTCTACCGGGCCAAGGTAAATTTCAAAAAAATTCTCGAAACTGCTGTCGGCGAACGCATGTTGGTGCGCGCCTTTGCCTATGTCATTAAGACGGAAAGCGGCGAAGAGAGCGCCTTTATCGAGGCTCTGGAAAAGAGTGGTTATGAGATCCGCGTTAAAGATCTACAAATTTTCCCCGGTGGCATGAAAAAAGCTGACTGGGATGTTGGTATGGCGATTGATGCGGTAATTTTGGCGGATAAGGTTGATGTGGCGGTGTTGGTTACTGGCGATGGTGATTTTATTCCTCTGGTAGAGTATCTCCGGGTAAACAAGGGTTTGCGCGTGGAGGTGGTCTCTTTTGAGCGTAGCACCTCCGGTAAGTTGATCGAAACCGTTGATTCTTTTGCTGATCTTGGTGGCGACCCTAAGAAATATCTAATGTATTAGATATTTCCGGGCGAGCTCTAAAAATATCTGACTTACTAATTTATTTATGGACAATAATCATTTACGCATTTGGCTCCTTTTACTGGTGGTAGTTGGGCTAGTGATTTGGGGATTTAATAGTGGCACCGCTCCCGTTCCAACTGATACCCCAACTCCCTCGGCTACTTTTTTGCCCAACGCCACTGTTTCTCCCACACCAAGCCTGGATCTTTTTGTTTCTGCCCCCAAAGCTAACCAAACAGTTAAATTTCCTTTAATTATCACTGGCGAGGTGCGCGGTTTGGGCTGGAATGGTTTTGAGGGTCAGGTGGGAACGGTGGCGCTTTATAACGCCTATGGCGAGAAAGTTATTGGCCCCGCTCCACTGACAACTATCACTGATTGGATGCAATTACCGACTAGTTTTTCTGTGACGATTGGTGACAAAGATACTATTAAACAAGTTAAGACTGAGACGGGCTATTTGTTATTCAGAAATGAAAATCCTAGCGGTGATCCCGAGCGTGATTATGAGTACCGTGTGCCAGTGAAGTTTGACCTCTCTAGTCTCGCCAAACAAAAAGTCTCTCTTTTCTATTATAATACTAATAAAGATCCTAGCACCCAGTGTATTGAGTCGGCTATTTTGCCAGTAGAACGGGAGATTCCGGTGACAGCCAGTCCGGTGCGTGACACTGTTAATCTTTTAATTCAGGGCAGGCTTAGCGGTGCTGAAAAGAGTGCTGGTTTTGCCACCGAGTTTCCGCTAGAAGGTTTTAGTCTAAAAAGCGCCAACTTAAAGAGTGGCGGTATGCTCACCCTAGAATTTGCCGATCCCCTAAACAAAACTGGTGGCGGTGCCTGCCAAGTTAGCCTTTTGCGTTGGCAAATCGAAAAAACCGCTCTCCAGTTTCCCAACGTAAAAACCGTCAAAATTATTCCCGATTATCTCTTCCAACCCTAGTTGATAAAATACTCAAAATATGGAAAACAACCCATCAGAGTCAGGTCAGTCGCCGATCGTTTCTACTCTTGACTTACTCCCGACCAGTAACCGATGGTTTTGGTCATTAATTATCGGTGGGGTAGTTTTGGTTTTGCTTATTGCGGGTGGTCTTTGGTGGTGGATGAGAGATACCAATCCAGTATTAACACCGACTGCCACTCCTTCGGCCATTATCTCGCCAGATTTAGCTACCTGGAAAACTTATCGCAACTATGGATTTGAGATCAAATATCCAGAAAGTTGGCAGGTTCAGTTTACTATTAACACTCAAGACCTCATTATACACGAGCCTGGTACTTCAAATTCAGTTTCCGTTTTGATAAAAACGACAAATTCCAAATCAGTTGAGGAGTGGTTTGAGAAAGAGTTCTCTGGACGTTCCGTGGCTTTGAAACCTAAGTATACGGAAATTATCGCACCAGTAGCTGGGATAAAGTATTCTAACCCGGCGTCTATCGGTGGTTGTGGAGAGGATTTTACCTTTCTTATTGATGAAACTATCTACATGATTCAAAGAGGGGCCGGAACTTGTGATATTGATACTTTATTTGACCAAATCTTTTCCACCTTCAAATTTACCAACCAGACCACGATTGAGTACAAAAATACCGAGTACGGTTTCAGTCTAGCTCTACCAGCTACCTGGAAAGGCTACGCAGTAACAAAGAGTAACTGGCGGGGCGAGAGTATTGATCCGGCCAATCCGGGGGCTACCTACCAGGGGCCACAACTGACTATCAAAAATCCTAAAGGTGAGCAGTGGCAACCGGTTCCGATTTTGGTTTTTACTCCAGAACAGTGGCAGTTGGTGGTGGAAGAGAAGCTTAGCGTCAGTGCGGCCCCAATTGGTCCTAGCAAGCTTGGCCAGAACACAAAATACGTCTTCGCTCTCCCACCCCGCTGGGTAGGCTTCACCGACTTCTTAGGGCAAGAGGAGGCGCTTGTCATCACCAAGACTTTTAAGATATATTAGACAAAGTTTTTAATGCAAATAACCAATCCCGCCTTAGGCGGGATTGGTTATTTGCATCCCCTATCTAGCTTATCGTAGCTGACCACAAGCGTAAGGAATGAGTGACTGTTCTAGTGGGCCATAGATAGCAATTGCCAACTGGCTCTGGCCATGTACCACATCAAGGAAGTCGGCATTTAGAGTCGTGGTTGAACTACCGTTCATAAGAGGCGCTAGCGCGAAGACAATATCTTTCAGATTTGCGCAGGTACCACTCATTACGTAAGCCTGTTGGTAAACTCCTACTGGTGTTCCCACAACGTTAAAGGCTACTTCTGCGAGGTCATTTTTGTTAGCGATAATTGCCGCTACGCCATACTCCCCCGATCCATTGAGGCTGTCCAGAGTAATGAACACTGGTCTTCGTACCGGCGCTGGGCTGGCGCCTCCTTGCCCCAGTGGGGTCGGAGTGATGCTTGGGGTTGCTTGGCTAGTAACATATGGGGTGGGGGTTTCTGTGTAATAGTCGTAGAGGTAAGGAGTGGGCGAAGGTGATTCTAGGGCTACATCGGGGTTGCCTCTTGGCCACCATAGCCACGCACCCACCAAGGCGACTGCTCCTAATAGTAAGATTGTAGTTAGTATTTTCATATTTTTATTTGTTATATCGATATTGATTTATATCGACCTTTACAGAGAAGACGTCCCATACTCCCCGAACTTACGTTGAGGTTGTAAAAATTGTTGAAGTCATTAGAATAAAACATTAGTCTTTAGTTTTAGCTGTAAGAATTTTAAGGTCAAAACGTTATTAACCATGTTAGCCAAGAGCGTAGAACGACAATTTCTTGAGCTTTATGAGAACTTGGCGGAGCCACTTTTCCGGCATTGCTACTTTCGCCTGTCCGATCGGGAAAAAGCTAGAGACTTGATGCAGGAGTCATTTACGCGCACTTGGGAGCGTTTAGTTGACGGTGAAAAGATAAAGAACCTGAAAGCGTTTGTCTATCGAGTAGCCAACAATTTAATTATTGATATTTACCGCAAGAAAAAAGAGAGCTCACTCGACCTTTTACAGGAAGATGGATTTGATCCAGGATCAGACGACCATGAAGCTATTTTGAGTATGATTGCTGAACGGGAGTTAGTTGAAATCCTGGGCAATTTAGATGATAAATACCGTCAAGTGATCGTCATGCGTTATGTTGATGATTTAGCTCCGCGCGAGATTGCTGGCATTGTGGGCGAGACAGAAAATACCGTTTCAGTACGCCTGCACCGTGGCCTGCACAAAGTGCGTGATTTGATTAAATCGCAAGAAAATAAAAATGAATAAAACCCTGAGACAGTTAATCCAAGAGGCCAAAGAATTTGGTCTTAGTAGCGAAGAGCGTAATGCTGGCAAAGCTAGTTTACGGTTGTTTGTTAAAACTCACCCACTCTCTGAAAAAGGGTTTTGGTATAGTTTTAGACTAGTAATGTTGAGGCCAGCCTCCTTATCACTAGTTCTCGTTTTACTGTTTGGTGTCGGTACCACGCTAGCCGCCGAGAATACTCTACCGGGAGACACGCTGTATCCAGTAAAAGTTCGAGTGAATGAACCAATCCAAAGTTGGCTATACTTCTCAGAACAATCCCGGGCAGATCGGGACGCTTTACTAGCTTCCCGTCGTTTGGAGGAGGCCGAGGAGTTGGCGACCCAGGATCGGCTTGATGTTACTACCGCAAAACAAGTAGAGGCAAATTTCCAAGCTCAAATTGACCGCACCCAGGCTAGAATTGCTAAATTTTCTGATAGTGACGCTAAGGCTGGGGCAGATGTGGCGATTAATCTGGAGACCTCCCTGCGTGTTCATGATCGCATTTTGCTCAACATCGCTAGCTCCTCCCAAGGTGATGCCAAACTGCAGATTGAATCGTTGTTGGATAAAGTGCGCGCTTCGACCAAGCGTGCTGCTAAAGACAGAAATCGAGAAGAAGGTGAGGTGAAAATACAAAACAAACCCAGTGTGCAGTTGGCCGCTGAGGGGAGAATGCCTGCGGCTCAGAATGTGATAAGCGAAGTGGAGAACCTGATTGGTGTTAAAAGTAGTCAGTTGGGGGTAGCCGCTACGACTCAGGCAAAAACTCGACTAGATATTGCCACAGTCTTTTTCAGTGATGGCCAGGCCAAACTTAAAACTGGAGCTTATGCTGAAGCCTTTACCTTGTTTGGGCAGGCCCGGGCTACCGCTCAAGAGGCCAAATTATTGATAGAAGCAAAGGGGCGTCTAGAGAAAAAAACTGAGACCGTCACTACTACAGCCCCTGCTTCTAGCCCAGTTGTTACAAATGCAAACGGGGGCGAAAGGGAAAACAACGGAGAGGTTGATAATAAATCTGGCAGAGGTTTTATGAGAAATAATCTTAAGATTGATCTTGGTCCATAATAGGCGGTGGCGTTAGCGATAACACAAAACCCCGGAGCTGTTCGGGGTTTTGTGTTATCTAATGTGTTAGCTAGAATAACTTAATGCGGATAGCATTCAACACATTTAGTAACTCATTCCATAAACCCTTTACCTTCACCTTACTGCCCACCTGAACATCAGCCATACTGGCACTGGCATTCCCATTTTGTGTAAAGACGGTGTTGGCATTAGTGTCGACCGTAACATCGCTGATGATTCCGTGGTTATCTACCTGTACAGTAAACTGATTGCCATTTATGGCAGTTACTGTACCTCGTCCCATAGCGGGATGAGTGTTGGCTGGCATAGCGTAGACTACTTTCGCGTCTAGCGTGCTGTCAGTAATGCTTCCTCTTACCACCACCTTGTCGTTTAATTGCAGACCAGATAGCTGAATAGCGTTATTGCCGTCAACTGATAAGCGGAACAGTTTAGCATTGGCGACCTTCACGGTGTAGACACTGCCGTTCTCTGCTTTGAAGGTAAAGCCATCACCAGAAATGGCCGTCACCACACCGGCACCAAAGGCCATACGCTGTGCCTTTTTTACCTCGACATCGGCCTCGGTTTTGTGTCTAAGGTTAAACCTGTTGCCCAACCTTAAATTGCCCCAGGCACCGGCACGAACCTCTTCATTCGCAAGACTTATACTAACTGGCATTAGTGCTAACAGTGTGGCCGTAACAGCGGTGAAGCGTGTAATTTTGTTCATATTGGTTAATTTAATTATTATTTTTTATGGGCTTTGACCATGCCCATAACAGAACAGACGCCTAGGCTAGCTGTTACTTACATTGCTTTTACCGGTAATCGTGCTAAAGTGTCAAGGTAAATTAACAGTCGAGCAAGAGTTGCAGAGGAACGAGTGGAAAATGGGGCGCATGCCAAAGGGTTTAAGTGGTAGAACTTTTTGGCCTGAATCCTTAGAGATTACTCTGTTCTCGAATTGACTGGGTGGTTTTATGGAGACGAAGACCTATCAGATTGAGTTTGCTGGCAAGCCACTATTGGTGGAGGTCGGTCGTTTGGCCCAACAGGCCAATGGTGCAGTGCGGGTACAATACGGCGAGACCACCATTTTGGCTACCGCCACGATGTCGAATCAGCCCGAAACAGCTGACTTTTTTCCGCTGTCAGTAGACTATGAAGAAAAGTATTATGCCGCCGGCAAGATTAAGGGTTCTAAGTGGTTAAAACGTGAAGGCCGCCCTTCGGAGGAGGCAATTTTGACCAGTCGCCTCATTGATCGGGCTTTGCGTCCACGCTTTAACCAGGTGATGCGTTACAAGGTGCAGGTGGTACCGACCGTGTTAACTTTTGATGGTATTAACGATCCAGATATTCCGGCCCTGTTTGCCTCTTCGTTAGCTTTAATGATTTCTAACATCCCCTTTTCTGGTCCAGTAGCAGCGGTACGGGCTGGACGGGTAGAAGGAAAGCTGATTATTAATCCAACTTATGCTGAACGCCTAGCCAGTGATTTTGATATTGTGGTAGCGGGAACAACCAACCGTATTAACATGATCGAGGCGGGAGCAAATATTGTACCGGAGGCGGAAGTTTTGTCGGCAATTAATTCCAGCTTTACTGAGCTGCAAAAGCTGAATGAATTACAGGATAAAATCGCCAAAGAAATTGGCAAAGAAAAAAAGGCGATTGCTTTTGCTACGCCTGATGAGGCTCTGGTGTTGGTGGTGCGAGAGTTTGCTGATACTAAGCTCGAAAAAGCGCTTTATGCTCCAGGTGTGGCCAAAGACGAGTTTTATGAAGGGCTGGGTAAGATTAAAGAAGAACTCATGGCCTATATCAAAGAGCAGTACAAAGCACATCCAGATTTGAGCAAAAAATTGGATGAGGCTGGGGAGATTTATGAAAAAGCCATTGATCGTATCGTTCATAAAAATATTGCTTCCGCTCCGGACGGTCAAGAAAAGCGTCCGGATGGACGTAAAATTGATCAGTTACGTAATATCTCGGCCGAGGTGGGTATTCTTCCTCATGCCCACGGCACGGGACTGTTTAATCGTGGCACCACTCAAGCTCTTTCCTCACTGACTCTCGCCGCTCCTGGTATGGAACAGTGGATTGAGACAATGGAGATCAATCTGACCAAGAAGCGCTTCATGCATCACTATGTTTTTCCACCCTTCAGTGTGGGTGAAGTTGGTCGTATGGGTGGTGCTGGTCGACGTGAGATTGGTCATGGCGCCCTAGCTGAGCGTGCCTTGGAACCAGTTATTCCAGATAAGGCCGACTTCCCTTATACCATTCGCGTGGTTTCCGAAATCCTATCATCCAATGGCTCCTCCTCCATGGCTTCGGTTTGTGGTTCTATTTTAGCCTTAATGGATGGTGGTGTGCCAATTAAAATGCCCGTGGCTGGTATTGCGATGGGGCTGATGTTTTCTCAGCCGGAGGCTGACCAGTCTTTGGCTGGCGCCAAAAATGTCCCGAAATATAAAATTCTTACCGATATTCAGGGCCCAGAGGATCATCATGGTGACATGGATTTGAAGGTAGCTGGTACTGAGACTGGTATTACTGCTTTGCAGATGGATGTAAAAGTTGAAGGAGTAAATGGGGAAATCATGGCTAAGGCTTTGGAACAGGCCAAGCAGGCGCGCCTAGAGATACTAGGCCATATGAAAAAAGCCATCGGTGCCTCCCGTTCTGAGCTTTCCGTCTACGCTCCACGCATCCAGACTATTAAAATAAACCCAGATAAAATTCGCACCGTAATTGGCCCCGGTGGCAAAACTATCAACGAGATTATTGATCAAACTGGAGTGGAAATTGATATCGAACAGGACGGCTCGGTTTTTATTACTTCAGAAAAAGCGGAAGGGATGGCGCAGGCAATTAAAATGATTGAGGCAATTACCTACGAGGCTAAACCAGGCGATGAATTCGATGGAAAAATCTCACGCATTTTAGATTTTGGCGCCATGGTAGAGTATCTACCGGGTAAAGAGGGTTTGGTGCATGTTTCAGAAATGTCTAATGAGCATGTGCGTCACCCTTCCGATCTGGTTAAAATTGGACAAGTTGTCCACATCAAAGTAAAAAATATTGATGATTATGGTAGAATTAATCTAACCATGAAGTAGGTTAATTCTCCTCTCAATGCCGGACGAAAAATCTAATAATCCAATTCCGCCCAATCTCCCCATCAGCGGTAATCAGCCGGCTACTACTCCGACTTGGCCGTCGCTAAACTCACCGACGGCTACATTGCCACCAGTTGCGCCAACCCCACTGTCTAATAAGCCAGTGGGGTTGCCTACTGCGAGCGCGCCACAACCACCAATCAATCTCTCACCCAAGCCGGTTATACCAGCCTTGCCAACTCGGCCAGTTGCGACTGCTCCAATTACCCCCACTCCGGTCTTAAGCAAAGAAATTAGTGCTACTGTACGCACCATGGAGAGCGATATTAAGGCAGTGGGGCAAAATCTGCCGAGCCGGGGGGTAGAAGTTAAGGTTGGTGGTGGACCGATTGTATCAGTCAAGCCACCAGTTGTTCCAGTATCAACTCCAGTAGTTTTCACTCCCGTCAACTCAAGTAATGTTGCTCTTGGTCCGAGCGAAAAAAGAACTACTCCGCTATCCTCTCCAGTTTCCCCTGCTCCCCAAAAACCTACCCCCCCGGTTGCTCCGGTCGGCATTGTTCTCCCTCCAGTAAACGGCAGTAGAAAGATTCGACCGCTGTTTCTCGGTCTAGTTTTGCTGGTTTTAGTGATCGGTGGCCTAGGAATTTATTGGATGCTTGCCCCTAAAGTCGAGCCAGTTCCTACCCCAGCACCAACCCAAGTAGTTTCTGCCACTCCCGAGGCTAGTGCCGCTCCTGGTCCAGTAGACGACTTGAATGCTATTTTCCCCAGTCACGGAGCGATCACCCTGGTAGCCTCCCGGTCAACCGAATTTGTGCCGGAGCTTTACAGTCAGATGGTAACTGTTTCCAATACTGGAGTTAAGAATGTTTTTCTTGCTCCCGCCTCCCCATTGGGTGCTTCTGAAACTCTACCCTTTCTTTTCACTGACTTTGTTCGCCTCTCTTCTGCTACTGACTTACCAACTACTACCAATGGTCTAGATGACCAAAATTTTGGACTGGTTATCTCCCGCCAGACCGAAAAGTTTACTAGTAAAGGTGCCCTAGTGCCCAATAGCCCGGTTGAACAACGTTTGGCTTTGGTGGTGGGAGTAAAAGACCCAGCCATGACTGCTACCTGGTTAACGGCTTGGGAGGGTAATATGGCTAAGGATCTAAGTAACCTATTTAAGTTAGGAGCGAGCATCAACAATGTTGTCTTTAAGAATAACAATTACCGTGGTTTGAATATTCGTTATGCTAATTTCACTCAACCGGATCGTTCAATCGATTATGCTGTGGTGCGTGCGACCAATGGCAGAAGCTATCTAGTGATTACTAATTCGCGTGAACAAGTTTACGGTGTTGTTGATAATTTATTGGGCTTTTAGAATCTTAAAAACATTGTGAAGTGAACAGATTGTCCACAGCGGCGCTTGCCGCTTTTAAATTAGCGGGGGATAATTATATCAGCACTTGTAGTACGCAGTCATATTTTTTTTCGGCTAGCTGATCCGCAACTATGGATCAGCTAGCAATTCCCCTTTCTTGGGGCGTTCCGCCTTAAAACACAATCACTGTTCCAGGCGTCAGACGCCCCTATTTTTTTACTTAAATTTTGTGCTAAACTAGCAACATGACTGAACAAGATAAACAAAAATTGTTGGCTGACTTACAGGCCGAAGAAAAGAAAATTTTAGCGGAACTTTTAACCTTCGCTCAGCCTGATTCTAATACTCCGGATGAGTACACGGTCTCAGTGCCAGAAGGCGATCGCAGTACCGATGATAACGCTGGTGATTTAAGCGAGTTAGAGCGCCTCAATGCCCTGAAAGAATCGCTGGTAGGACGTCTACGCGAGGTTAGGACAGCCACTAAAAAGTTGGAGGCCGGAGAGTATGGTAAGTGTGATAACTGTTCCGCTCCAATCGAAAGTAACCGCCTAGCCGTTATGCCGGTAGCCAGATTCTGTATGGCTTGTGCTGAGAAGCCAGCCCTCAGAGAAAGTTAATTTTAATTTATATGTCGGCGCGTATTCATACTGCCACCTTACACGGCCTGGAGGCCTTGCGAGTAGAAGCTGAGGTTGACTCCTCCCCCGGTCTACACTTTTTTAGTATTGTTGGTCTGCCTGATAAGAGTATAGAGGAATCAAAAGAGCGGATTGATGCCGCGCTAAAAAATTGCAAGCTGATTAATCCTAAGGCTAAAAACCTTAGGATTGTTGTTAATTTAGCGCCAGCGGATTTAAAAAAAGAAGGATCACACCTAGATTTGCCAATTGCGCTCGGCTACTTAGTGGCTACCAAGCAGTTACCACCCGAGACTACTAAGAGCCGGGTATTTATTGGGGAATTGTCACTGGATGGTCGTCTGCGTCCGGTCAATGGTGCTTTAGCAATGGCTCATTTGGCCAAGAAAATTGGCGCGCGGGAGTTGGTTGTTCCTAAGGGAAACGTGCTGGAAGCCGCTTTAATTCGCGACTTAGTAGTGATTGGAGCGGATAATTTAATTGAACTGATCGCTCACTTGAAGGGAGAAAAAATTATTAAGCCAGCCCTGAGTAGTTGGTCGGAAAAAGTTCTGGACGGCATCGTACCAGAAGTTGATTTTTCCCACATTAAAGGCCAGGAGTCGGCCAAACGGGCGATGCTAATCGCGGCCGCCGGTGGTCACAATATTTTACTTTATGGTCCGCCCGGCTCAGGCAAAACCATTCTCGCTAAGGCTTTAAATGGTATTTTGCCTCCCCTCTCTTATGACGAAGCGGTTGAGGTAACTAAAATTTATAGCGCGGCTGGTTTAACCAAAAACAGCCAGTTTATTAATACCCGTCCCTTTCGTAATCCGCACCACACCACTTCAGCCGCGGCGGTAATTGGTGGTGGCAATATTCCTCGTCCCGGTGAGATTAGTTTAGCGCATCGTGGTGTTTTGTTTCTGGATGAGTTGCCAGAATTTCCGCGCAACGTCTTGGAATCATTGCGTCAGCCAATCGAAGATGGCAAAATTACCGTGGCGCGAGCGGCTGGTGCTAGTCACTTCCCGGCGCGTTTTATGTTTGTCGCCTCAATGAATCCCTGCCCTTGTGGTAACCACGGTAGTGCTACTCTGGCCTGCAGTTGTGCGCCACAGGTGGTCACTAAGTATCGCAAAAAGATCTCTGGACCGCTACTTGATCGAATTGATTTACAAGTTTTTGTGGCGCGCGAAAGTTATCAAAATTTAAGTAGTGCTGGTGATGGCTCAGAAGACTCCACCAAGTTACGCAACAAAGTGGCACAGGCCAGAGCGTTGCAGGCTAAACGTTTGGCTGAATATGGCATTTTTACTAATGCCGAGATTGGTCTAAAACAAGTACAGAATGTTTGTCGTTTAACCAAGGCCGGTGAGTCGATCCTTGGTCGCTTTGTGGAAAAGAATAATATTTCTGGCCGTGGCTATCACCGTATCTTAAAAGTAGGGCGCACTATTGCTGACCTGGCCACTAGCAGTGAAATTAGTGAAAGTCACATTCAGGAGGCGATAAATTTCAGGCTATCAAACCTTGAGAACAATTAGATGGTGCCAGCATGGTGCCAGCATGGTGCCACGGTGCCAACTGGCACCGTGGCACCATGAAATAATGTTGTTAAATAAGCACTTTCATGGTGCCAGGCATTTAACACCATAACTAGCTGTCACCATGCCTGTCACCATGCCACCATGGCACTATTTAATACTTGGCCAGAGGATTTTTAGCACCGTGCACCTCAAAGTGTAAGTGGCAACCAGTCGAGTTTCCAGTGGTCCCCATTAATGCAATCTTAGCTCCTTTGCTAATCGCGGTTCCCTCTGAAACTAAAACTTTACTCAAATGGCCGTAAACCGTCTCAGTGCCATTGTTGTGCGTGAGTTTAATGTATTTGCCGAATCCCCCGTTCCAGCCAATTTCAGTGGCGATTACCACCTTACCATCAGCGGCGGCATAAATTGGTGTGCCACAACTGTTGGCGATATCCACACCATTACGGCCGTGAATTATCCCCCAGTCATAACCAGTGCTAGGAAGCATGAAGTAGTCAGCTAAGTCTGGTAGTTGTGAGAAACGTTTAACCGTTAAATCAGTCGCGTAAATCTTCGGCACAATATTCCCTGAATCGTTTCTTAATTTACCGTCTGGCACAACAATTTCATCGTCAATTTGCAGACTGCCATCTTTGGGTAAAGCATTAAAAGCAAGGATTTTTTCCGGGACAGCCTGGTATTTAGTCGCGATAGAATTTAACGTATCGCCTTTCTTAACCTTATGAATTACTCCGTCAACCGGCGGAATTTTCAGCTCATCGCCCGGGGCAATAGCGTCAACATCTTTTAACTTATTAGCCCAGATAATGGTGCTAACATCTACTCCGTAGTCGGAGGCAATAAAAGACAAGTTATCACCCTCCTGCACGGTGTAGGTAACAATTTGATTGCTTTTAGCCTCTGGATTAAGGATGGCTAGATTATTATCCGCGGCGTTATAAGGCAAAAGCGCGCTATCCTGGGTAGTACCGATATAGTTATCCAATGAATTAGGCATTTCTTCAGCGCTAACAAACTGTGAAAAACTAGATAAAGCAGTGGCAGACAAACGGTTTACCAGACTACTTGGTCCGGCCGCTTCCTCAACATATTTATGTAAATAAACGCTTACCTGGCTGAATTGACCATCCGAGGTTGAACTGCGTGTGACAATCAAGTAGCTAGCCGATAAAATAACTAGGGCAAAAATGAAATAATCCTTTCTAATAAAGGATCCAATTTTCTTTATATTTCCGACTCCCTTTTGCGCGACGGGGGCTTTGCCCCAGGTCGCTAGGGAAGTAAGAAAGTTTGTGAGTTTCGTACTAATAACGAGGACTTTGCACTGAAAACGGTAAAACTCTCAGAGAGAATTATGTTATCTAGTCTAGAGGATTGGGGAGGTTTGTCAAACTGAATATAAACAGGGTACTCGCCTGTCTCATTCTCGCTTTGTCGTGTTGGCCAAGTAAAACTCACTCAGCTCCTTTGGTATTTCTAGATAAAAAATCGAGCCTCTTCCGTGAAAATCCCGTAAAGGGATTTTCCTATATCTCCGATTTGTTTATCAACGAAATACCTGTAGTCGCTCGTGGTTTTACACTGGCCAACCACTCCTTAGTAAAGCGATAATGAGACAGGCTCGTTTTATCAGTACTAGCGAGCCACACCCTCGCACCAATCCATTTGTCACGCGGGCGATATTAATAACCGTAGTGACGGCGAATAAGGAGCGGTGATTATAAAATTGTCTGTCCCGTAGTAAAGATTGTCAGGGCGAGGGCAGACAATTTTTAGCTAGCTCCATGAGCCGGAACGGAGAGTTTTATTAGCTCGCGCTGACGGATTGGTGGGAGGGTGGGGCGAGCAGTCCTTGGCCACTACGACAAAGCGAGAATGGGTTAGGCGAAC
>Ga0209541_10008676_pt1 | contig 16683 bp, 15 predicted proteins | sample RifCSPlowO2_01_FD_184027 | JGI IMG/M metagenome (GOLD analysis project Ga0209541, IMG submission 184027) | Groundwater microbial communities from Rifle, Colorado - Rifle CSP2_plank lowO2_0.1 (SPAdes) (version 2) | ecosystem: Environmental > Aquatic > Deep subsurface > Groundwater | place...
CTTTTCAAGGGTTACCTATTTTTAGTATATGGTACAAAACCAATCTTGTGTTCTCTAATTCTTTTTGGAAAATTCTTTGTAATACCAACATACAATGAATTATCAGAACATTCTAATATATAAACCCAATAGCTCATTTTCAGCTTGCACTGAGCGCAAGCGAAGTGCCGCGGGAGAGAGTCGAACTCTCACGCCCTTACGGACAAAGGCTCTTAAGGCCTTCGCGTCTGCCATTCCGCCACCGCGGCCTGCCTCGCCATTGCAGGCGGGCGTCCTAATATTTTACTTTAAATCTGAGGCTTATTCAACTGTGCTCGGGGGTTCTACGCCGAGAGATTTGAGCGAATAGTCCAGTAAGTCTTTCATTTCCTGCCTTCTATTTTCACTTCCTAGAAGAATGGCGATAATTTTATGGCCTCCGTAATCAAGATAAGTAATAAGACAAAATCCCGCCTCCGGTGTATACCCTGTCTTTACCCCTTTAACTCCCGGGTAACTTGTTAAAAGATTGGTTTCGTTTTCAAGATAATACTCTTTATGCGTCTGGGTTCTGGGAATGTGATAGGAAACTGTGGACACAACATGAGAAAAAGTAGGGAAATTAGACAACGCATACTTTGTAATCACCAGTAAATCCTGCGTGGTTGAATATTGCCGGCCGTCTCCCTCAAGACCGGATGGATTGGTAAAATTTGTATTCTTAAGCCCTAATGATTCTGCTTTATCGTTCATAGCTTTAATAAAGGCAGTCCGTCCACCAGAATAATTGCTTGCGATTGTCTCGGCGGCATCGTTTCCGGAATGAAGAATCAGACCATATAATAACTCGTTTAATGATAAGACTTCGCCTTCTGAAAGCCCCATTGTATTCTCGCCTACTAAATTTTCCTTAAGAACCAAATATTTATCATTGTCCTTGGGGTTTTCCAAAGCGACAATAGCCGTCATTATCTTAGTTAGTGATGCAATAGGAACTTTTTCCTTTATATTCTTTTCAAAAATTGCTTTATTTGTAGTAAGGTCATACACAAGGACTGATTTAGCAGTGGTTTGAGGCATATCTCTTGACGGCCTTTCAAGCCAGTCAAGAATTGGTTCCCACAAATTTAGGGTTGTAACTTGATTATTATTTTTTGAAGTTAAGAAATCGGGCAGGGGAGAGGCTATGACATCGGGAGAATCAACAACGGTAAATCTATAACCAATGTAGCTGAGAATTAATATTACAAAGACTATGAAAGCCGGGATGGGGATTTTCCTCATTAAAGAATTCTACCAAAACTATTTATTAATTTAAAGAAGATGACCGTCTCTTTGCTGTTCTATGATTCTCCTAATTCTTCTTGCTCGTCTTGTTATAAAAATCCTCAAGGCCCAAGGCAACATTCCCTGTCTTCCTATGAGAGAATCTTCATCTTTATGGTCTTCAATCCCCAGGGTTTCAAGATCCTCTCTATCAAGAGTAACTTTTGCTGAAAATTCAGCTATAGAGCTTTGGTCTCCCAGTATTTTACCATTTACACCTTTTTTCTCATATAATTCATATATCAAATCACTTATCTCTCTCCACTCATCCCCCAAAACAGAAGTTTCATCTGCGTAGGCCATGAACAAAGAGGAGCCAATCAGCTGAATTTCCCTTAAAAGCCTGTATACTGATTCATCTCTTACTTCAAGACACTTTACCTCAAGCCTTCCATTTCTTCCGCTCTTTTTAGTACGGGTTACGTTTTTGTCCTTTACGCTAAGAAGATGCGGTGAATTTTTGTGCTCGAGTCTTAAAGGCGATGAAAAAGCAAATGCAAACATAGAAGCAAATAAATTTATATCTTCGTATGTTTTAGGACATTCATTTATTTTTGCTCCCCTAGGAATCCCCAAATTAACATGTAAAGATACAAGAGTTTCAGATAAGAATGCCCTTATGTTTTCTGGATCTTTTGACTTAGCAAGGCTTAAAATAAACCCTCCCTTAATAAGTTCGCTAAGAATTCTGGATTGAACCTCCGAAGTATAGGATGGGCTAGGAGCAAGCTCAACCATTCCCGTATTATTATCCACGTTAGGTAGATAGCTGTTGTAATTATTGATCCCAAATTTTTTTTGTAAAATTTCTCGGTACCCAAAAGATTTTACCCAACCTTGTATTGATTTCATCATTCGGAAACCTCGAATACCTACTTCCACCTCAAAACCGATTGTGGGTAAAAGATTTAAAGGATCGGAAGCATCTTTTTCTTCTTCTATTAATCTCGAAAATCTCCCCAGAAAAGAACCTAATTCTTGCCCTGATGCGGTTTCGGAAACTAAAAGGTTATAAGCCGAGAGCATAAGTGCAAGTTTTAGTGCTGGGAACTGACTAAATCCATCCACATCCATGCTTTCAACTGCTCTTCTTGATACTACTGCTTTTCCAATATCAAAAACAGGTGGAGGCGACATAATATCAGATGTCATTCTCCTCTCATAATCCGAAATAGGCACAGACGGCCTAGGTCTTTCTTTTAGTTGCATATAATTAAACCTATAGTCGAAAATTATAACACAAACTATACACAAATTTCCAGTGGAAAAAAATAAACATAACTAATACAATATAGTTTATGGAAATTGTTTTCATACTCCTTACGGTTCTGGGGCTTTCTCTTTTCGAGATTATAACAAGTGTAGATAACGCAATCATAAATGCCGAGGTCCTCTCCGGAATGTCTCAAAAAGCGAGAAGGTGGTTTTTGCTCTGGGGATTTTTGTTTGCCGTGTTTGTAGTAAGAGGTCTTCTTCCTTTTGCAATTGTTTTTATTGCAAATCCAAGCCTTGGACCGATAGGAGTTCTTACTGCTGCCTTCTCAAGCGACCCCCACGTTATGACAGCTATAGAATCTACCGCCCCCTTCCTTCTTCTGTCCGGTGGTGTTTTTCTTGTCTTTCTTTTCTTTAATTGGCTTTTCCTTGAACCCAAACACTTTGGCCTAAAAGGTGAGCCTTTTTTTCAAAGACAGGGAGCATGGTTTTTCGCAATTGTCTCAATTTTACTTACCGTAATAGTCTGGTTTGCTCTTGCCAAAGACCCAATGCTTGGTTTTTCTGCAGTAATAGGCTCGACGGCATTTTTTATAATTCATGGTTTTAGGCAGTTTGCGGAGCAACAGGAGAAAAGACTTCTGGGAGGAAATGTTTCGGATATAAGCAAAATTGCTTATCTTGAAGTTCTGGATTCCACATTCTCAATTGACGGAGTCATCGGTGCTTTTGCATTTACATTTTCAGTCCCTATTATACTTTTGGGAAATGGGCTTGGTGCGCTGGTGCTCCGAAAACTGACCGTATCAAATATAGAAAGAATCAAAAAGTACAAATATTTAAAAAATGGTGCGATGTATTCAATTCTTTTTTTGGGTACAGTAATGCTTCTGGACGGATTTGGATTTGATATTCCCAAATGGATTTCCCCTGTTCTTACCTTTGGAACAGTCGGCTATTTCTTCTATAAATCCCACATCGAGCTCAAAACTGTAGGAGAAGCTCTCTCCAGCAAAAAATAATTTAAGAGGTTATCCGGAAAGCCTTTAGACAATAGTATTTAACTGCCGGCCAAAAATTGTATTTTTTATCTTCGAGATCTTTCTTACTAAACTATCTTATATCATAGCGTTCGTCATCTTTAAGTGTTACTTTGCCAGTCTTGGAACTAAATATATAGACAAATGCCACATGTCGGTGTCCCGTTTTTATGTCGTGAATATCAAGAAAGGTTGGGGGATAAAGAAAATCAAACCCCGGATATCTTGGACTGGGCTTTTGGGCAAATATCTTAAGGTCTTTCTTCTTAAGCCCGGATTCTTCCTCAATTTCCCGAAAAAGAGCAGCTTCGGGATCTTCCGTAAGTTCTATATGTCCGCCGATTGCAAGCCACCTTTTGACTTAAGTTCTAATCTTGTTGAGTAGATCGCTCTCCAATCACCTGTGATGTTAATACTGCGGTATCCTTGGAATTTTCCTGTGAGCGCATGGTTATTCAATAGCCGGTTCGTAGAATCTTGAATAAATAGACTAATCCTTTCTTTTACTTTTCCTTGTATCCTTTTGGGTGCTTTTTTGTATTGTTTCTTGAAGGTGGCCGAATACTTGATGTTCATACTCTTCTACTCATCCAACCACCTGAAAGAGTCTTCTGCACTGGCAAAACTTGGAGAGGTATTATCGTCTTTATATTCCTTGTTTGATTTTTTCAATGCTTCAATCATAAATGCTGAAGGTTCCTCGCCTACACCAACTGATAAACGTTGTGTTCGAATGAACTGTTTCAGCAGTGCCTTCATAACAGCACTTAAAGAAAGTCCTAGCTCTTCTGCTGTTTTTTGAGCCTGATCTTTCATATCAGAGTCTATCTTTACATGTACGGATGTTACATTCATGTATAAGAAGTGTACACAACGTGGCTTAATATGTCAAGCCTTATTTCAAAGCAGAGACAAGGCTAAATTCGTGCTGAGCATGTCGGTCAAGACCCGTTCTATCATTATAGCCGAATCCGAGCTTTAGGGTTATAGTCCGTGTTGGCTGCCGGACTAGGATTCGAACCTAGATAAACGGATCCAAAGTCCGTTGTCCTACCATTAGACGATCCGGCAATATTTAGTTTTAATATGATACCAGAAGACCAATCTAAGTTCAATCTATTGAAGAGATTGTAAAATGCTGTTAATCTAAGTATGTGGATAGGTTAAGGGAGAAATCTTTTGTTCTTTGGTTTAATGAGCTTTCTATAAATGACGTGGGTCTTGTGGGAGGAAAGAATGCTTCTCTTGGAGAAATGTATTCCCATCTCAAGAATCAGGGAATTGATGTTCCCGATGGATTTGCTATAACATCGCAGGCTTATAGATACTTTATTCAAGAAGAAGGACTCGAAGAGAAAATACAAAATATTTTGTCGCAGCTTAAGGGAAATGATATTGTGAGCTTGAGAAAAACGGGAGAACAAATCAGAAATCTTCTTTTGTCTGCTACACTTCCCGCTCCCCTTACTGAGGAAATTGAAAAAGCATACAATAAGATGTGTAAGATGTATGGACAGAATGCCGATGTTGCAGTTAGATCCTCAGCGACTGCCGAAGATCTCCCCGGCGCTTCATTTGCGGGAGAGCAGGAAACGTTTCTTAATATTTCAGGGATTGAGGACCTTTTAGATTCTGTCAGGAAGTGTTTCGCATCTCTTTTTACCGATAGAGCCATCTCATACAGGCAGGACAAGGGTTTTCCTCATATGAAAGTATATCTTTCCATAGGAGTTCAGAAAATGGCTAGATCCGATTTGGGTTCATCAGGTGTCGCATTTACGATAGATACGGAAACCGGCTTTGACAAAGTAGTGGTTATAAATTCGTCTTACGGGCTTGGAGAGATGATTGTTCAGGGAAAAGTAACGCCTGATGAATTTGTAGTTTTTAAACCTACTCTTGAAAAGAAGAAAAAGGCAATAATTTCAAAAAAACTGGGAGAAAAAAATAAAAAAATGATTTACGGCGAGAAAAGTCTTATTAAGGAAGCGGAAGTTTCAGAAGAAGATAAAAACAAGTTCTCGCTATCGGAAGCTGAAGTATTAAAACTTGCAAATTGGTGCGTGGAGATTGAGAAATATTTTTCGGAAAAATACGGACATTACCAGCCCATGGATATTGAATGGGCAAAAGATGGAAAACTCAATAAACTTTTTATAATTCAGGCAAGACCTGAGACAGTCTACTCCGCGAGAAAGGCGAACGTTTACATAGAGTATAGACTGGATGAGAAGGGAGAGCTAATTATCAAAGGGATTGCAGTCGGGACAAAGATTGCAACAGGAATTGTAAAAGTTCTTGATAAAACAGAAGATATTGGAAAAATTCAAAAAGGAGATGTTCTCGTAACGCGCATAACCGATCCCGATTGGGAACCGATTATGAAGATTGCCTCAGCTATTATAACCGATGAGGGAGGACGGACGAGCCATGCAGCGATTGTATCAAGAGAACTAGGTATTCCATGCATAGTGGGTACCGGAAATGCCACACAAGTGCTAAGAGACGGAGAGGAGATTACAGTTGACTGTTCGTCAGGAGGTCAGGGGTTTATCTATAAAGGGCAGCTACAATTTTCAGAAGTGGAGCACGTACTCGGTAAGATTCAGGATATTAGAACAAGAGTGATGGTTAACATCGGCTCACCCGATGAGGCTTTTAGATATTTTTATCTGCCCGTTAAGGGTGTTGGGCTTGGAAGACTTGAGTTTATAATAAACGAATCCATAAAAATTCATCCAAATGCTTTAATTGATTATGATAAATTGGCTCATGATCCGCAAAATCAAGAAATATCTGAAAAAATTAATAGTCTTACAAGAGGATATCCGGACAAAAAAGAATTTTATGTAGAAAAACTTGCTTTTGGAATTGCAAAAATTGCTGCTGCGTTCTGGCCTTATGATGTCATAATCAGGTTTTCGGATTTTAAATCAAACGAGTATAGAATGCTTATAGGTGGAGATTTGTATGAGCCAAGAGAGCAAAACCCAATGCTTGGTTTCAGAGGTGCTTCTCGATACTATAGTCTGGAATTTAAAGAAGCATTCGGGCTTGAATGCCAGGCTATCTTACGAGTGAGAGAAGAGATTGGGTTATCAAACGTAATACCCATGATTCCATTCTGCAGGACTGTAGAGGAAGCAGGAAAATCTATGAGAATCATGGAAGATTTTGGCTTATCAAGAGATACAGACAAGACTCTCAAAATTTACATGATGTGCGAAATTCCTTCAAATGTTTTACTTGCAGAAGAATTTCTTGAGGTTTTTGATGGTTACTCGATAGGATCAAACGATTTATCGCAGCTGACATTAGGCATCGACAGGGATTCAAATATAGTAAGTAAGGTAGGCAATGAAAATAATCCGGCAGTTAAGAAGCTTATAAAAGACGCAATAAGAATTTGTAAAGAAAAGGGTAAATACATAGGTATTTGCGGACAAGCTCCGTCTGATTTTCCGGAATTTACTGAGTTTTTATTGAGAGAAGGAATTGAAAGCATTTCCCTAAATCCTGATTCGGTATTTAAAATGATTCCTCTGATTCATGATACAGAAGTTAAGATTGGTTAAATCTTTATGGCAAGAATAAAGAAAATACGCGCATATAAAATACTTGATTCCCGTGGAGAATGGACTATAGAAACAGAAATTACTCTTGATAACGGAATTGTTTCAAAGTCCTCGGTTCCTCAGGGGAAAAGTATCGGATCTTTTGAGGCCTACTTTGTTCCTCCCGATACCGCAATAAATAATATCAGCAAAAAGATTGAGCAAAATCTTCTAGGTATTGATATCGAGGAACAGGAAGATATTGACAATAGGATGGTAGATCTTGACGGAACAGATAATAAGTCCAATCTTGGTGCGAATTCTATTCTGGGAGTTTCTTTGAGCTGTGCAAGAGCGGCAGCGCTTTCTCTTAATGTTCCTGTCTGGAAGTATTTAAGATCAAAATATGAACTTAGAGTAAATAACAATCCAAGACTATTCCTTAATGTTATAAATGGAGGTCTTCATGCAGGAAACAACTTAAGATTTCAGGAGTATATATTAATTTCTAAAGGTAAAAATCTTACAGAGTCAGTTGAGATGGGTGTTTTCCTCTACCAAGCGGTTAGAAAATATTTGATAAAACATCTTGGAAGAAGCTCTTCCAGTTTGGGCGATGAAGGAGGATTTGCGCCAAATTTTTCAAATGACCTTCAGCCTTTCGAAATACTTCAGGAAATCATTGGGGATGAGGGCCTTACTGAGAAGTTTGATTTAGGAATGGATGCGGCGGCAAATAATATAGACTCCCCAAGTCAGGAATTGACCAAAACATACCTGAAGATAAAAGACAGGTTTAATATTTTTTATCTCGAGGATCATTTTAAGGAAGACGATTTTGAAGACTTCTCAAAGCTAAAAAGAACAATAGGTGGAAACACGATTGTTGCAGGAGACGATCTGACCACTACGAATATAAAGAGAATGAAGATAGCAAGGGAAAAAGATAGTATTAACGGAATAATTATAAAACCAAACCAGATTGGCACCCTGACTGAGACTATCCAGGCTATAAAACTTGCAAAAGAGTGGGGCTGGCTCGTAATAGTTTCTCATAGAAGCGGGGAAACAAGTGATACATTTATTGTAGATCTTGCACTGGGGACAGGAGCTGATGGGATTAAGATTGGTGCTCCGGCAAGAGGTGAGAGAATTGCTAAATTTAATAGAATTCTTGAAATTGAAAGAGACGAATTAAGCTAAATTAATCGACACCCCTTCCGTAAAGCTTTTTATATTTTGGATAGTTGTGGATGTGATTCTCAAAAGCGCTTCGGTTGAGTTGAAGGCATTGTGCGGGGTAATCAAGACTTTTGGATGATTAAGAAGGACGTGATTTAGAACAAGAGTCTCATAATCAGTGTCTTTATTAAATTTACTGGTTAAAACTTCAATTTCTTCCTGCATTTCTTTCTCATCTTCAAGAACATCAAGGGCAACCCCATCAAGAATTTTCTGGTCAAGACCTATTAGAAGTGCTTGTGTATCTATAAGTCCTCCTCTTGCAGTATTAACAAGATAGGATCCTTTTTTGAATTTAGTAATATTATCAATATTAATTATATGTCTTGTTTCAGAATTTAAAGGAAGGTGAAGCGTTGTTATATCCGATTCTCTGATAAGTATTTCAAGGTCCGCATATCTAATATTTAACCTTCGTTCCAGCTCTGCGTTTTTGTTTCTTGAAAATGCATAGATTTCCATGCCGAAACCACTTGCAATTTCCGCAACGTTTATTCCTATCTTCCCAAGTCCGACTATTCCAATCTTCTTTCCGTAAAGATCGACTCCCCTTATTAAGTTGTGGTCAAAATTTAAAATTTTCGACTGGTTTATTGATTGGTAAATTTTTCTGGTTAGATTAAGTATCAATGCAAAAGTATACTCGGCTACGGTTCTGCTTCCATACTCAGGGACGTTTGATATTTTGATTCCTTTTGCAGAGCAATATTCTTTATCAACATTGTCGAATCCGGTTCCTCTAATTGCAATATATCTAAGCTTGGGAAATTTGCTTAAGACCTTAGCATTTAGAGTTGAGTAAATAAAGCATGAAATAATTTCTGAATTTTCGTACTGCTGTGCGTTTTCTTCTGAAAGCTTCTCTTCTATGTATTGTCCATGAGGAAAATTGCTTGCGAGAATTGCACTCTCCCATTTCTGAACTTCAAAAAAAGTTATATTCATTATTCAAACTATATATCTTTTAGTCAGCAAAAATCAACAAGAAGCACTTATTGATTATTTTAAATTGGGAATAAATATTCTTGAACTCTCACAAAAAGGACGGGAAATATACGAAAACAGACTGGTTGACGAAGAGAAAAGAGGACTTCTCAATTTTGTATTTTTGAACCTTAAATTAAGAAACGAAAAGATTGTCCCCACATTCCAAAATGGTTTTGACGCAATAGCAACGCGGGCAAAAGATGGCAGGTAGCTGCGGGCTAGGATTCGAACCTAGAAAACGGATCCAAAGTCCGTTGTCCTACCATTAGACGATCCGGCAATACGCTACAATGATACTACATTTAAGGCTAATCTACAAACAATAACATTTAATTATTATCTATTGTAATTCCTCATAAAAACCGGCTACAATTAACTTAGATACTTGTGGAAGGGGGTGAAAAATAAATGGCAACTAATTCTTCAAATGAAATTATAAATACGGTGGGAAAATGGTTTGAAAAAGTTCCTTCTCTGCCCAACAATATCAGAGAGGTTCTTGTAAAGATAGCTCCGATACTCGCATTGGTTTTCGGAGTCTTAGGCGTTCTGGGTGGACTAGTGGGACTTGGTCTCCTTACATTTCTGGCACCTTTTGCAGTAGGGATGGTCTATGGCTATGGTGTAGGTATGATTTCAGCAGCTGTCTCAATTGTGACATCTGCTCTTATGCTTTTGGCAGTCCCTGGTCTTTTTGCTAAAAAAGCAAACGGCTGGACCATACTTTTCTGGGTAGAGGCTTTAAGTGTAGTTGGATCCGTCATCGCAAATCCATCCGCTTCCGGAATCATCGGAGCTGTTATAGGGGGAGCGATAGGGTTTTATCTTTTGTTCCAAATCAGACCCTATTATAAATAGACTACCCTAACACAGGGCTAATTTAGAAAACTACAAATGTTTAGTAGGTTGTTGTTTTTGTCTGTTTTAATACAGAAATAGTTATCACTAGAATAAATCTATGAACTTCTTGAATTATCTAACTTTATTTGCTTATATTGCCTTAAGCGCTGATGTTCTTCTTCAGATAAAGCATATTTACCACACCAAATCATCCCGAGATATTTCAATTGCAGGTCTTGCCATAAGATTTATTGCTATTGTGATTATATTAATTAAATTCATAAGTTTGGGGGATATGCCACTCGCCATCAGACAGACACTTATTGCAATTACATTCACGACCTACCTCTCTTTGACAATCGTATATCTCATCCACCGCAGGAAATCAAAATAATTCTTGTTATAATTCGGTCAATGGTAGTTGCGGATCTTTCCAGCAAGTAAATTTATTATTGAAATCAATGGTAAAGAAACTTCCACTAGATGATTTTTTAAAAACCTTTAAGTATGCTCTCCGCATAGCCTTTAGTCTTCTTATAAAAAATGGCAAGGGTGAAATTCTTATGACAAAAAGAGCAAACCCTCCCGAAAAGGACACGTGGCATCTTCCCGGAAGTTTTCTTATGAAAGGAGAAATGATTGAAGAATGTTTATTAAGAGTAGCAAGAGAAGAGTTGGGGATTAAAATAAATACCAAAAATGCAAGATTATTGTATATAAATGAAGATTTACACAAAGACCCCAGAGGACATGTTATAGATATGATTTATACTTTAAATACTAAAATCTCAAATTTAAAACCGACCAACTATTCCTTAGAGATTAAGTTTTTCAGAAGACTTCCTGAGAATATCGGCTTTAACCACAAAGAAGTGCTAGGAAAACTCGGATTTAAATAGGTTCCGGTTCGTAAAGCAAGTTGTCTCTTCCCGTTCAAAAAATAAGAATCTGCTCTAGACTTATTTGCGAGTAACCCACATTTAAAGTATAATTCCGAGAATGTGGGAGAGGGAAAAGAAATAACAAGAAGGGCAAGTGAAGCCGAAAGAAGAGAAAGTAGTCCGGTTAGTTTTGTTGTAGAAGGCGGTATCCCTCTTGAAGGAACTGTTTATCTTCAGGGAGCAAAAAACGCGGCTCTTCAGGCAATTGCCGCCTCCATTCTTACGGATGACAGAATTATTCTTGAAAATTTTCCCCGAATCGGCGACACGGACATTAATCTTTCAATTCTCATAAAATTAGGGGCTGAAGTAGAACAACGCCCACAAGGCATCACATCTATTACTACTGGGGATATATCCACCAGTAAAACCATCGATCCTAATGACTCCTTAAGAACAACGGGGTCAAGATATTTTATTCCTACCTTAGTAAGAAGGGTCGGAAGTGTAACTGCAGGGCCTCCGGGGGGAGATCAAATAGGAGCACCTAATCGTTTTCTATTCCGCCGAGAAGATCTTGAGATGTTTGAGAGAGTAGGTATTGGCAATAGACAAATCGTAGATTCACAAGGTCGCCCTTCCCATGAATTTTTTCCCTTGACGGAAGATAAACCGAGAATATTAAGACTCGAAAGAAGATATTTCGGACCAACTGTACAAGCCCTTTTAAGCTATGCGGGTACCGATGAGGAATTTACCGTAGTAAATCCTTCTCTTGAACCTGAAGTGAAGGATACCATTGCCCTTCTTAATTCTATGGGCGCTGATATTGAATATCAGAGACCAGATTCTTTACACATCAAGGGTAGTAGATACTTGCATGGAACTAGACACCGAATAATCTCAGACCCAAATGCAATGGTTTCTTACGCCGCAATGGCACTCATAACAAATGGGGAAGTAATTATTAAAGGTATCGACCACACAAGTAAAACAGATGCTTTTATGCGCTTATTAATGGCTATGAATGCTGATTTTTACTTCGGCGGAGGAATCCTCCAAGTAAATCCTGATGGACGGCTACAGCCTGTTGACTTAAAAACTGATTTTTGGCCGGCCCAATGCCATACCGACTGGCAACAAATTCTTACTCCGGTTCTTGCAACAACAAATGGAACAAGCTATGTAGATGAAAATGTCTATCCGTCAAGATTTACAGGTGTTGAAGGATTGAGAAACATGGGAGCAAATTTAACTCTCATTTCCGATCCTACAAGAATATCGCGCGAAGAATATAAAACAGACCGTAAATCTCATACTTTAAGAATAAATGGTCCCGTGGACTTTCACTCAGCACCTGTTATAATTGCGCCTCCCGATATAAGGGGTGCAACGGGCATTCTTTTGGCTCTTCTTGCAGCAAAAGGCAGATCGCGACTTAACAATGCGCAACAGGTCTTGCGGGGAATTGAAGATGTTGATGTAGTCATTAAATCTCTAGGAGGCAGAATTCATAGAGCCTGATTCTTCCTATAAATTTGTGTATAATAGAATTGGATGAAATATCTGCTCATTCTTCTGGCAGCACTCTTCGCAGTAGTTTTTCCTTCTTCCTCTTTTGCTCAGGGAATTTATACCACAGAAAAAATGATAACAGTAGATACGGGATCTCAGACACTTACGGCCTGGGAAGGAGGAGGAATTTTATATCAAACAAGAGCTTCCACTGGTCTTCCTCTTTCTCCCACTGTCAAAGGAAGCTTTAAAGTTTATAAAAAAGTAGCGCTAGGAGATATGAGAGGATACTCACCCTACATAGGAAGGTATCATTACAAAAATGTACCAAATTCACTATATTTTTATCAGGGGTACTCGGTACATGGCGCTTATTGGCACAATAATTTTGGGACAAGAAGAAGTAATGGATGCGTGAATCTTCCTCTTGATATGGCACAAAAAGTTTTCGACTGGGCGCAAGTCGGAACAAGAGTTGAGGTCTGGTAAACCTAGGAACCTAACATACCAACTTTTTGTTTTGATATAATCTTTTCTTATGTCTCCCGAGCAACGTTTCAGATCCACGAGTCAATTGTTCAAAGCAGTAAGGAAAGACGCTAAAGCCGGAAGAAAAAGAGATTATGTTGCGGATGGACAAGAATTTATTCCTCTTCAGCATGTTGAAGTAAGACCTGAGTTTAAAAGTAAGGTACCGGATATTCGATCGCTTATATGCACCAACCACCACACAAGACCCTTTTTGGAAAGAAGGTTTCCAACCACAACACGAGAGCTGTTCCGTGACATGGCAGTAGTATCCGTAGCAACACAAGCTTTTACACAAAGGAGAATGACATGGTACGCGGCAGAACTTCCAGGTAGATTTTTTGGTGTTATACCAAGACCCGATCATGCACTTCAGAGAGCTGCAATGTTTTGCTATGAGATGATATCTGTAAATGACAAAAAAGCATCTATGCTTAACGCATATAGGACTTTAAGAAGAGGGTGGAATCTTGGAGCTTTTCCTGAAGCAGCAAATGGAATGGAACTTAACTATCACACAGATTTTCCAGCTAATATAAAATTGCTTCAGGCTGTAAGTGAGAAAACAGAAGAACCGACTCAAATAATACCAGTTAGTATTTTTAATGAAGGGAACGTCTATAGAGTTATTTTTAACGAACCCATACCCGTGGAGCTAAGTGAAGAACCCGAATACCCCGTAATACTAGTTAGGGAAACAATGAGAAGAATTGCAATGCATCTTCCTCCGCATCTTCAGGGGATTTACAGAGGTAAAATATAGTCTGCTATAATCGACAAAGTGAAGGAAAAAAATAAAACCCGAAAAGTCAGCCTTGAGAAAACTCTACTTTTTATTATTTATTTTCTGGTTTTTGGCGTTGCCTGGGCTATAATATGCGCAATCTTAGCAATACTTCTATTTCTTGGTTCTTTTAGCAGTCCTGACCCTTACAATGCAGACAGAATGATGAAAGTAATAATTTTTATGTTTTTTCTTCCCGCTCCTGCTTCAGGTATTCTTGCCTATCTTCTTCCTAGCGGCTCTCTAAAAAAAGGTATCCTGGTAACAATAGTCACTTTTATAATCCTTGCCTTGTTTTTGGGCTTTGTAACAAAGGGGAATTTTCCTATATAGTCTTAAACTTAAGACCTTTTCTGATTGTCAAGCGGAGTCTCGTAGGGTAAAGATGCTGCCTTTATCGGGCTTGCTATCGATCTTTGCTGTCTATCGGAAGACTTTCGCAGGCTTTTCCGTCCCTATCCGCATCAAGCTTATGGGGATCGTCACCCGGTCCTCCCGCAGAATAGAAAAACTCTTGGGCTTCTTTTTGCGTTTTGAAATCAGAGCAATCCCTGTCTCCTTCTATGCTCCTGGGGCTTGTCGATCTTTGGGAATTTGAATTTGAGACCTGACCGGAAGCTTTAACCGAACAGGCATCATCAGCCCAAAGCCCAATTTTATTAATTCTTGCTTCTTCCTGTGCCTTTTTATAATCTACCTGATATTTATAAAGAACTCCGTAGGTGTATTCATACGCATAGCCGCTTTCTATCATTTCCATTCCATAATCTTCCGACCCGTTATCGGTAAAAACATATCTTAATAATCTTTGATATCTATCTCTTTCTCCCTGAGTACTATCCTGCTCAAGCCAAACTTCATTATCTTTACTTTTGAAATACTCTTTTGCCTTATTTGACGCTTCAACTCCAAAGCATTCAACAGAAGTTCTTGGATCAACTGTTTCGGGGGTATTGATACCAATAATCCTAATTGTTTCACTTTCTCCGTTAATTGAAGCAACAATAGTATCTCCGTCAATAACCTTTATTAATGTAGCCGGCTGCAGATTTAAAAGATCTAAACTAAGGGAAGCAGAGACTGGCATTGTTAAACTGGGAACGGGATTTTCGGTTTTAATCCCGGTTTTCGTGCTTAATACTTCCTGTCTTTTGCTTTTGATTTCATCAGCAGGCAATACTAATATACCCAGTAATATTGAGAGTACAAAAGGGACTAGAACAATCAACACTTTCTTCACATCTAAACTATACTATATAGTATCTAAAATTCTCCATTGCTTAACTTTTAATATGAGCTTATTTTTGCTAAAATTGATAGCGCCCACGATGTGGGCCGAAGTGGCGGAACGGTAGACGCGTACGGTTCAGGGCCGTATGGGAGCAATTCCATGGAGGTTCGATTCCTCTCTTCGGCACAATCTGATATAATCTTAATCCGACGAGCCGAGGTGGTGAAACTGGTATACACGCAAGATTGAGGTTCTTGTGCCCTTAAAAAAGGCGTGCAGGTTCAAGTCCTGTCCTCGGCACCGAGGACTCCTAGCTCAGCTGGTTAGAGCGTCTCGTTTACACCGAGAAGGTCAGAGGTTCGACTCCTCTGGAGTCCACAACCTTTTTTAAGCTTATAATAGTTACTCTTAGCCTCAAATTAACCCTTCAGATGGCTTGACAAACCAATCCGACTCTGGTAGAATTGCAACTTCTACAAATTTAGTGCCCGTGAGTTACCTTTTGGTTAGTTAATTTCCCAAAACCTTTATGAATAACTTTCTTATTTCGACTGTTGCGGCAATTAATATTTTCCTTTCTCCCGTTGCGCCTAATGCAATTCTGGTTAGTGAAGGGAAGGCTGAGGCTAAAAGTGAGAAAAAGGAAGTAATTAGGCTAGTAAAACCTTCGGAATCTCTCTCAAGTATTGCAATAGAGTATTATGGTGATGAGTCTTACTGGACTACCATCTGGAATGATAATTCGTGGATAGAAAGCCCCTATATTATTGAGCCGGGATGGGAAATAAAACTTAGAATTGATAAACCCGAAAAGCCGGAAACGCTTTCGCTTGATCTTGCAAAAAGAATAAAACCTGCAAGTGATATTGCCAAAGTTTCCCAAGTGCAACCCCAAGCTCCTGCGGCAAATCAACCTTCGGTTCCAGCTGGAAATGGACCCCTAAATGAAACCCAGATTCAGTTTCTTGGAAATTGTGAGTCAGGTATGACAGCTTCAAGAAATTCTGGAAACGGGTATTATGGTGCCTTTCAATTCGCAGCCGGAACATGGAGTAGAATGGGTACTGGCTATGCTCGTGCAGACATGGCCCCCCTGGAGGTTCAGGTTGACGCTGTACAGAGCCTTGTGCAGAGATCCAACATATTTGGTCAATTCCCTGCATGCTCCCGCAGAATGCAGGCTCTCGGCCTCATATAAGCTTTTTAACCAAACTTTACTTGATTAACCTCAGATTGTATAATAGTCCCTGAGCCGAGATAGCCAAGGTTGGCCAAAGGCATCCCGCCGAGGCGGGACTGAGTGTGTTCGACTCGTCGAACATCTCTAAACAACCTTATTGCCGAGATAGCCAAGGTGGTCAAGGCACCTGTCTGAAGAACAGGCTATGTGTGTTCGACTCACACTCTCGGCACACTTCGTTTTGCTCAGTGTAAACTGGTATAATGGCGTACTTTGTCTATATAGTAAAATGCAAAGACGGTATGTTATACACTGGAATTACTTGAACCTTAAAAAGAGAATCTTGCAACATAATCAAGGAATAAAAACTCCTATTCAAAA